>Ga0196964_10000137_pt1 | contig 49689 bp, 55 predicted proteins | sample S1_10metaG_FD_148615 | JGI IMG/M metagenome (GOLD analysis project Ga0196964, IMG submission 148615) | Soil microbial communities from Anza Borrego desert, Southern California, United States - S1_10 | ecosystem: Environmental > Terrestrial > Soil > Desert | place: USA: California | collected...
GTAAATGAATTTACGACCCCATTGATATTTGTCGATTGAGTAAATGACAGGTTAAAAACGCCGCAAATAATAAATGAAAAAAAGACCAGGACGGTTTTTTTCCATAGCCAGGACAGGTATGTTTTTGCAGGGTGCTTGATCACAGGAGTAAATTACTTAATCTTCGATAGTTCCGAAAACGAATAATGTTCACATGAGTGAGAAAATATTTGTCGTAGATATATGTAAAATATTTAGAAATCTTAGGATGCGAGATGCAAGATACGGGAGACGGATTATGGGATTGCCCATTGCCTTTTGTCTATCGACTATGGACTATGGATTGTTTTATGCGTTTCATCACAAAATGGCGGCGTGCTGGTCTGCTTACATTGGCAAAACCATACTTCTTCTTCTTGGGCAAAAAGAACTTTCACACTCCGAAATGGAGTGCCTTCCACTTTTTTATGGTTGCTATCGCAAAACGGTGATTTTTCTGTGAGCCCACAGGAGCACCAGGAATAGATCTTCCCGGGCTCTACTTTTATAGCAATAGGTTCACAGGCAGTTACCCGGGGCAGACCAAATGCTGGGATTGTTTCCATGTCTTATTTATTCTCGATAAATTTATACAGATTAAAGGGTTCTTTATGAAATACAGTTTCGATTTCCTTTTTTAATTCATTTTTATCAATCCCCTTCATTCGTTTCTTCTCAATTAAATACCAGGCTTTTTCTGCGAGCAGCCAGAATCGGCGATCGGTGATGTGCGATTTTTGCAATTGGTGAAGCAATACTCCGTATAATTCAGCGATACCTTCCCGTTGCGATGCAGTGGTCTTTAGTATTGGTATATCATTATAATGCCGGCTGAACGCGGGCGCCAGCATTAACTGAAGATTCTTTACAAATTCATCCGCTCCCGGGCGATCACTCTTGTTTACCACGAATACATCAGCTATCTCCATCAACCCCGCCTTCATGGTCTGTATCTCGTCGCCTGCTTCGGGTACAACGACTACTGCCGTTACATCCGCTAACCCGGATATTTCCACTTCGCTTTGACCTACTCCAACGGTTTCAATGATGATCATTTCAAAACCTGCAGCTTTCAACATGTCGGTGATCTCGATGATTTTTGGATGTAATCCACCGATTGAACCACGTGTGGCCAATGAACGGATAAAAACATTTGGGTGCGTGTACCATTCGCTCATCCGGATCCTGTCACCCAGTACAGCCCCCCGGTTGAACGGGGATGAGGGATCAACACATAACACGGCGATCTTCTTATCTCCTCTTGCAAATTCCCCGATCAGAGCATCCACCAGCGTGCTTTTACCGGCACCCGGGGGACCCGTGATACCGATGATCTTCGAGGCGCGAAAAGGAAGTATTTGCATGAGTTCCTCGTAACCGGGTTGTTCGTTTTCTACCAGGGAAATGCATCGGGCCAGGGCTTTCTGATCACCTTGTTGCAGTTGTATCGAGAGTTGTTTCCAATCCATCCAGGCGGTTATTATTACTCTTATCTTGCCTGCATCAAAATTAGGATGAACAGGTTAAGCAAAAATTTTATCTCGGCAGACCTGAAAAAGGAATTGCTCTTCTTTAGTCTCGCAGCTATGCTGCTATCGTTATTTCTTTCCCGTACTGCGCTTTCCTGCAGTATGATCGCGTTCATTATCCTTTCCCTGATCCATACTCCTGTAAAATGCCTGTTTCATCGATTTCTAAGCGCCCCTTTGTTATGGGGTATGAGTCTTTTATTCATTATCCCATTGATCTCCGGGGCCTGGAGTGGAAATATAAACGGGTGGTTCAGTATCATGGTGACCAAGGCACCCCTTTTTTTCATGCCCCTGGCATTTGCTGCCCCATTTGGATTTTCCCACAAGCAATGGAAACAATTGGGTATTTTATTTATTACACTAATATCTGCTGCCGCCGCATGGAGCTTGTTTATTTACAGCAGGGATCAATCATTAATTAATGAAGGTTATTTAAAAGCAGGGTCCATTCCAACCATGCTGGATAATGACCGGGTTAGATTCAGTTGGCTGGTCGCGATTGCCATTATGGTTTGCATCACTTTTATTTTCCAAAAGGAAAATTCTAAACAAGAAAAAATCCCGCCTGAACGATACAGTCGGGCAGGAATTTTTGGCCTGATCGCATTGGGACTTGTTTTCTTTCTGCATTTATTAGCGGTTCGAACCGGGCTGATTTCTTTTTACATAAGCGCTATTGTATTTGCTATTTGGATGATCTTTCGCAAAAGTGCCGCGTATTCAATGGTTATTATTTTAATAGTCCTGGCCCTGCCCCTGGCGGCTTATTTTTTACTCCCGAGTTTTCAGAACCGGGTAAAATTTTTCAGGTATGAATTCCCTTATGTTAAAAATCTTTCCTATATACCTGGTGGAAATGACGCTTCCCGCATGATCTCATTGAAAGCTGGCTGGGAGGTCATGAACGACCATCCGCTTACCGGACCTGGACTGGGAGATATTGATAGCTCAACTACCGCCTGGTATAATAAACACTATCCCCAAATGCTGCGACATGAGAAGATAGCGCCGAGCAGTGAATGGCTGATCTATGGTCTTTCAAATGGCTGGCCGGGCTTCATTGCCTTCAGCGCTATCATGTTGATCCCTTTTTTCCTGCCCCAGAGAAAAAATATTTCCTGGGTAATTTTAAGCCTGGTAACAGCATTTTCTTTCCTGTTTGATATCGGCCTGGAAGTGCAATTCGGGGTGTTTACTTATTCGTTTGTTGTTTTGTGTTGGTGGAAAATGCTTAAAGACAAATAACCAAAAAACAAATTACAAATTCCAAATAAATCATCAATTAAAAATTAGAAATCAAAATCATTGGTCGTGTTTAATGAACTTTTAAAATGACGATGCAAAAAAAGAAGGAATATATTAACCAACTATTTCATGAACATTTCGATAAAGTAATCGTGCTGACAGTTGATCGTTTTCAGGAAAGGCAGCAAAAAATAAGAGAACGATTGAAAGGAATTGATTTCGAATTCTTCTACGGCGTAGATAAAAATGAGCTTAGTGATGAATTCATCGAAGAAAATTACCAGCACGATCGGAGGAACACGGTAACGGTGAACCTTTATGCAAAGCCTTTAAATAAAGGCGAGATCGCCTGCGCTCTTTCGCACCGGGAAATTTATCATGCCATGACCGAAAATAACTGGAAGCGACTATTGATCTTCGAAGATGATGTGATCCCGGATGATCAAAATCTTTCTTTATTGCCGGGCGTGTTTTCCGAATTGCCGGGAAACTGGGAGTTACTGTATCTCGGGTATCTTAAAAATGAACGCATCAATTACGGCAAACAATTAAAACAAGCCTGGTACAAAATCCAGGGGGGACTGGGTTTGACAAAATTGCCATATAGCATGATAAAGAACCTTTTGCCAAGGCCTCTAAGTGCTCATTTATTGCGCGCGGGTTATCATGATTGCACGCATGCATATGCGGTCCATATTGAAGCCGCAAAAAAAATAATCAAATTGCAGACACCGGTTCGTTACCGGGCTGATAACGCGATCAGTCACCTGGTGCTTAAAGATTCCATCCATGCTTTTACCTGCACGCCTCCTTTGTTTCACCAGGAAGTATTCATCGATAAATCCAGTAAATCCTATATTCGGTAGGAGCTAAACGGTATGAATTCATTCTCGGTGGTCATTGTTTGCAAAAATGAAGCGGAGATCATCGCATCCTCCCTGCAAAGCCTGGCGGGACTTACCGATGATATTGTTGTTTATGACACAGGCAGTAGCGATGGCACACAAACTCTGGTAAAACAACTCGGCCTGCCGCTGCATGAAGGAAGCTGGGAAGGATATGGCCGGACAAAGAATAAAGCGGCGCAATTAGCCCGGTATAACTGGATACTAAGCCTTGATGCAGATGAAGGGGTGGATGATACACTTCGGGAATCATTGAAAAAACTGGAACCAGGAAACGAATCGACGGTTTATGATATTCGCCGGCGGAATTTCCTGGGAAAGCATTATTTGCGATTCGGTCACTGGGGAAGGGATCATCTTATCCGTTTTTTCAATCGAAAAAAAGTGAGCTGGAATGACGATGCAGTGCACGAAAAGCTGAACCTCCCAGCCGGGACCAGTATAAAAAAGATAAATGGATTCATCCTTCATCATTCGATCCGGGATTTCCGGGATTACAGTGAAAAAATGCTGCACTATGCATTCCTGGGCGCTGAAAAATATTACCAAGCGGGCAGGAAGGCGACGTGGCTACGAATCTACATTTCACCTTGCTTTAATTTTTTTAGCAATTACATCCTTAAACTCGGATTCCTTGACGGATATGCCGGTTATGTTACCGCCAAAATGACAAGCTGGTATACGTTTCTAAAATATGCTCAATTGAAAGCCCTGCGTGAAAAATTAAAATGAGGTAAATCCCGAAATTTGGCCCTTAATCTGTAGACAAAATCCGTATGACGAATTTCATCCCGATATTTCCATTAGGGATCGTGGTATATCCAGGGGAAGAGCTGAACCTGCATATTTTTGAGCCGCGATATAAACAATTGATCACTGAATGTCATACAAGCAATAAACCTTTTGGCATTCCCACGGTGATCGAAAACAAAGTGCAGGATTATGGCTCGCTGGTCCAGATCACAGAAATGGTAAAGCAATACGACAATGGAGAAATGGATATAAAAACAAGAGGAGAGCGAATATTCCGGATCCTGGAAGTGATAAAAGAGGTCCCTGAAAAACTGTATAGTGGCGCTATTGTAAACTATCCGGAAACATATGAAAAAGGAAACCCTGAGGTGATGCGCAAGATGATCAATAGCATCCGGGACCTGCACAAATTGCTAAAGGTTAAGAAGGATTTTATTAAAAAAGACAATGAGCTGAAATGCTTTGATATCGCCCATCATATTGGATTATCGCTGGAAGAAGAATATGAATTGCTTCGACTACTCGATGAACGTCAGCGACAGGAATTCATCAAGCGACATCTTACTAAAGTAATTCCACTGGTCGCGGGCCTGGAACAGATGAAAGAAAAAATCAGGTTGAATGGGCATTTCAGGAACCTGGAAGGATTTGATCTGAGTAAATAATGAAAGTAACCATCGTAAATAAAATGACCTATTTAACGGACCAACGAATTACGGATTAACGGATTAACATGACCACCACACTTTGCCTTGATTTTGGAAATACCCGGAAGAAAGCAGCTGTTTTCCATAAAAAACAAATGAAAGAAACCGTGGTGCTTGAAAATGATTCTCTCCCGGTGATTCAGGCATTGCTGGATCAATTCAGGCCAGAGAGGTCCATTTTATCCTCCGTGATTGATCATGATCCCCAGGTCGAAATACTACTGGGGTCGCGTACAAAATTTCATAAACTAAGTCATCATTCCTCGCTGCCTTTTACCAGTCCCGTTGGAAAGCCGGAGACCATTGGCACCGATCGCCTGGCCCTGGCCGCCGCTGCTGTTCATTTTTACCCGAAGAAGAATAATTTCATTATTGGATTGGGAAGTTGCATCACGTATAACTTCATCAATAAATTTCATGAATTCATTGGCGGCGCCATCTCACCCGGCCTGGAAATGCGGCTGAAATCATTGAACTATTACACCGCTAAATTGCCACTGGTCAAAGCGGAAAGCAATATTCCGCTTATCGGTTATGATACTAATACAAACATTCTTACTGGCGTTGTGATGGGCATGGCCAAAGAGATCGATGGTTTCATTGACGCTTACAAGGATAAGTTCAGGAACTTTAACGTGCTATTAACCGGGGGTGATACAGGCTATTTGGCTTCACACCTCAAAAACAAGATATTTGCAGACCCTGAACTAATCTTTAAAGGTCTGTATGCTATTATTGAGGCTAATAATCCATAAAACCAGGACTGCGCGCTTTTCGATCATCTTCTTTCTTGGATTTTTTATAAGTAGTTTTTTTAGTGTAAATGCACAGGATAATTCGCCCTATTCCCGCTATGGGATTGGCGATCTTGTACCACCCAGCCATATTATTAGCAGAGGCATGGGCGGTATCTCCGCCGGATATAGTGATGTATTATCCATCAATTTGAATAATCCGGCCGCATTCTCTTCATTTCAAATAGTGCCGGAGCTAAAATCCAAAAAAATACGTACGGGCAGGGCCGTCCTGGACCTGGGAATAAACTTTGAATCAAGAGCCCTCAAGGAAACCAATCCGCCCAAAAATTTTACAGCTAATAATGCTCTATTTTCTTACCTGCAAATAGGATTTCCTATCCGGAAGAACTGGGGTTTAAGTTTTGGTATCAGGCCTGTATCAAGAATCAGTTACCGGGTGATTCGCAATGAGCGATTATTCGATCCGATCACCGGTTTGCCAATAGATAGTGCGGCCACGCGGTTTGAAGGTGATGGCGGCGTTTACCTGCCCTCTGTGGGTACAGGATTCGCGCTTTTTCGCAAGGCAAGGAATAATGATATGGAAGATAAATTAAGCCTGGGCTTGAATTTGGGTTATTTGTTCGGGAAAAAAGATTACAGTGCAAAAAGGGCTTTGATCAATGATTCCGTAGAGTATTATGCGGCTAATTACCAGACAAAGACCACGTTCGGGGATCTTTTCCTCAGCACCGGCGCACAATACAAGCAGACGCTGAATACAGCGAAAAAATTATCATTAACAGTTGGCGCGTTCGGAAACTGGAAACAAAACCTGGAGGCTTCACAGGATGTACTTCGGGAAACATTTGTATTTAATCAGAATATTGGTGAGGTCCGGTTGGATAGCGTGTCAGACCAACGGAATATCAGCGGTATATTGATCTATCCTTCCTCTTTCACCATAGGATTTGTATTGCAAAAATCTCCTTTTGGAAAGAATGGCGGTTGGTTGATCGGTATGGATTTCACTCAACAGGATTGGGATGATTACCGGCTATACGGCAACCAGGATTCTGTTCGAAATAAATGGGAAGTCCGCGCGGGCGGGCAATTCAATCCAGCTCCAGGAAGAAATTATTTCAGCAACGTCACTTACCGCGCTGGATTTTTCTTTGGCCCCGATTATGTGCAGGTTCAAAATAAATTACCCTTATTTGGGGCTTCGCTGGGGATGGGTTTGCCAATACCTTTAAGTCGTCAATCTCCTAACCAGTATAGTATTATCCAGCTGGCGTTTGATTACACAAAGCGGGGGAATAATAATAATTTACTACAGGAAAATATATACCGCATCTCAGTTGGTTTTTCATTGAGCGATTACTGGTTCCAGAAACGCAAATACGATTAAACAGGCTGCCTCTTCACAGAAATGAGGCCATAGTTAATGAAATCTTTTCTAATCAAACTTGCTGCTTACCTGCCAGCCAGAGCCATGACGATAGCGTGTGTTCTGTGCTTTTTTTCTTTTCTGTCAGGTTGCGAAAACGATGCAAAAAAGGTAAGAAGCCTCACTGAAAAGGTGATCATGAGAGAAGAGGCGAAAGAAGTGGAAAGTTTTTTAAGCCAGGATGGAAAACTCAGAGCTCGCCTGAAAGCCCCGTACATGTTGAGAGTGTTCACTGACACGATCTATGTGGAATTCCCCAACACGCTTCATGTAGATTTTTATGACCAAAATAACCAAGTGGAAACTTTTTTGGATAGCCAGTATGGAAAATATTTTGAGAACCAGAACAAGGTCTACCTGCGCGATAGTGTTGTAGTGATAAATATCAAAGGGGATACATTAAAAAGCCCTGATCTATGGTGGGACCAGAACACCAAGATGTTTTATACGGATAAGTACGCCGAATATCATTCAAAGGATAAGAATATTTATGGCGGTAAGGGACTTGAAGCCACCCAGGATCTAAATAGCATTACGTTTAAATATCCGACAGGTACTGTGTTGGTTAATGAATCCGGTTTCCCAAAGTAAATTTCAGTAGGGACGCAAAATCCTGAGCATGTCGAAGGATGCGTCTCTGCTTGCTTTTGCCGGTTATCCTCAGAATCTTCGATCTTCGCGAACAATCTTTTTAGTATGGAGTATCGAAAAATGGGCAAAACCGGCTTGCAACTGAGTGTGCTCTCTTTTGGTAGCTGGGTCAGTTTTCATAAGCAGATCGATGATAACGTAGCGGATGAATTAATGGGTATCTCTTATGATCATGGAATTAATTTTTTTGACAATGCTGAAGTGTATGCGCTGGGGGAAAGTGAAAAGATGATGGGCCGGTTATTGAAAAAAAAGAAATGGGATCGTACTTCTTATACAGTTTCATCCAAAGCGTTCTGGGGATGGAGGGGTAAGGAAAATAAGCCGAATCAAACCGGGCTAAGCAGGAAACATTTAGTAGAAGCCTGCCATGAGGCCCTTTTGCGTTTACAAGTGGATTATCTGGATCTGTATTTCTGTCACAGGCCTGATAAATCCACCCCAATTGAAGAAACGGTTTGGACCATGCACAATCTCATTCAACAAGGTAAGGTACTCTATTGGGGCACCAGTGAATGGAGCGGGGTGGAGATCATGGAAGCACACCGCGTAGCCCATCAATATGGCCTGATCGCACCGGCCATGGAGCAACCGCAATACAATTTGTTTGAGCGGTACAAAATGGAAAATGAATTCCTGATGATTTTTAAAACGGTGGGAATGGGCACAACTATTTGGAGCCCGCTTGCTTCCGGTTTACTTAGTGGAAAATATACCGAAGGCATCCCGGAGGGCAGCCGTTTTGCGATCAAAGGATTTGATTGGTTGAAGGACCGTTGGATGAAAGAAAATTTCCTGGAAAAGGTAAGATCGTTAAATGAGCTTGCACAGGAATTAGGTATTACACTAGCACAATTAAGCATCGCCTGGTGCATCCGCAACCCGGATGTGACCACTGCCATATTAGGCGCAACCAGGAAAGAGCAACTTATTGAAAATTTAAAAGCGCTCGACGCAGTCACCCTTTTATCTGGAGAAGTGATCAACCGCATTGAAGCGATCGTTCAAACCAAACCTGAATTGCCTGAGCATTAAAGCAAAAACCCCCCAGATAATTCGGGAGGGTTTTTCATTGCCAAAAATTTGGTGTGTTTTAAGGGTTCCAAAAATAGTTGGCCTCAGCCGGTTTTTTCAATAATGGATATTAGATCTAACGGGACTAAATGAATTTCAAATATAGCTGGTGATGGCAATGCAGCATAGAGGTAAATCACTAAATATTGAATGAAAAAACTTTTGCTCTTTCAGTAATATTACTAAACGACCACTTAATCTCAATCAAGTCTTTCTTTAACTTCACCTGTAAATCAATAAGTATGGTTTTCAGCGGTAAAACAGTTTTCATAACAGGGGCTTCGCGGGGGATCGGGAAAGCTATCGCCCTCAGGTTAGCCAGTGAAGGAGCCAATATTGTGATTGCCGCGAAATCCGTGGTAGAAAACCCAAAACTGGGTGGTACTATTTTTTCCGCTGCAAACGAGATCGAAGATGCGGGGGGAAAGGCACTGCCTGTTCAATGTGATATTCGATTTGAGGAACAAGTGAACCAGGCTGTGTCGAAAGCATCGGAACATTTTGGGAATATCGATATCCTGGTCAATAATGCTTCGGCTATTTCACTCACGGGCACCGAACAAACAGAACCAAAGCGGTTTGACCTGATGCATGATATCAATGTAAGAGGAACGTTTATCGTTACAAAAGCCTGCATTCCTTTTTTGAAACGTTCTTTAAACCCGCACATACTTACTTTATCGCCTCCGATCAATCTCGATCCAAAATGGTTGGAGAAACATGTTGTTTATACGATCAGCAAATACAGCATGAGTATGATGACATTGGGTTGGGCGAAGGAATTCAGGCAAGAGAAGATCGCCGCCAATGCTCTCTGGCCAAAAACGACAATTGATACAGCAGCGGTGAGAAACCTGTTAGGCGGGGAAGCTCTTGCCAACATGAGCCGCACTCCCTTGGTCCTCGCAGACGCTGCCTATTATATTTTGCAAAAGCCTTCGGCTGAATGCACGGGGAATTTGTTCTTGGATGAAGATGTGTTGGCAAAAGAAGGGATCACTGATTTGGAAAAATATTCGGTTGTTAAGGGCGCTAAGCTGTATGGAGATCTGTTTGTTGATTGAAAGTTGAAAAGTTGACCGGGTGGTTCGGATAGAAACAAATATTTGGGGCCTGCTGAATGTTTTGGAATTCCTTTCAACTTGCCAACCAGTTAACCTGTACCTTAAGGGAATGACACACCACCGGCTCCGAACTGTTGACTGCGAACTGGCGAACTGCAGACTGACTACTGACTACTCATTCTTCTCCGGTCTCATTTGCGGAAATAAAATCACGTCCTGTATTGAAGGCTTGTCAGTGAAGAGCATGCAAAGTCTATCTAACCCGAATCCAATACCCGAAGTGGGTGGCATGCCGTATTCCAGGGCTCGCAGAAAATCATAATCGATAAACATGGCTTCCTCATCTCCTCTTTCTAACAATTTTGCCTGTTCTTCAAATCGTTCCCGCTGATCGATCGGATCATTCAGTTCACTATACGCATTTGCCATTTCCTTCCCGTTGATCATGAGCTCAAATCGTTCTACAAGTCCTTGTTTTTCCCTGTGTTTTTTTGTCAGCGGGCTCATTTCAACGGGATAATCCATGATGAATGTAGGTTGTACATAATGTTGTTCGCAGGCATTTCCAAAGATCTCGTCGATCAGTTTGCCGCGGCCCATCGTATTATCAACATGTATATGAAGTTGTTTGCAGGCAGCCCGGAGATGCTCCTCGCTCATTTTACTTACATCAAATCCTGTATGTTCTTTTATGGCATCATAAATTGTGACCCGCCTGTATGGAGCTCTGAAGGAAATGATCTTGTCATTCACCTGTACTTCGGTAGTCCCGCAAACATCAGTCGCGGCTTTCTCCATCAATTGTTCGGTGGTCTCCATCATCCATAAATAATCCTTATACGCCACATAGAATTCGAGGATGGTAAACTCCGGGTTGTGCGTCCGGTCCATCCCTTCATTCCGGAAATTCCGGCTGAACTCATACACCCAATCAAATCCACCCACGATCAACCGTTTCAGGTAAAGTTCATTGGCCACGCGCAGATAAAACGGTACGTCAAGCGCATTATGGTGAGTTACAAACGGGCGGGCCGCTGCTCCACCCGGGATGCTTTGCAATACCGGAGTATCAACTTCAAGCGCGCCGCGCTGGTTCAGGAATTCACGCAATGAATTGAACAGTTTCGTACGCTTAATGAACGTTTCTTTTACAGAAGGGTCGATTATAAGATCAGCGTAGCGCTGGCGATATTTGAATTCGGGATCAGTAACTGCATCGAAAGTTTGTCCTTCTGCTTCTTTTACTATGGGAAGGGGACGCAATGATTTGCAAAGGATCGTCAATTCTTTCGCATGCAGGGATATCTCCCCCGTTTTGGTTATAAAAACAAAACCTTTTACTCCAATGATATCCCCGATGTCGATCAATTTTTTCCATACAATATCATAGAATGTTTTGTCTTCCCCGGGACAAATATCATCTCGCCGGATATAGACCTGGATCTTTCCATAAGCGTCCTGGATCACTGCGAAATTGGCTTTCCCCATATCCCGAATGCTCATGATCCTCCCGGCCAGGCAGATCTCACTGAATGCTTCCTTCTTTTCTTCTGAATAATTTTCCTTTATGAAGTTAGAATTGCTATTTACTGGGAATAGCGGTGCCGGGTATGGCTCGATCCCCAGCATGATCAGTTCGGCGAGTTTTTCCCTTCGAATATTTTCCTGTTCAGATAAATGTGCGCTCATGATTTTATATCCAGTAATCAAGAGGGCCAAAGATACGTGATGCGGGATTCGAGGTGCGGGATAAACCAGTCGATAGTCATTAGTCGTTAGTGTTTAGTGACGAAGTTGCTAATGTAGTTGCTGGTTGCCGGCTGCTGGCTGCAGACTGAAAGACTGGATGACTGATCACTGATCAATCATCACTGATCATTTCTTTTCGTTGTTACTGAAAAGATAACCTAGCTGAATCCCCAGGTAGTTATTTAATATCCTGTCGCCCTCCTTTTCAATTGGCATCAGGTTTCTTAAACCCTGTGTATAGTTTGCCGCAATGAACCATCCTTTGGCAATACGCACTCCCACTATAACATTGCCGCCATAATCAAAGCCGCGAAAATTATCAGTTACTTCTTTTCCAAACCTCAGATCAGTGCTGGATTTGGCACCGTCAATATCCACTACTTGCTGCGAGGGAAGATTAAGACTGATCACGGGACCCACACCAGCATAAAAAATGATCTTATTACCTGCCTGGAAAACAAAATTCAGTGGTATATCCACGTAGCGCAACCTGATCGTAGTGTCAGGAGCTCCGGTAAAAGGTTCGGTCTTCACCCTATATCCTTTACGTACATAAGCCAGTGCTGGTTGAAATGCAAAACGCTTACCTAATGGAGTTTCGAGTATCATGGAAGCCATGAAGCCGGTCATGCTTTCACCCGTTTCCCGCTTTCCATCAGTTACAAAGTTCATATTGGAAACAGTCACTCCCCCGGCGACACCTACTCTCGCTTTTTGAGTAAAGCCGCTGACCGAAAGGCCTAAAGAGATCATGATCAGGAAAAAAAACGATTTTTTCATAACAGTCATTTTGGTTCAGGAAAGGCTGACAGCCCGGTTCAAAGATATGGGCAAATTACATAATTAGGATATTTTGGGGTTCAAAGCAAGTCAATATTTATCAACGCTGAAATTGAAAGTTTTCCCCCGTTTCTTTTAATTCAAGTTAATCTCCTGTATGAAAAAATACGGGTCAAGCGACTTATGTTTGTCAACCGGCGCCGGATGAATAGAAATATGGAGATGCAACACATGATTACCAGGCATTATGTTCCAGGTAAAATTGGCCGGATCCAGTTGATTTATTAGATCATCGTGATAAAATTTCCCGAAAAACAAGCCCCTGTCTTTTATGTTTTCTGAACCGAAATCATTTAACCAATCCAGGCCAGCCAGGGAACGAGAATGGATCAATAGTTCTAGCATGGGGTAGGTTGTTTTCATAATTTTCAAATTTTCTTCAGCAATCTAGCCACGAAGGCAGTTTTCTAAAAATTGATTTTTGCATTAACAAAGTATTGAGTTGCGAATTTCATTTTGGAAGCTGTTCCTGCGATTTCCCAATCGAAATGCGGGAATGTAGTTTATCAAATGACTTTACAGTTTTGTTTAAATTAGTTTAACTTAACAGAACGTCAACCTCTTTAAACATGACAAGTCACCCCTCGCAGGATTTCCTGTTCCAACGGGTGAAAGAACTACTACCTCCCCAGGACTCCCTGGTGGATACAGTAGCTGGCATTTTGCATTTGAGCACCGATAGTGCATACAGGCGCATCCGGGGTGAAACCCCGCTTGTCATGGAAGAGGCACGCGAACTCTGTGATCATTTCAATCTTTCCTTAGATCAAATTTTACATGTGAGAAATGGGTCAACAATGTTCCAAAGTGTTAGAGTAAACACAAAAGAATATGATTACAAGACCTTCCTCGACGAATTGCTGAAAGAAGTTCAACATGCCCAGGGCTTTATGCACAAGGAGATCATCTACCGGACCAAGGATATGCCGGTCTTCCATAATTTTTATTACCAGCCGCTGATCGCTTTCCGATATTTTTTCTGGATGAAAACGATCATCAAGCATCCCGATTTTGCAGAAAAGGAATTTACGCTCGATTGTGTGCCTCCCGCAATTGTTTCGATCAGCCAGGAGATCAGCAGGTTGTATAACTCAATCCCCTCCACGGAGATCTGGAACACCGAATGTATCAATGCCGCTATATCTCAGGTCGAATTCTATAAAGATTCAGGATACTTTTCATCCCCAAATGATATCCGGACGGTATATGATGCCCTGGAAGCTACGGTCCATCACATCAGGAATATGGCTGAATACGGTTGCAAGTTCATGCCCGAGGAAAACCCGGAAACCAAAAAGACCAATTTTAAATTTTTCTATAACCGCGTCGTACTCGGCGATAATACGGTAATGGTGATCACGGATAGAGTAAAAACTGTTTTTTTAAATTACGACGGTCTGAATTACCTGTCAACCAGAGACGCAGGTTTCTGTGAACCCTGTTACCAGGACCTGAAATCTCTGATGAAACAATCCACGCTAATCAGCCAGACCAGTGAGAAACAACGCAATATTTTTTTCGGCATAATGCTGGGTAAAATTTATGACCGGAAAAAACATGCTTAAAAAAAACATCATGGAATTAGCCGATTTACAACAGCAGTTATTCCAGGTGATTAAAAGAAAGGTGCCTGCAGCAACATCCCTGCCGGAGGACCTGGCCGGCCTGCTGGGGATCAGCACGGATAGCGCTTACCGAAGGATGAGAGGTGAAAAACCGATCACGATTGATGAATTGTACAAGATCGCCACATATTACAATGTTTCACTTGACCAGCTGTTGAACATTCCCATTGCGGGCTTCCTGTTCCAGGGGAACCTGCTAAATCCAAAAACACATCGCTACGATGCTTACCTGAGGGGAATGATGAATACGATCGCTTACTATATCAGTTTTAAGCAAAAAGAAGTTTATTATCTCTGCAAAGACACGCCGATATTCCATTATTTCAATTCGCGGGAGATCGCCGCATTTAAATATTATTTCTGGATGGGCACCCTGGTTTATTTTCCCGAATTCCGGAACAAAAAAGTAAGCTTTGATGATTATCCTGAAGAATTATATGAGCTGGGTACAAATATCCTTTCACTCTACAACCAGATGGATTCATATGAACTTTGGAATATTGAAAGCTGGAATGCCACGTTACACCAGGTGGACTACTACCTGGATAATGATCGCTTTCAATCGGATGGGGACGCACTGAAATTATACGAAGAAATGGAGCGGGTATTAGACCATTTAGAAGAACAGGCCAGGTTTGGGCATAAATTCCTGATCAATGACCCGGCAAAAAAACCCATGGGCAAATACAATATGTATTTCAACGAATTCGTACTAAATGACAACAGCATGATGATCGTGCTAGATAATTCGAAGATCTGCGGAGTGCCACATACGGCCATCAATTACATGATGACCCGGAACCTGGAATATTGCGAAAACTATAATCAATACGTACAAAACCTTATCAAGCGCTCCACCCTCATCAGTGAAGTAAGCGAAAAAGAACGCGGTCGCTATTTCCGCCGGATGCGGGAAAGGATCGAGCGGCGAAAGGAAAGTTTGAAGATTTGAAATCGTTAATTGCCAGCCTGTATATTTTGAATACCTTATTTAAAACTATACCTGATACCCGTACTAAAGAAGCCAGAAGTTCCCCAACCAATATTATTGTAGAGATTAAATTGACCTAGTTTAAGCCCAATTCCTGCAAGATCAAACTGGCATCCCAGCCTGGTACTCCTGCTTATTAAAATATTATTAACAAACTTCTTTTTTGACTTAATTCCCAATGCAATTCCGGAATGGAACGTAAATGTTCTTGTTTCTTTCCAAATTCTATCCGCTTTTAACAAGAAACTTAATATGCTAAATTCAACAGATCGATGCTTTGTACCAAAATGATCATATGTAAACGATGGGCCTATTCGCCAATCTTTTGATATCCTTATCTGCATGCCTACATCCAGGATTATGCACTTGTGATTCCTGTTTTCATCTTTCGAGTTGATCCCTTTCCGTAGAGCTTCTTTAACATAGTCATTACTTAAGTAACCGCCTTCAACATGAAAACTGTATTTCGGCATATCCTGCCCATTTGAAATAAGGGGGAGTAGTCCTAAAAAAAGCACGGTAATGATTTTCATGATTAAAAGATTTAGAATCTTAAAAATTCCGCTAGAGCTCTTTTCGGCCAACCTTTTGGCAGGCAATTTGGTCAATAGATGGAAAATGAACCTGATGAAACGGATACTTACCATTTTTGCACTGACATTTTCGATGCTCTCCTGTGAGACTTTGTCTAATCTTCCCGGAGTAAGTTTCACTGAATCCGAGGCGGCCCAGGCCATTCGGCAAGCGCTTGACCAGGGTACGGGCAAGGGAATTAGTTTTTTGAACCGTACTGATGGATTTTTTGGCAACCAGGCTTATAAACTCTTTCTTCCTCCTGATGCTCAAAAGATCGAGAACGCATTTCGTAGCATCGGTTTGGGCGGCCAGGTGGATAAAGCCATTCTCCATATTAACCGGGCTGCTGAAGATGCTGTAGGATATGCCAAACCCATTTTTGTGGATGCCATTCGCGAGATGACGATAGCGGATGCTATCAATATTGTGAGAGGACCGAAAGACGCGGCCACGCAATATTTCCGGGATAAAACAACCGACCGTTTGATCACCGCCTTCAGCCCGATCATCAGGACTTCCCTTGACAAACTGAACGCAACGAAGTATTACGCCGATATCGTAAACACCTACAATAATTTTCCAACCACCTTCAAAAAGATCAATCCTGATCTGCCCAGTTACGTAGTAGGCAAAGCTGTTGATGCACTCTTTGACAGGATCGCGATCGAAGAAGCAAACATTCGTGAGAATCCGGTGGCAAGAACGACCGAGATCCTCCGGAAAGTCTTTGGGGCAGTTAACCGGTAAGTTCATTAGTAAATATTTATTGGTTCGATTCCGGAAATTCATTATGGATTATTGCATCCGATCAGGAATGAAATAAAAATGAGGAAGTAGTTGAACAGTACAAATCCTAAAAAATTCGGCTTTTTCATAAGCATCATGTTTTTTGTGGTTATTTAATGATTGGTGTAGTCAAACCGTCCCTCTGTTATTTTATAGATTTTACCGTCAGATGAATTGTATGCGTCGAATTCGAATCTTCCACTTATAATTTTATTTATGCTGTCTGATTTCAATACTTGGACCCAGCCAGTATGGAGTGAATCGGTTATATATTCCTTATTACTTGAAAAGATATTTCGGCTGTTTATTTCTATATAGCCATAACTGTGTATTTCGCCATATCCATAGAGAGTCTGTGTATTTTTATTAAGATGGTAGATGCCAGGCTTTAAATATCCTGTATCTAAGTAGTTTCTAATATACAAGTCCAGATTATAATCAGGGCTATTTGTTTTTATTCTTACATGCTTTGTTGGATCAGGAAATCTTTTCCAATATCCGCCCTCTGTCGCGTTGAGAACTACTGATCCGCTAATAATTCCCTTTGGCACCCACTTTAAACCATTGATCTTACAGCCAATAGTGTTTTTTCCCTCAAACGTTAAAGGGGGTAATGCGTCAATAGTTTGATCCTTTTTACAGCCTGTCATTAAGAAAATAAAAATGAGGAATAAGACGACAAGGACAAAGCTTAATATCTCCGTGATCTTTTTCATAAATCAATTTTTAATTGAACTGCAGGAACACTGGAATAGACAGGACCAGTTTTTTGTAGCTGTGGAACCTTTTGCAAGCCGGCAGACATATGTATGGCATTTTTCCTGTTTTTTCCTGCAGCGATTAAAAAAGGAATGCTGCTTAACACTGCGGTTCCCCCAACGACCATCATTACATCGCCGGTCCCGATAGAACCCACCCCCCAATCTGATTCACTTAAATTAAAGTTCCGGGTAAACTCATTCATCCACACCACTGCTCCAGCTATTATGGTAACCACGCCACCGGAAACTAAAGCTATCCCTACTGTTTTTTGATTCCTGCTTTTAGCCAGGTAATCTTCACGACTGCGTTCTTGTTTTATTTCCTGGGAAAAAGTTTGCCCTGTCAAAAGGCAGAACAACAAAATCGGAATAAGCTTTTTCATAATTGTATTTTTAAGGTTAATGATGGCAATGCCTGTGAGACCGGACCTGCAGTCTCCAATCGGGGAACAGTTTTCATTTCAAAAGCCAGGTTCGCTGCCTTTCTTTTGTTCCGGGCAGCGGCGATAAATAATGGAATACTGGTGATGATGCAGGTCCCGCCGCCAATTACCAGTACGGGGAGTATATCAAAAGAGACATTACCAGGAGCTGCAACACCTATCATTGCCGTCCCAGCGCCGAGAAAGATCCAGGCCGCGGTCTTTTGTTTTCGACTTTTCTTGAGGAAGTATTCTTTATCAAATTGAGGCACTGGTTCAGTTGATTGACCTGATGCGGCATGGAGCAAACCCAGTAGAAAGAAGAAAAGAATGAATTTTTTCATAATGAATTTTTGATTTGTTGAATAATTAAAAGGCCAGGTAGAATTCTCCGTGAGTTATATTACCCGTTCCTGTTGGATGGCCGCTTATATCGTGCATTCGCAGATCTCCTCGAAACATTCCTTTCACAAAAGCGCTATTGATCTCGGTAATGCTGATGTTTACCGGATTCGTCGGATTGCCGTAGTTGGTGGAACTGCCTCCCACTCCGAAAAAAACATCAGTAAAATGTTCCATTTCAACCAGCGGGTTCCCATTTTGATTTTCTGTGTATTCACCTGCGGTGATTGGATTGGGGCTTACGATAAGAAAACTGAGGAACGTCCCGGAAGCGGAAGGATCTTTTTTATACCCTTTGACCTGTATGCCATAGCCTCCACTTACCGTAAGCCTGGTGGCCCGGGCAGAGATATTGAATGTACTGGGCTGGCTACCAATATAGGCTTTTAGGGTGCCCAGGGTAATTTCCTCTTTTTCTTTCTCGCAGGATGCCAGGACCAGGGTTACATAAGTGCTTACAAGGATGATAAACAAAATCTTTTTCATGATCGTTTGATTTACGATGCCAAACTATCATCCCTGTAAAATGATTCATAATTGAATTTTGCCTTAACGTTTCCCTGATTTGCAGTTTTTGCAAATGATATCAGTTTACCAGTTCCCCGTTTTTCAGTGCGCAGTCAATAAAAAAGTGAGTATTATCCAGTCTAATTCCGCATTATTTCGATAAGCAAAGTATAATTAACACAAATAATTGATTGGGAATTCGGGAGGAAAGACAGATGAACGCCCGCCTGACAGACTTTCCCTCTCCTTCGCTTCGCTCTGGACTATCGGAACGGACTGGGATTAACCTACCAGCAACACTTGCCAGGCTTCATTCACTTTACCCTGGTCAAGCAATTCTTTTGCGTAGTTGTGCAATTCCTTTTCCATTTCTTCCGGGTTTACGTTGTAGTATTGAATGATCTCTTTTAACCGGGGATCATTGAAGGATGGATCAATAGTTGGCATTTGATTTACGTTGGCAAGCATGCCGAGGTTATTTCCAGTAAGTATTTTACTTTGATGTATTGATGCCGGTAATGCATCAACACCAATACCTAATTCCACATTAGGTTTATGAACAATGAACAAGTTTGTTTCATCCACTTTGCAATACCAGTCCACTCCTAGCCTGGCCACATGATTGATCTTACGCTGGTCCATTTTTGGCCTGCCGGGTGTTGAAGTCATTTCCAAAAGCGAATCATCTAAATGAAGTCGAAGAATCTCACAGATCACAAGGTTGCCAGCGCCAGGCCCATCTCCCAGCGGTTTGATCTCGATCACCTTGCATTCCAGGTTGATCTTACTTTCTTTCACCATCGGCGGTCTTACCAGTGTGGCAGGGATTGCTGTAAACCCGGCTTTCACAAATTCATTCACGCCGGCAGGGTATTCACAACTGGACAGCGAGGTTTGTTGCACCATATCATACGTCACGATATTGATCACGACTTCTGGTACCTGTTTTACATTCTCCAGGGTATGTTTGGTGGTATTATCACGGATCCGGCGTGCCGGAGAAAATATGACGACAGGTGGATTGGAAGAGAACAAGTTGAAAAAACTGAAAGGGCTAAGGTTTACTTCGCCGTTCGCGTTTATTGTAGAAGCGAAACAGATCGGGCGGGGAGCAATAACATGTTGCAGATAGTACTGCCGCTCTGCCGGCTTAAGCTCGTCCATGTCAAAAACCATACTGCAAGATAGAGTTGAAAACTTCATTTTAAACCCCCTCTTTTCAACGAGTTAGCCCCCAACGCTAAACTGTTACTATACCTGCTCAAAAATTTTGGAAAACGAGTAACAAAATGTATTGAAGATTCGTTCTACGAAAGATTTCGTTATATTTAATCATTCAAAATTCACATGAGAAAGATTCTTTTCGCAGTCCTGGCCGCTGGCTTAATCACCTGTTTCGCTAATGCACAGGAAGATAAAAAACCCAAAATAGAAGGTAGCGGGAATGTGATGACAAAGAATATAGCTGTTCAATCATTTGACGAGTTAACGATCAGCGGTGTCTTTAGTGTATACCTATCACAGGGGAACAAAGAAGAAGTGAAGATCGAGGCGGAAGACAATTTACAGGAACTTTTCGAGGTAAAGAACGAAGGCTCAAAATTGGTAGTGGGAATGAAGAAAGATATAAGCTTTGACAGCAAAAAGAAAATGAAAGTTTATATCACTTTCAGAAAGTTGAAAAGCATGGAGCTGAAGACCGTTGGTAATGTTTCCTCTGAACAAAATCTCAGTTTTGATGCGCTGGAGCTAAACAACAAGAGTGTCGGGTCCGTAGATTTGAAACTGACTACTCAGTCCATCAATGTAAATAACAAAAGTGTGGGTAATGTAAAGTTGGATGGAAAAGCTGAAAACGCCGTGATAAAAAATAATGGAGTAGGCAATATCCAGACAGGAAATTTTCTCGTGCAAAAAATGGATATCGAGAACACCGGGGTCGGTTCAGCTGAAGTGAACGCGGTAAAAGAATTGAAAGTGAAAGATTCGTTTCTTGGTAAAGTGGTGAACAAGGGTAATGCCACTGCCAAGCGGATTAATAAAACGGTTATATAGCATTATCGTTCTTTCCATAGCCCGGTTTAAAACCGGGGCTATGGAATTAGTTATGCGTGTTTCTTTCTTTTTAAAATACTCCAGTCAGTCTCTTCCGCCAGAATTGTATTCGCTAAAATACCTAACTGATCGATTTCCATCTCAACGACATCATTCGGCTGCAACCACTGTTCGGCATAATTGGGATCATGCAGTTTCCCAGTACCATTCAATTCTAAAAAACAACCGGTCCCTACTGTACCGCTTCCGATCACATCCCCGGGGAACAGGTCCACGCCATAAGAGGCACGCTCGATGATCTCGGCAAAGGTCCAGTCCATATCGCCTAAATTCCCTTCGCTCACCTGTTTGCCATTCACCCGGCAACGCATGTTTAAATTCCAGTTCAGACCCGTATGATTTTCCTTTGCAGGTATTTCAAATTCCTTTAGTTCATCTAATGTCACCAACCAGGGACCGATCACCGTTGCAAAATCCTTTCCTTTTGCAGGTCCCAGGTTAAGCAGCATTTCTTCCATTTGAAGCTTGCGGGCGCTGAGATCATTCATGATCATCAAACCGCCGATATATTCGTCCGCTTCTTCTGCCTGAATATTTCTTCCATGTTTGCATATAACGATTGCAGCTTCCAGTTCGAAATCGAGTTTCTCGAAATGATCCGGCATACAGGATACTTCCCCGGGCCCAACGATACTATGGTGATTGGTGAAATAAAAGATCGGGTACTGCTCGAATTCGGGTATCATTTCCACCTTCCTGTTCCTCCTGGCGGCGGCTACATGCTGCCTGAAAGCATATCCATCACGGCAGGAAGGAGGAAATGGTATTGGAGCCAATAACCGGACATTTTTTAATGGAATTCCGCTGTGGCTTGTCCGGGTACCTTCTCTCAACATTAACTCGCCTGCCTGCGCGACCGGGAAAAAATCCTCCCAGTAATTTAAAAACAAATTCATGCTATTCGGAAGATCCGGGTGTAATACGTCCATATCATAGATCGTTTCATGGATCAGTACAGCCAATTGCTCACGCTCTTCCTTGATATAAGTGACCAGTTTCATTACGTTTTTTTCGAGCCCTACATCCGGCAGGCGGGCGCTAAGTTAAGATTGTTTGTAACTTGACAGCCCGATGAGATATATACTTGTTTACTCTTTTTTTCTATTTGCTTTTGCGCATAACCCGGAAGAAAAAGAATGGATTCGCATTAACCAGTTGGGATATACTCCGGAGGGAATAAAGGTTGCCGTTTGGTGTAGCCTTAAGAACCTCCCGCCGGCTGCCAGAAACCCTGGAAGTTGGCAATTGATAGATGTAAAAACAAAAAAAACGGTTTTCAGATCAAAATGGTCTAAAACCTATGGCGCATACGGCCCATTCCGGCAGACTGCAAGATTGAACTTTACTGCTTTTAAAAAACCGGGGCGGTATTATATACAGGTTGACAATACACGATCTCCCGAATTTTCAATCAGCGATACGGTTTACAGAGGCACTGCAGATTTTTGTTTGCGTTATATGCGACAGCAGCGATGTGGTTTCAATCCTTTCTTAAAAGACAGTTGTCATACACATGGAGCGTATAGTTTATATGGGGAAAAAGCAGGTATTCCCGACAGTACCCGGATCAATATTTTCGGTGGCTGGCATGACGCTAGTGATTATTTGCAATACAGCAGCACTTCTGCGAACGCCACGTATCATTTACTGGCTGCTTACCGGGATTTCCCAAACGTTTTTGCGGATAACAAACTCAGGAGTGGCCTGGATGGAAAAAATGGTTTGGCAGACATCCTCGATGAAGCCAAATGGGGTTTGGATTGGTTATTGAAAATGCATCCCCGTCATGATTGGATGTTCAATCAGGTTGCCGATGACCGGGATCATATGGGAATGAGGATACCAAAACAAGATGCTTTTTATGGAATGGGTTTCGTACGGCCTGCTTATTTTGTAACTGGGGTACCTCAGCAGCGGGGAAAATTCATGAATGATACGAAAGGGACTTCTTCCACCGCGGGAAAATTTGCCAGTGCGTTTGCCCTAGCTCAATATATATTGCTGACGGATAGCAATTTTAAAAAAGTTAATGAGCGGGGAACCTATTATGATAAAGCAATGGATGCCTATAATTATGGGTTAAAGAAATTGGGAAATACCCAGACAGCTTCGGTTCGCGCCCCTTATATATATGCAGAAGATAACTGGACAGATGACATGGAACTGGCAGCCATTTCCATTCACAATATGGTAAACAAGAACCCGGGGACTGGTGACCATGGGTATTACCAGGTGAAGGCGGTGCAATATGCAAAAATGGAACGGGTTACTCCCTGGCTTGGCGCTGATACGGCAAACCATTATCAATGGTATCCATTTATTAATCCCGGTCATGCTGAATTGATCCGTGTGTTGCAATCCCGGAAAAACGGGCCTCCGGAAGTGGGCGCAGGTTATATTAGGGACTTTGTAAAAAATTTCTGGAAGAATGAAGACACCCTCACCTTTTTTTATAAGCAGGGCATCGAAAGAGTTTGGAATAAGGCAAGCCAAAATGCATTTTATCGCGGTATTCCATTTATTTGGTGTAGTAATAACCTCACAACAGCATTTGCCATCCAATGCTACTGGTACCGTCAACTGACAGGCGACAAAACTTTTGCGGAGTTAGAACAAGCTAATTTCGATTGGCTCTTTGGATGCAATCCCTGGGGAACATCCATGGTCTATGGATTGCCTGCAAGCGGGGATACGCCCGTTGACCCGCATTCCGCATTTACGCATTTGAAAAATTACCCGATCGATGGCGGTCTGGTAGATGGACCGGTATATGGAAGCATTTATAAAGGCTTAATGGGTATCAAACTCTATCGGCCGGATGAATATGCAGCGTTTCAAAGTGACCTGGCTGTATATCATGACGACTATGGGGATTATAGTACAAACGAACCGACCATGGATGGCACGGCGATACTGATTTATTTACTTGCTTCCAGGGAAAATGAGGCGAGGAAAAAATAAGTCCAACAATCAGAAGCCCCAAATTCCATTCTGTTTATTGGGATTTGAAATTTGGTATTTGAATATTTTCCAATAGGTGAGTTATGAAATTAGTCATGCTAAATCCCATCATTACCAAAGGGTTGAAGAAGTTTGTCAGGTTAACAAAATTCATATTTTTGCTGCCCTACAAACCGCGATTTTGAATTTATCTTTGCAAAAATGAAATTCGAAAAGATCCATAATAAAGGCCAGGCAAGACTGTTTGAAAATCCTTACCTGGAGATGCTGACCAAAACTCACCCACTTGTGATCTGGGGAATGTACCTGCCGATAATGGGTTTCCTGCTTTACTATAGTGGAACAACGCTCCATTTTTCGATTGGACGCATCGCCCTGATCTTCCTGGGTGGGATGTTATTCTGGAGCTTATTCGAATACATCGCGCACCGTTATATCTTTCATTGGGTAAGCGACAATATCAAGATCCAGAAATTCGCCTATATACTTCACGGGAACCATCATCATTACCCGCGGGATAGACAACGGCTGTTCATGCCTCCTGTTCCCAGCCTGATCATTGCTTCCGTCTTATTTGGGTTAATGTATCTCATCATGAAGGGTTACGCTTTCATATTCTTTCCCGGTTTTTTATTTGGCTACCTGATGTATGGAAGCATGCATTATGCTATCCATGCCTGGAACCCTCCATTCAAATGGATGAAACCTCTTTGGAGAAATCATCACCTGCATCATTATAAGAATGAACACAATGGTTTTGGGGTGAGTTCGACCATTTGGGATCACGTCTTCGGCACTATGTTCGATTTAAAGAAAGAAAAAGAGGACAAAGAGAAGGTGAAGGAGCTGATGTTTGAAAAGAAGGGAGGATAATTTACGAATTGCGAATTACGATTTAATCACCACTTTTCTTCCTCGTCAGTATCATCCCCATGTTTAAAATGAGTTTTACGCGATCTAATTTTTTCCAGTTGACGTTCAATGATCAGGTCTGCAATAATAATCCCTGCATCCCGCTGATCATTCAATAAAGATCTCAGTTTATTCTCATTAATGTCAATCCTGTAAAGCAGGTTAACCAGTTTTTGAAAATCCTCATGGATCATGCTATTAATATGGTCAGCCAGTATATTGTGCATTTCTTTCCAGTCTATCCGCGTGGGTAGATCCAATAAAAGATCATCATTTAAAAATTGTAGCAACTCCTGCTTTTCGTCCATTACCCATATTTTTCCAGTACACCCAGTCCAAAAAGCGCAAAATCATATTTCACCGGGTCATCTTTATCCAAGGTACGCAGGCGGTTTGTCAATTCCAACGCGGCCTGCCAGTCGGTTTGCTTGCGTGTCAATAAGCCCAAATGCCTTGCCACGCGGGCGACATGAAGATCAATCGGACAGATCAACTCTGATGGCTTTATCTTTTCCCAAATGCCAAAATCGACTCTGTTCTTATCTTTTCTCACCATCCAGCGAAGGAACATGTTCAGCCGCTTACACGTGGAATTCCGCTCGGGAGTGGCAATGTGTTTTCTTGTACGGCCTGGTACCTCCTGAAGGGAAAAGAAATAATGATAAAACCCGATCAGCATTTTCGTTACCTGTTTTCCATGCATGGAAAATGCCGTTTCCAATGAATCCTGTTCTTGATAGTGCCATTTAAAGAATGCTACAAAATAAAGAAGGTCGGTAGGATTGAATGTCCGGTGATGGAATGATAATAATCGTTTGAGATCCTTTTCCTGGTGCTGCAAACAGAATTGATGCGGGGAATTATCCATCAATTCCATTAATTCTTTTGATTTATTAATTATTGTCCTCCGGTTTCCCCAGGCGAAACTGGCCGCAAAAAACCCGGCTATCTCGATATCTTGTTTATTTAAAAAAAGATGTGGAATGGAAATGGGATCATCCTTAATAAAAAAAGGCTGATCGAATTCTTCAACCTTCCTGTCGAGAAATCTTTTTAGTTCGTTACGGTTCATTCAATCGTGAATCGTCAATCGTGAATCGTGAGTGGAGGAGATTTTAAACCTTAAACTGCCGGACCTCCCCGGATCAATCGCAGCAAGATCGCGATAACGGCCAGCACCAGCAAAATATGGATCAATTGACCAGCGGAAAAAACAAAGAAGCCAAGCACCCAGCCTATCAATAGGATTATTGCAATCAGGTAAAGCATGTTTTTCAGATTAGGTTAAGATAAATCGATCAGTAACCATTTTGCAGATACAATGCCAAATCGTTTATCCCTGCCCGATTGGCGTCAGTCAGGCGACGTTAATCCGTCGATCCGTACACCTGTTTATCCGCCTTATCGGAGCAAAGGTGGGTTAATCCGATTTTCATCCAATAGCCTGTTGCAGATCAGCGATCAGGTCATTGGGATCTTCAATACCTACACTCAGCCGGATGAGGGAATCAGTTAACCCATTCTTAATCCGTTCTTCCCGGGGAATGGACGCGTGTGTCATAGAGGCGGGATGATTGATCAAAGATTCCACCCCGCCCAGACTCTCCGCAAGGGAAAAAATTCTTGTTGAGGATAATACCCGGGTTGCGTTTTCTACGCTGTCATCTTTCATAGTAAAGCTTAACATGCCACCAAAGCCCCGCATTTGTTTTTTTGCGATCACATATCCCGGGTGATCTTCAAATCCCGGCCAATAAACGTTCTCAACCTTTGAATGCCCGCGGAGCCATTGTGCAATTTTTTCCCCGTTCTCACAGTGCCTTTGCATGCGTAAATGAAGTGTCTTGATCCCTCTTAATACCAGGAAACAATCCATAGGCCCTGGAACAGCTCCGCAACTTTTTTGAATAAAATACAATTGTTCCCGCAGCGCTGCATCATTCATGACCAGTGCTCCCTGGATCACATCACTATGTCCGCCAAGATATTTCGTCACGGAATGCATGACAATATCAGCTCCGAGTTCCAACGGATTTTGCAGGTAAGGAGAAGCAAATGTATTGTCGACACAGAGAAGCAAGTTGTGTTTTTTTGCAATAACAGAAATAGCAGCGATGTCACAGATATTCATCAATGGGTTGGTCGGGGACTCCGTCCAGATCAACCGGGTATTGTCATTGATATAATTAGAAATATTGGTCGCTTCATGCATATTCACATAGTGAAACCGGATCCCGAATTTTTCAAAGACCTTGCTGAATAAGCGGTAAGTCCCTCCATACATATCATTGGCAGCAATCACTTCATCGCCTGGCTTTAATAATTTGATCACAGCATCCGTAGCAGCCACTCCACTGCTAAATGCCAATCCGAATTTCCCATTCTCAATTATAGCCAGGGCTGCTTCAAGTGCTGTTCGCGTGGGGTTTTGGGAACGGGCATATTCAAAACCTTTATGTTTTCCCGGGGCTTCCTGCACATACGTGGACGTCTGGTATATGGGAGTCATGATCGCCCCTGTCGAAGGATCTGGGTCCATACCTGCATGGACAAATTTTGTATCGGGTTGCATTTTGTATTTATTGGGACACAAAGATGTAAAAAATGAAATAGATAGAGTTCTAAAGTGATGGATGCGGGGTTCGAGATGCGGGATCCCGGATAAATCAGAAATACCAAATGATAAATTTCACAGCTTGGAATTTAGGTATTTGGAATTTATTTCGTTTTGCGGGTTGTAATAAATATGCAAGCCGCATTAAGAAAATAGTGTTGCTGAAGAAAGATATCGCCAATCGTAATTATCAGCCTTGTGGGCACCCAGGGGAATGATCGGTTTATCAATTACAGAAGATTTCAGGATCTTTTCATCAACTAATTTCTTTTTCGCAGCGCGGATCATCTCCCGGACTTTTTCATGTTGCATCCATTGCTGCTGGGGCGGCTCAAATCCCACCTTAACTTTCCGCCAGCAGATCTCCCGCGGTAATCGCTCATTCATTGTTTCTCTCAACAACCATTTGGTCCATCCCTGTCTTATTTTGAAATGCGAGGGAAGCGAAAAAACAAATTCCACCAGGCTGTGATCCAGGTAAGGCAGTCTCACTTCCCGCCCATGTGCCATCGCATTCCTGTCGGCATACCTTAATAATTCTTCCAGGCCGTGCTCAAAGCAATTGAAATAAAGAATTCCATTGAGACCTCTTATCTCGGGCAGGTCGTAATATGCTTTATGACTTTGTAGCCTCACGAATTCCCTATCCAGGTCTTCCTGCCTTAATGCTTTTAATAAATATTGCCGTTCCAGTATCACAGAAGCTATATCAGGAAATAAAGAGGCCATGATGTTCTTCAAACCGAATTTTTCTTTTACGCCGAGCAAATGGGCCAATTGTATCTCCTTGCTACGGATCAGTTTTCTTTTATGAAACAATTCCTGCCAGTACCATTTATAATATTTTGGATACCCCCCCAGCAATTCATCAGCGCCCTGGCCATCCAGCAGCACCTTTACATTTTCTTTTTTTGCCAATGCGTACATCCTGAATTGCGCGTAAGCACTGGCTGAGCCTACTGGTTCTTCCTGGTGTCTAGAAAATCTATTCCAATCCTCTAAAAAATTTTCTACGGTAACAGAGGTAACGGATGGCTGCAGACCCAGGTGTCGCGCTGTGACCTTTGCAAATTCTGTTTCATCTTTCTCATAGCCCGGGAAGCCGGCAGTAAAACATTTATAGCTAAGTTGTTCATGCTTGAAAGAATGTCCGATTGCAGCTATGGATGAACTATCGATCCCGCCGCTCAGGGAAGTTCCAAGCGGAACATCACTTCTCAATCGCTTTTTCACTGAATCCTTCAACAACCCAAGGAGTTTTTCCTTCGCCTCCTCATCGGTGATTTTTTTATCCTGAAACTCCGGATCTATGTCCCAGTATTTTATAACCTGTAATTTTTGCTCGAGCGGGGAAAATGTCAGGTATGAAGCAGCTGGCAGTTTCAGGATATTTTCAAAAAATGTTTCAGCAGGGGAATTCGGGTTATCCGTATAGCCGATCGTTATAAAATTAAAAAGCATGTTCCGGTTAGGTTCGCGGCTGATTCCTGCTGCCCAGATGGCTTTCATTTCGGAACCAAATAAAAAACACCTTCCTTCAAGGCAATAAAAAAAGGGCTTCTCCCCAAATCGATCTCTTGCGGCAAATAATTCTTTTGATTCTTCATTCCAGATCGCAAAGGAAAACATCCCATCAAAATGATCCAGGCATGTTTCTTTCCATTGATCGAATGCGGCCAGGATTACTTCGGTATCCGTTTCGGTTCGAAAAATATATCCGTTCTTTTTGAGCTCTTCCCGTAGTTCAATGTAATTATAGATCTCCCCATTATGTACAATAGTATACTTCCCGATATTATCATTTCTGCCAGAGTAATGCATAGGCTGATTTCCCGTCGGGCCCAGGTCAATGATCGAAAGCCGGCAATGTGCAAACCCGCAAATCTTACTATCGCTGGTCCAGCATTGTTTCCCATCGGGACCCCGATGACTCAATTCATTGCCCATTTTTTCCAGGCGTTCAACCCCGATATTTCCGGGATCTGCCGAAACAATTCCTGCGATACCGCACATGTTGTAAATATCGATAATTAAAAAAGAGAATATCGAAATTGATTAACGAAAGACAATTGAACATCGAACAAGGAACATCGAAGTAGAATATCGAAGTTTCTTATTATTGGTCACTTAGTACTATTGGCAACGAATTAAGGTGCTCGTGTTTCTTTACTTCTTTACACATAAAGTAAAAAGAGCCCAGGAACGAAAAGCGTGTAGTTAAATAACTTCAACATTCCCTGCGTGACACCCCGTCTGACCGCAAGAATTAATCATTATAGAAGTCAGGCAGGAAAAATCCTTGGTCCCCGCCCTACCGGATCTCCATGAGAAAATTCACACAATTTTAGGGATACATTCGGGCAGGCTTGTTCGATATTCAAAGCTTGAACCACTTTCAAAAGCTGATGGGCAATCGGGCTTCGAGGTTATCCCAGGCCATTAAGATATTTGACCTGCCGTCCTTTTCCTCGAAAATGATAGTAAAGAACTCTATGTGCGAATTGGTTTGAGTTACAGGAACAACGAAAGAAGCAATATCTTTTGATGGATCCGGTCTTAATCCCCAGCTATCAATATTGCTATTCAGTTTAATTGTCCAGGAATCCTGCTGGGGAATGCAGTATAAAACATAGCGCCCCGCTTTGATCTTTTTATCCTGCAGGTTGCCATCCCTGAATAGTTCCAGTTCGGTTGATTCATTTGCCCCCAGCCGCCAGGGTTCCCCGTATTTCAATACATCCTGGAAGAGTGCACGGCCCTGCAGTTGAGGACGGCTGTAAATGATCCTGGCCATTGCCACATTTGAAAGGTTGCCGCTCATGCGCTGTTGAGGATAATTAGGCGGGTAATAACTCATATCCATCGGGGATATATCCACGCTTGCATATGGATTCCCTTGGCTGTCCTGCCGGCTGGGTTTTTGATCCCGCAAACTATCAGTGGTTGGGTTCTGTAGTGTTTTTTCTTTTTCTTTTGTACCACAGGAGAAGAAACAAACAAAAAAGAAGAGAAAATAAAATGTTCTCATGTACTGTCTTTACAAAATTATCGGCAAGGCTACCCTGATCATATCCCAGCCTATTACTAATTGAACCCCGGCGTTTGTTTTCTCAAAATATATCGCCAGGTTTTCCAGGCTTTCATTACTCTTTTGTACCGGCACATCAACACGGGTCACATCTTTTCTAGGATCGTATTTGAAGGCTCCCCAGGTATCTGTGTCCTTATTTAAAATGATCCTCCAGCTACTCTCACTGGGTATTGCATATAGCGTATAACGCCCTTTGGAAATTTTCTTTCCTCCTATCCTGACATTTTTAAAAAACTCGATCTCTGTGGCTTCATTCGCTCCGAGTCTCCAAACCTCGCCATATTTCACCAGTCCTCCGAATATCACCCTGCCTGTTTTTTGAGGACGGCTGTATATCACGCGGGCCACCAGCGGCCCTGTGATCTTATCCTGGATCTTCAGAACCGGGTAACTGGCTGGGTAATAACTCATATCCATCGGCGATTTGTCCAACGCGGGTACAATACCCTGGCTATAGACAACAAGTAGCGCAAACAGTGAGAAAAAAAGTAACACGGATTTCTTCATAATCGCAAAAATAACCTGTTTCATTTCACCGGGTTTACCGGTTAAATATTTTCCGATCCTCTTCCAATCAACAATTCATACTCCCCGGAAGCAAAGGATCGAATGTCTTTCCAGAAATGACGATAACAGGCTTCGAGGCGTTGGTAGTGTTCTTCAAATAAATGAAAAGCTGTACTGCTTTCTGTAAGATATTTGGCTCTCCTGACCAGGCCGCCCAGGCTTCTTTCAGTTCCCGATTTCCAACGGTAATGAAACAACCAGTTCTGGGATTTCATATAAGGAAACATTTCAGCGAATCTTCCTGGTAACCATTGTTCGTACTTTGCCAAAGTCGCATAGACAAATTGTGAGAATTCAAGCAGTGATGATTCAGTGAACTCCAATACATCATTGGCCAGGAAATGATCATAGACCACGTCAACCACAGCCCCGCTGTATAAACGATATGCCGGCCGGAATATTTCTTTAGCAATCCGCGTGGATTCATGCACGTCAGTATAAATATCAATGGCCCGGTGCAGAGCAATCCCCTTTTGTATATGAACGGGGTAATCGAACTTTTTCTTCCCCTTTACAAAATCACTTATCAAATTGCCCACCATTATCTCCTCATGACCAAATGATAAATATGCATGAGCCAGGTAGTTCAAAAAAATGTTTTACCAAAGTTGGATAAGGATTATCAATACCAAATAACTAATTCCAAATTCCAACGCTTTCTGGGAAATTCCGGTTTTCCAATAATAAGTCGAACGAGTCGTCTTTTTGAAGGCATTTACCGGGATGATCGGCCTCCTTAATTGGCAATCGGTAAGACCTGTTAAGAGGAGTTAACAGTCGCTGCCGCTGATACTTTTTAGCTTGTGTCGGGCTGTAACCCGGAATACATTTGTAGCGTCACAGGAAGAAACGAAGAAAAAATTAATAACCATAAAAAGAAGAAGTATGAAAAAGATGATCGTGACACTGGCCATTACCATTAGCTCGTTAGCCACATTTGCCGGTCCGATTGGCCATCCCAGTCTCAAAGCCGAAGGAGAAGAAAATGTAAACCAGGTAGTCCTTAGCGCTTTTAAAGAGGAATTCACAACGGCCAGTGAAGTAACCTGGACCGTTGGAAGCAATTATTACAAGGCGGCTTTCGTTTACAATGAAAAACATGTATTTGCTTTTTATAACGAAGAGGGTGAGTTGCTGGCCATCAGTCGGTATGTCAGCCCGGCAGAAATGCCAGCCAGGTTGCAAAGCAACCTGAAAAAGAATTATTCCGATTACTGGATCAGCGACCTGTTTGAAGTGGCCGGGAATGATGGAAGTTCTTATTTCGTAACGATTGAAAATGCAGATACCAAGATCATATTAAGGTCTACCGGCCTGAATTGGTCAGTATACCAAAAGATAAAAAAAGTATGAATTGATACCGATCGCCTGGAGCGATTCGTAAACTGCAGTTTTGGTGTGTGGTAAAACAAGCCCCGTAGTTCGCATAGTCGATACGGGGTTTTGTCTTTGAAACAGTACTTTTACGGGCTATATAAAAAAACTGCAGCATGAAAGGCCCGATCTCGACATTCATCGAACGCCATTTTCTACACTTTAATGCAGCCGCCCTTGTTGATGCGGCCAAAGGTTATGAAGAATTGATCAATGGCGGTGGAAAAATGATGGTCACACTTGCCGGAGCCATGAGCACAGGGGAACTGGGGATCTCGCTGGCTGAGATGATCAGGCAGGGAAAAGTAGATATTATCAGTTGTACCGGAGCCAACCTGGAAGAGGATATCATGAACCTGGTGGCACATAGCCATTACAAACGGATACCTAATTACCGGGACCTAACTCCGGAACAGGAATGGGACCTGCTCGAAAACCATTATAACCGCGTTACCGATACCTGTATTCCGGAAGAAGAAGCTTTTCGCCGGTTGCAGGACCACCTGGTAGAAGAATGGAAACAGGCAGAAAAAAAAGGAGAACGTTATTTCCCACACGAGTATATGTATAGAATCATTCTTAGCGGGAACCTGGAACAGTATTACGAGATCGATCCCAAAGACAGCTGGATGGTGGCAGCCGCTGAAAAAAACATTCCCATCGTAGTCCCCGGTTGGGAAGACAGTACGACCGGAAACATATTCGCCAGTTATGTAATCCGGAAAGAGTTGAAAGTTGATACCGTGAAAAATGGAATAGAATATATGGCCTGGCTGGCGGAATGGTATCGTGATAACTCTCCCGGGAAAGGCGTGGGATTCTTCCAGATCGGTGGAGGCATTGCCGGCGATTTTCCGATCTGCGTTGTGCCGATGATGTACCAGGACCTGAACATGCGAGATACTCCATTCTGGAGTTATTTCTGCCAGATTAGTGATTCAACTACATCCTATGGTTCTTATTCAGGTGCCGTTCCAAATGAAAAGATCACCTGGGGCAAGCTGGATGTCAAGACACCGAAATTTATTGTTGAAAGTGATGCCACCATCGTGGCCCCATTGATTTTTGCATATGTTTTAGGGTGGTGAAGAAGTTGTCTAATATGGTTTTAATATTGTTCAGGATGTTTTAAAATTGTGGAAAGTTTTTGCATGATCCAATCTTCAACAACATTCAACTACATTTCAACTACATTTTCCAAAGGAATTCTTTGAACTGCTTTAGTTAAGCATCCTGTAACAGCTGCTCTGCTCCCAAGAATAACTATGGTATAGATCCTGGCACCCAACAGGATGATCGTAGCAATAACCATCGCCTTAATGGTTCTTTGAATGCGGGGAATGCAAGACCAATAACGATTGCCGGGATGACGGAGAAGATCAATAAAGATTGTGAACTACGCATTGACAATAAGCAGCGCCCACATACCATCGCGGAAATGATAATGGCCAGCATAATAAGTTTGTTCCTGGTCCTTCTTTTCTCGATCTCCAAAATTTGTCTTTGCGTATCGCTATATCTATCAAAAATATCCCCGACAGGATGTTCCTGCTATGCATTACTCATAAGCAAGTTTTGTTTGTATCCAGCGTTATACCGCTTTCATGGAACAGGCGATCTTGTCTACCCTTCTGGAATGGCGCCCTCCTTCAAAATCGGTGTGCATGAAAATGTCAACCATTTTTTCTGCATCCCCTTCCCTCACAAACCGGGCCGGTATGCAAATGACATTTGCATCGTTATGTTCCCGGGCCAGCTTGGCGATCTCCTCTCCCCAGCATAAAGCAGCCCTTACGCCCTGGTGTTTATTCGCTGTAATAGCTACTCCATTCGCGCTGCCACATAATAAGATCCCAAACGCCGCTTCCCCGTTTTCAACCGCGCTGGCCACGGGATGGGCAAAATCAGGATAATCCACCGAATCCTTGGAATGCGTTCCGAAATCCTTAAATGGAAATCCCTTTCCTTCCAGGTAAGAGATTAAGTCTTCTTTATAATCATACCCGGCATGATCACTTCCGATAGCGATGGGTCTGTGCAGGTCAAATGGGGAATGCATATAGAATAATTTTCGAATTGTGAAATAGGGAAATTGAATAAATTTTCACTCAAAGGTAGTGACATTGTATAATGCAATTCCAAAATTTCCCGACCTAAAATTTCAAAATTTTCTCAGCTCCATTCCTTTACGTCTTTTTCCTGTCTTCGATTAATTCGCGATGCAATGACAATGCTGATCTCATACAATGCATAAAGCGGAATGGTCACAATGGTCAGGCTGAATGGATCGGTAGAAGGAGTAATAATGGCTGCGGCTATGAGAATGATGACAAACGCATGTCTCCGGTATTTCCGGAGGAAACGGGCAGTCACCAACCCAATCCGCGTGAGTACCATTACAAGTAGCGGCATTTGAAACAATACTCCAATGCCTACTGTTGTGTATATTAAATTCTCAAGGTAATTCGAAAAACTGGGCATGATCTGGATCTGTTCACTCAATTTGTAATTGAAATAAAAATTGATCATGAACGGTGTCATAATGAAATAACCAAAACCCACGCCGGTAAAAAATAAGAGAGAGACCCAAAAAATTACCCCTCGAGTTTTTTTCAACTCCTTCGGAGAAAGTGCAGGTCTCACAAAACGCCAGAATTCCCAAAAGATATAAGGAAATGCCAGGATAAAGCCTCCCATGAATGCCAGGGTGAAAGAAGCAATGAACTGCCCGGTCATCGTAGTCTCCAGGAATTTCGCTTCCACCTGGTTGAAACAAAGAGCATCACCAATGCCGACCTTTTCCCCCAGGTGACACAGCCATCTGGCGGAAACAAAATCAGCACGTGTTGGAGCAAATAATATATCATCAACGACAAAATCGGAATAAATGAAAATCACCACCGCGCAAACCAGGATAGCAATCACCGAACGAATGATATGCCAGCGCAGATCCTCCAGGTGATCAATGAACGACATCTCCGCATTCGGATTCTTTTTCTTACTCCGCTTATTGAAGAAATCCAGTAAAGCCATTGGGACAAAGATAGTCGGGAGTCGGGAGTCAGGAGTCGGGCGAGGGGCTATCAACCGATCAGCCTGTAAATTTTCGTTCAATTAACCGAAAACTGGAACGTTATTTCAATTTTTTCACTTTCACCATTTCAATCCTGGTGTCGCTGACATTGATCACATCGAACTCATAATCATCAATGATAATTCTTTCTTTTTGTTTTGGGATGGTTTCATGATAGTGGATTATATAGCCTGAAAGTGTCTCATACTCATCCTTGGGGAACTCAAATCCATATTTTTTTTCCAGATAATCCAGTTCCAGTCTTCCGGAAAAAATATACTCATGCTCGGCGATCTGCTTTTCCACGAATTCTTCCGTGTCATACTCATCCTGGATCTCCCCAAATAATTCTTCCAATACATCCTCCATGGTAATGATCCCGGCAGTTCCTCCGAATTCATCCACTACCCAGGCAATACTTTTTCGCTCCCGGCTTAACTTACCGATCAGGTCAGTGGCACTCATACTTTCCGGAACGGCAGGTATTGAAATTAACAAGGAGGAAATATCCCTGGGGTTTTTAAAAAGGTCCAGCTGATGGACGTAGCCAATAATATGATCGATATTATTTTCGAAAACCACCAGTTTGCTAAGCTTGGTATCAACGAACTTTTTTCTCAGATCATCAAGCGTACATGTGGAGCTGATACCAATGATCTCTTTTCTTGGCACCAGGCATTGCCTGATCTTAATGTGTGGGAGCTCCTGCGCATTTTCCATTAATTGAGTGTTCCGTTCCTGTTTTTCCTCGTCAATATTTGGCTGGAACAGGTTTTTAAGATCACTTCGTTTCAGTGGCTCCTTGGTTTTATCAAACCGGATGTTGAATACATATTCGAGTATCCATTGTGATAAGCTGATCAACCCCGAAGCTATCGGGTAAAACATCTGGTAGAACATATCTGTCACATATACCATCCGGCTTAACATCGCATTACTCCTGGCCCGGAAAATAGCCCGCGGAATGAATTCAGCGAACACCAGCACGAGGAAGGTCGCAATAACAATTTCCGCGAGTATATGGACCAGGTTAGCTTTAATATTCAACCAGCTCCATAAAGGACGAAGAACTGTACTGATCTGTAAGCCAAAAAACACAAGAAAAATGGTAAACCCGATAAGAGTAGTTCCAAGAAATCGGGCCGGGGACTCTACAAATTTTGACAGGATCTGCGTGGAAGGCACACCCTGTTTTTTCTTGATCTCTATACTTAAACGGTTGGCACTATAAAAAGCCATTTCGATGCCTGAAAAAAATCCCATCAGCATCAGGGTAAGGATGAAGAACAGTATTGTCGACCAGTCGATCACGAGGTAAAGATAATTAGAGGTTGACAAGTTAACTAGTTGATTAGTTGTCAATGAATTGACTCCTCCGACCACTTACAATCCCTTTGATGTATCAGCTCCTCAACCATTTGATTAGCTGACTGGTTGACAAGGCATCAAGGAACTATTCCAAACTACCCTGTCAACTTTTCAACTAGTCAACTTCTCAACTAGTCAACATATAAACTTTTCAATAATCTCGATTGCTTCACGACATGCTCTTTCCAAATCATCATTGACGATAGTATAATTAAACTGATCGTGAAATGAAAGTTCAAAAGCCGCTTTATTGATCCGCGCCTGTAACGTTTCGTCCGTCTCTGTGCCCCTTGATTTCAACCGGTTCTTTAATACTTCAACAGATGGGGGCTTAATGAACAGGGTCAGGGTCGTATCAGGAAATTGTTGTTGTACATGGATTGCTCCTTTTACATCCACATCCAGCACCGGTATTTTATCCATGGACCAGATCCTTTCCAATTCTGACTTGAGGGTGCCATAATATTTTCCGTCATATACCATTTCCCATTCTACAAATTCGCCATGCTGGATCTTTTGCTTAAATGCATCTTCGGACATGAAATAATAATCCACTCCATCCTTTTCATAGCTTCTCGCGTTGCGGGTAGCCGCAGACACGGAGAAATCTAATTTATCAGGGAAAGTTTTCAGTAAATGCCTGGTAATAGAAGTTTTTCCTGCTCCTGACGGAGCGGTGATGACGATTAATTTATGATGAGTCCGGCTCATGCTAAGTGGGCAAATGTAAGATTACATGAGCTTACTCATCAGTAACTCTTTTCCTCCTCCGAGCCACTCCTCTTTTAAAATGCTCATCACCATACTGGATCTTCGACTGCCATTTGCCGTTGGCATATGATTGCGAAGGATTCCCTCTTCTATACAACCGATCTCTCTCATCGCTTTTATCGATCGCTCATTATTTGCATCGGCCCTGAACTCGACGCGAAGCAGTCCCCAGTCTTCAAACGCGAAACTCAGTAGCAACAGTTTGCAATAACGGTTCAATCCCGTGCGTTGAAAATCCTTTCCATACCAGGTGAAGCCTAATTGGGTGGTGAGATAATCCTGCTGAATATCATAGAATCTGGTACTCCCGGCGTAAGCATTTACTTTTTTATCATAAATGACGAATGGATATTCTTTTTTTTCGTCCCTGTTTTTAATGGCTGTAGATATATAGTTGCGAAGATTGGTTTTCCCGGCGGCTGTCACCAGCCCATATTTCCAGATCTCTGGCTCTTGTACGGAAAAATGTAATAGGTGCTCAAAATCCGATTCCTCCAAAGGTCGAAGCAGGGCCCGTTTATTCTCTAATATCACTTCCTTTTCAAAAATATCAGTAACCATTTGTTAGATGCGTTTTATCTCTGCTCCCAGTTTTCGTAATCTCCCATCAATATCCTGGTAACCACGGTCGATCTGTTCAATGTTTTGAATAACACTTTTTCCTTCTGCGCTCAATGCTGCGATCAACAGCGCGACCCCGGCCCTGATATCAGGACTGCTCATGGCAATCCCTCTCAGGATATGTTCCCGCTGCAACCCAATCACCACGGCCCGGTGCGGATCACATAAAACGATCCTCGCACCCATATCGATCAGTTTATCCACGAAGAAAAGGCGGCTCTCAAACATTTTCTGATGGATCAGCACTGAACCTTTTGCCTGTATCGCGGTGACCAGGATGATACTCAAAAGGTCAGGAGTAAAACCTGGCCAGGGATGATCATAAATGGTCATCACCGATCCATCGAGAAAGGTTTGGATCTCGTACACTTCCTGTTCGGGAATATGAATATCGTCTCCAATGAATTTCATGATGATCCCTAACTGCTGGAATTTTTCCGGGATCACCCCGAGGTATTCAATGCCCGCTCCTTTAATAAGCACGTCCCCCTGCGTCATGGCAGCCATTCCAATGAATGAACCAACCTCGATCATATCCGGCAACAAGCGATGTTCCGTTCCACCCAGGTAATCTACCCCTTCAATACTCAACAAATTACTCCCGGTACCATGGATATTCGCTCCCATTTTTTTCAGCATGCGGCAGAGCTGTTGCACATAGGGTTCGCACGCAGCATTATAAACGGTGGTAGTTCCCTGCGCCATCACTGCCGCCATGATGATATTTGCCGTACCGGTAACGGAAGGTTCGTCAAGTAATAAATAAGTTCCCTTCAGATCAGGAGCTTCCAGGTGAAAAAATCCATCTTCCGGGTGATAAGTAAAACTGGCTCCCAGTTTTTCAAAGTTGATGATATGAGTGTCCAGCCGGCGCCTCCCGATTTTATCTCCTCCTGGTTTAGGAATAAACGCTTTTCTGAATCGGGATAACATTGGGCCCGCAAACATCACTGCACCCCGGAGTCGTCCACTTTTTTTCTTATAAGTCTCACTGTGGAGATAATCAATATTCACATCATCCGCCTGGAAAATGCAAACATCGCGCTGAGGCCTCTCGATCTTTACATTCATTTCCCCCAGTAATTCTATCAGTAAATTCACATCCAGTATATCGGGGATATTTGAGATCTTCACTTTTTCCGGAGTCAACAAAACCGCACTGATCACCTGTAACGCTTCATTTTTTGCGCCTTGTGGAATTATTTCCCCGTTTAGCTTTTTCCCTCCTAATACTTCAAATGAATGCATCAATTTCATCCTGTTTTTAAGAATAACAAAGGAAATGATTTTATTATTAAGTAGGCTTCGGAGTAAAACGGGAAAAATGTCCGATGGACATTCGGGGGATGCTGGATGCGAGATACGCGATGCGAGATTCCGATGTTAACTGTTGACTACTAACTGACGACTGAAAGACTGCTAAACTAAAGCTTGCTGATTGGTTAGGGCTGGCTGAGTGGCTGACTAATACCGTTTCTTCTTATACCCGCCACCATTCCGATTATCCCTGCGGCCACCACCCCCACCCCGTTGCTGGAATTTCCCGCGTGGCTTTCCATAACCTCCCCGATCGCGGTTTTCCTGTTGTGGACGAAAAGCTTTTACGTATGGAGTATTGGTAAAGGTGAGCTGTCCGTGTGTAATGCTGGATAATTCACTCTGGATCGCATCATCATGTACTATTTCTTTGTGCCAGTTATTATAGGCCAGCTTCATGTAATAAGCGACCGCATTGGCAAAGCCCAGTTTTTTATCCGGGTTCTCTTCCTTTAAAGCTTTCTGGATAATCACTTCCAGGTTTTTTCCAAGGTGAGAATATTTCGGGTACCGTTTCGGATACGGGAGGGGTTTTGGTTTGGCCTTTAGCGTTTCTCTGGTCGGGATCGGGTAAGGCGATTTTACATCCAGTTTGAAATCAGAGATCAGGAATAGATGATCCCAAAGCTTATGACGAAAATCTTCCACATTCTTTAAATGAGGATTCAGGAAACCCATGAGTTCGATCACCGCCTGAGAGTTTCTTTGTCTTCTTTCTGGATCTTCAATGCTCAGAACGTGCTCGATCATTTTCTGAACATGTCTTCCATATTCCCGCATTATTAGTTGATTTCTGGTAGTATTGTACTCCATATCTGAATTTATACCCTTGCGCAATTGCTCAGGGAAGGTCAAAAATAGCTAATTATTCGGAGTCTATAAGCTTGATCATCAAATGACTTTGGGAGGTAAAAAAGAAAGGGGCCCCGAACCAAGGCCCCTTTTACAAGCCACCATCCTCTTCCACCTAAGAGGTCGTTTATAATAAGTTTATTTATTTCAACTGCGTGCTGGAATAACTTGCAAATCCAATACCAATTTTTTGCATTCTCTTAGGTAATTTTTCCAACTTCCCGAGTTTTTTATCCCCAATGACCCACTTGTATTTTCAGATCGCCCTGTTTTCCGTCGTTATGAAAAATTGGAGGTCAGACCAAAATTAGACTTTCCACTTAGTCCCGTCAATTGTATTACTGCTTGTCCTAACTACTTGATATAAGAAGTATTCTTAAGGGGAAAAATTACTGTGTTATGCGACTACTACCTTTGATCTTCTCATGACAATAGTCGTCAATGCCCGTTTCTTATTGGATGATTACCTGGAAGGTTATGGCCATTTTTTAAAGGAGACATTACAGCGTATTGTAAAATCGCGTCCCGAGCATCGATTTATTTTCGTGTTTGACAGAAAATACGATCCCCATTTTTTATTCGGGGAAAATGTACAGGCTGTAGTTATCGGGCCCCCGGCCAGGCACCCCCTGCTGTGGAAATGGTGGTATGACCAACAGGTTCCTTCTCTCCTTAAAAAATTCAGGGCTGACGTCTTTCTTTCCGGCGACGGGTTTTGTTCGCTGAGAACCAACATCCCTCAGTGCCTTGTGATTCATGACCTGGCCTTCCTGCATTTCCCGGAGTTTATCAAACGCTCACACCTTCGATATTATAAAAAAAATACAGGGAAATTTCTTCAAAAAGCAAAACGCATTGTCACGGTTTCAGAATTTTCAAAAAAAGATTTGATCGATAATTATACCATTGATCCTGGAAAGATCGATGTGATATATAATGCAGCCCGCGATAGTTTCCATACAATTAGTGATCAAGAAAAAAAACAGGTCAAGGAAAAATATACAACAGGCAGGGAATTCTTCCTGTACGCCGGTTCTATTCATCCCAGGAAAAATTTAGTCAGCTTGCTGAAGGCATTCTCCATGTTTAAAAAAAGAATGGGCAGCAATTTCAAACTGGTGCTGGCAGGTCGAACCGCCTGGAAATCGGGGCCTTTTCTTCAAAGTCTCAACAGTTATAAATATCGTTCGGACCTGGTACTAACCGGGTACCTGGAAGAAAATGAATTTTCAAATATGATGGGTGCTGCATATGCGCTTGTTTATCCTTCCCTTTTCGAAGGATTTGGCATGCCTGTGCTTGAAGCGATGCGCGCAGCTGTCCCGGTCATAACATCCGAAGGAACAGCTATGGAAGAAGTTGCCAAAGGCGCTGCATTATTAGCGGACCCGTCCGATCATAATGATATTGCTGAAAAGATGATGATTTTATACAAAGACGAGTCATTAAGAAACCAATTGATCGAAAAAGGAAAGCAGGTCTATCCAATGTATTCATGGGATCGTTCTGCCGATCTCCTTTGGAATGCTGTATTGAAAGCCATCGGCCAGGTATAGTTAACTTTGCGGGCTATGAATAAATCAAGTATTATTATCGATGTACACACTGACGAGAACAAGCTCCCCGAAAAGATCCATTGGAGAGCCAGTGATACAACGACCGGGGATTTCCAGCAGGCAAAGGCCTTGATGTTATCATTTTGGGATGGAGCAGAGAAAGCGGCCTTGCGAATCGACCTGTGGACGAAGGATATGATGGTGGATGAAATGGCCGATTTTTTTTACCAGACCCTGATGACGATGGCGGATACTTATGGACGCGCCACCAAGTACCAGGAAATGGTAGATGAAATGAAGGAATTTGCCAGGTTGTTTTACAAAAAATTCCGTGCTCAACAACTCAAGCAAAACTCGGGAAGTTGATTGCACCCCCGTTATGAAAGAGTCGAATTTGAATATCAAGAAGGCTGTACCTTTCTTCTTCGTCACGGATATGACTGCATCCCTCCACTTTTATATGGATGGGCTTGGCTTTGAAATGAAAAATAAATGGACCCCGAGGGGAACGGTCGAATGGTGTTGGCTGCAGCGCGACAATGTTGCGATCATGTTACAGGAATACCGGCAGTTCCCCGGAACAAATAATGAATCCAGAAAAAACAAGGGAGAAGGAGTGTCTATTTGTTTTATCTGCGAAAACGCCCTGGACCTTTACCGGGAATTTGTCGACAAGGGACTTCGTCCTGCTGAACCTTTTGTAGGAAATAATATGTGGGATGTGGAAATCGTTGACCCGGATGGTTATCGCTTGCATTTCGAAAGCATGACTGAAGTACCTGAAGAAACCAGGTATTCGGATTGGACATCAAACAGAAACTAAAAGGGAATACAACATGTCACTCGAACAAAAGATCATGGCCGAGCTCAAAACGGCCATGCTTGCGAAAGATGAAAAAGCATTGAGAAGTTTAAGAGCGATTAAAGCGGCAATTCTGCTGGCAAAGACTTCTGAAGGCGCATCCGGGGAATTAAAAGAAGAGGACGAGGCCAGGCTATTGCAAAAGCTCGTCAAGCAGAGAAAAGATTCTCTGGAGATCTTTCAACAGCAAAACCGTGCTGACCTGGCACAAAAAGAACAGGAGGAGATAGAGATTATTGAAAAATTTCTGCCTAAGCAACTTTCGCAAGATGAATTAAAAGAAGTCATAAAAAAAATTATTGATGATACCGGGGCAAGTTCACCTTCGGATATGGGAAAAGTGATGGGTATTGCCACTAAACAACTGGCGGGGAAAGCTGACGGTAAAACCATATCAGCGATCGTTAAAGAAATGCTCACCAAATGATATTTAGTTGGTTTCTGTTAATGTGATTGGAACTTGTCTAAATAAATTACCAATGAACGGACAAACGCCCGCCTGACTGACGCCATCCGGGGCATTAACTATTAAGCTTTCTTTAAATACCGGGAAGTACCTTATGGGTCACGTGTGCGTTTGATCATAAACCTATTCCATGCTGCTCGACATAATCTATGTTGTTCTGGTGATTTTAGCTCTTATTAAAGGCTGGCAAAAAGGATTGATTGTCGGTTTATTTTCCCTGCTGGCTATTTTTATTGGGCTTGCAGCAGCCATCAAACTTTCGGCAGTGGTGGCCAACTACATCGGGCGAAGTGTAAAGGTTTCCGAACAATGGTTACCGATCATTTCATTCGCGATCGTTTTCCTGGTGGTTATCCTGCTTGTGCGACTTGGAGCCAGGGCCATTCAGAAATTTGCAGAATCCATGATGCTGGGTTTATTTAACCGCATTGGTGGAATGCTCATGTATGCAGCGATCTATACTATTGTTTTCAGCATCCTCCTGTTTTATGCTGAACAGATCCGTTTGATAAAACCGGAGACTAAAGAAAAATCGGTCACTTACGAATTCGTGCAACCCTGGGGACCCAAAGCCATGAATGCCATGGGCAAACTGATACCTGTATTTAAGGACATGTTCACCGATCTCCAGGATTTCTTCGGAAAGGTTGCCAGTAAACCGGAATCCTGATCTTGCTTAATTTCACTTTCTGCAAAACGATTGTTATGCCCCGAACTATGATCGCCGGAATTGGTATGTACGTGCCGGAAAACGTGGTAACCAATAACGACCTGTTGAAATATATGGATACCTCTGATGAATGGATTCAGGAGCGAACCGGAATCCGGAAAAGACGTTATGCGCACCGGACCAAAGAAACCACAACGACCATGGGAATTGAAGCTGCGAAACAGGCGATCGAAAGAGCGGGCCTCACCGCGCAGGATATTGACTTCATCATTTTCGCCACGATCAGCCCGGATTATTATTTTCCAGGCTGTGGTGTTTTATTGCAACGGGCTATGAAGATGAAGGAGATCGGTGCGTTGGACGTAAGGAATCAATGCAGCGGGTTTGTGTATGCATTAAGCGTGGGAGATCAGTTCATTCGCACGGGCATGTATAAGAATATTCTGGTTGTTGGTTCGGAAAAACATTCATTTGGTCTTGATTTTAGTACCCGGGGGAGAAATGTGTCAGTAATTTTCGGGGATGGTGCAGGCGCGGTGGTGTTGCAGCCAACCAATGCATCGTCAGGCTCAGCATCTGGGATACTCTCAACGCATCTGCACAGTGATGGAGAAAGCGCTGAGATCCTTGCTATGTTCAATCCGGGTACACACGCCAACCATTGGACAAATGAAGAACTGGCGGATTTTGACGAAGCAGAGATCGGGGAAATGTTTTTCAGCCACTCCATGATCGATAAGGCACAGGTATTCCCCAATATGGAAGGTCCTGCCGTATTCAAAAAAGCGATTGAAAAATTTCCCGAAGTGATCTTGGAATCATTATCGGCTAATGGAATGAAGCCTTCTGATCTGAAATTACTGATCCCTCACCAGGCTAATTTACGTATCAGCCAGTTTGTTCAGAAAAAGCTCGGGTTGCGGGATGACCAGGTGGTAAATAATATCCAGGAATACGGCAACACAACTGCCGCATCCATACCGATCGCTTTATGTGAAGCCTGGGAACAGGGGCGGGTACAAAGAGGAGATCTTGTGTGCCTGGCCGCCTTCGGTTCGGGTTTCACCTGGGCAAGTGCTTTAATAAAATGGTAGGCAACTATCCGGCATCGGTGCACTATCTAACCTGTAATGAATACAATGAAAATTCTTCTTTTGATTATGGTTTCATTGACCAGTTTACTCGCCCAATCTCAATCAAACGGCTGGGAAATAACCCTCAATAACCGCATATTTCTTGAGATACCTGCCGAGATCGAAAAAGCTCCTGTAAGGAGAATATCAAAGTCCGAATGGATAAAGAAAGGCAGCCTGGAAATAAAATATTACAACACTGAAAAAAATTCATGGAAACGATCTTTTTCACTGACTGATCAATTGGAAAATGAAATGTTAGTTGCTGAAAACACCTCGTATGTAAAGATCTCACTCATGAAATTGCGAAGGCTATTTAAAGGGAAAAAAGAAATTCGTATTTACACAACTATTTCACCGCCTAATCCCCTTATGGGAGCACCCAGTCGAAGGATACATTTATGTACATTGCGGCTCCCCTAACCGATGCCCAGGCATATCATTTATATCATCAACCCGATCGCTGGAAAAGGCAACCAGAGTGGTATCCAGCAGTTGCTGGAAAAAAAAATGCGCGCGTCAGGAATACCTTACCTGGTAATGCCTTCTGTAGCCAGTGGGGACTATTCTTTTATTCTTCCATTCATCATTGAAAATAAGACTACGGATATTGTGATCGCCGGTGGAGATGGGACCATCAGCCAGGTAGTCGGAAGTCTTTGTTCACTGGATCTAAATTTTGGAATCATCCCTTGTGGTTCCGGCAACGGCTTAGCTTATACAATTAATATTCCATTCAACCCCGGAAAAGCATTGGATCTTATCATCAATGGAAAAGCTTCATTCATTGACGGATTTACCATCAACGAACAATTCGCCTGTATGCTCTGCGGTCTCGGTTTCGACGCAAGAGTGGCACATGATTTTGCCCGGGCGGGAAATCGCGGCCTGGCCAATTACGTAAAACAGGTATTCAAAAATTTTTTTTCTGCTCATACTTACCCATTCAAATTATCTGTGAACGGAAAGGTCTTTACAACAGATGCATATTTTATCACCATCGCCAATAGCAACCAGTTTGGCAACAATTTCACGATCGCACCCCGGGCCAGCATGTGTGATGGGCTGCTGGATATCGTGATCGTCACCCATCAAAGCAAGTTCAGCATGCTTTTTCAAACCGCCAGGCAGGTGTTGGGAAGAAATAAACTGCAGACCTCGGAGATCGTGGAGAACAAGGCCGTGATCTATTTTCAATCACCCTCCTTATCCATTTCTAATTTATCTGAAGCACCACTGCATATTGATGGGGATCCTGCGGAAACGCCTCAGGAATTGAAGATCGAGGTGAAGAAAAAATGTTTTAAATTGATTCAACCCTAAGAAATATGAAAGATCAAAAATTGCATTTTGAATATGTGGACGCTCCGATTGGGATTCACTTCTCATTCCTCATTCCTAATTCCTTATTTCTTATTTCTAAAGTCCTCCCTGAGGACCAGTATAAATTGAATCCTTTAAGAGCCCAGCTACCTTTTTAAAGCTCTCCTGGTTACCGAAAGAAAAAATAGATCCGATAATGTCTTTTTCTTCCCGCCTGGTAAGATGAAAATTCAGGGCGGCCTTGTTTTCCTCATTGTCCGCCGCGTACTGGAAAGCCACTTTATAGATATTGATATCGCTATTTGTGGTATAATAACTGATCATATCATTCTGAAAATATTCCATCATCTTGAACCAGTTGTGCTGGAGGAGGAAGAAGGGACGCGTGGCATGATCGCTAATATCATCCGATAAATAAGGAAATTCCCAACCACCTGCCCGTCGGTCACGGATCTGCAGAAGCAAAACGCCTCTTGTGTTTTGCTTCACCCAGTCATCAAATATTTCCAGGAAACGCAGCGCAGTCTCTTGTCCATAATTATCTCTTAATCCCGCATCCATTACATCGATCACCGGTTCGGAGGGCAGCCAGACATTGGGTAACACGATCGGGAATGTGGCATTCATTCTTAATGCGGTCAGTATCCTTAGGTTATACGGGTCCTGTTTCGCAAAGAAAGCTGTAAAATCGATCACGTCCGGATCATTGACAGGGATCCTTGTAGTGTCTTCTTTCGGTTTCATCATGAACCGTACCGGTTGAGTACTAATCAGCATTTTCCGGCTATCCCGGGTAATAACAGAATTAAAAAATATCAGCGGGATATTGGCTGCTTTTTCATCCGCTGCATAATCCTTTAGCTGCTTGTTCAGGTACCCCCTGGTATTTGTATTTAATTTTTGCTCGAAAGCGAAGCCCCGGTCCTTGACATAAGTATAATCACCCACTTTGAATTTTTGCGCAGGCGCGATCAGGTCGCGAGCGACAAATGATGAGAAAGTTGGGTTTAGCAGGTCTCCCGCGATATCATCCACATATTTTTTTTCCCCTGGAAAAATATTTTCACCCCTGAGTTTTCTTAAGTAAAGTTCCCTGAAATAGGTGGCCCCGATCAACCCTCCTGAAGCGCCACTGATCAGGAAGGTTTTTTTCATGATCTCGCCATTAGTTATGCTGTCCAGGTGCTGGAGAACGCTCATGGTAAATGTTGCGCTGCGATTTCCGCCACCGCTGGTATTGATCAAAACAAGTAAAGGTTTTGCTGCTCCTTGCTTTTGCTTCCAGGCGTTGAGAATGTTAATCATGTTTTGCCTATCAGCCTCCACCACTTTTTCACTGCATAAAGAAAGCAAGCCCTCACGACTGTATACGGGCCGCTCCTTTTTATTTGCATAGTTCAATCCATACGCCTTATTCCGGGGATCAATCCAGTTCATTTTATAAAATACATTCAGGATGAGTATCAGCGCAACCAGATAGGGAATACTCCAGCTTTGCAAAAAATAGGTGAAAGCCCCAGCAACCCCGATTAAAATAGAAAAGAAAATAGTGATGCTGGCTGCTGCCGGTAATTGGAATACCGGATAATCCAGGAAAAAGCCGGTAAATACAAGAAAGATAAAGGCGAAAAAAACCGAAAGTATCGCTGCGAAATGATGCCGCTTGAAAATGGATTCAACAAATGCTTTGGTGTAATGACTGACATCACGGGTGCGGCGCAATCGTGTCAATGATTCAAAATACCATTCCACCTTCATGAAGCTTTCCGAATAATAGATCTCTCTTACAGGGCGTAGATGGGTGATATATTCATTCGGATTTTGCATCACGGGCATCATCCTTCTCATGATGGAGCGATCAGCACGAAAAAAATAGATCAGGGAAATGGCCAGTACCAGGATCAACCCCACGAGGAAACCCCCGGACAAAAAAAGAAACTCAATCGTACTGATCAATTCTTTCTTATGCGCGAATTCATACGCCCGAAAAAAATAGAATATCAAAAAAAGAATAGGGATAATCGAATTATTGATGCAATACTTCAGGAAAGGATTCGTAGTAGCCGCGAGGAAACGAAAATGCCGGCTGAATAGAATAAACGTGGTGATATTCCAACTCATGATGAACATTCCGACAGCAATGCCCACTGCTGCCGTGGCAAAAGCATTCACATTTCCCAGGTATTCAGGCGCCAGGTACAAAGAGTCCGCCCCGAATGTTTTCATGAAGCTGCCATTCACTGTAGTGAACAGCACGATCCAAAATAATAAAAGCACCTGGTATTTCCTGAAATGAAGGAATAGCAGCTGAATGGGAAAAGAAAAAAAGAATCCTCTTAGCCAGGCTTTCATGGGAATTGATGGTTAGTTAAAAATAGAAAGAAAAAAGTGAAGATTAAAGAGGATGGTCAGTAGCCAGTAATCATGCGCCATCCATGTTCTGCATAAGAGTAACGTTGAGAAAACTAATTTGACGTATATGACTTATTTGACATAGCTGATCTTTCTTTTAATAAGTACAAGTTCCAAACCAGTGATAGCAGGATCATCATCGCAATAAACTGGTGAGCAACCCCCAGCCATAGAAATGCGTTCTGATCGGTTACATTTAAAACTGCTAAAATTCCCAATATTACTTGTAACGTTATTAGAGAAGGAAAGATCCATCTTGTTCTATTGAAATACGGACTTCCCTCGATCCGGGCAGCCTTCCCAAACCAAATAATTCCAGCGATTAAAATAATATAGGCCAGGTTGCGATGAATAAATTGAACGGCAAGCGGATTGTCGACAAGAAAACTAAGTCCTGTAAATGTTTTATTACCAAAAGAGGTGAATGTAACCGGTATCCATGATCCGTTAATGTCTGGCCATGTGGGCGCGACAGGAGCGGCTTTTAATCCCGCCATAAAGGCGCCATAGATCAATTGTATGCCTAACAATCCAATTATCCAACCCGTTAATTTTTTTAAAGAGGAATGAATGAATAATTGTTCACCGGGCACTAGCAATCTTAATGCAAACCAAAATGTGTAACATAATACAGCAAGAGCAAGGATAAAATGAATGGCCAGCTTATAGTGACTGACATAAACCAATTCCGAATCTTCCAGCCCGCTTTGTACCATGATCCAGCCGACCAATCCCTGCAAGGCCCCCAGGAAAAATAAGATGAGGAGGGGATTTATCATTTCCCGGCGGAATTGTTTTCGCATTATAAAAACAATAAATGGGACAATGAATACGAT
>Ga0196964_10000138_pt1 | contig 49637 bp, 81 predicted proteins | sample S1_10metaG_FD_148615 | JGI IMG/M metagenome (GOLD analysis project Ga0196964, IMG submission 148615) | Soil microbial communities from Anza Borrego desert, Southern California, United States - S1_10 | ecosystem: Environmental > Terrestrial > Soil > Desert | place: USA: California | collected...
GCTTGGCCGGATCGACCAACATCGGGAAGGCAGCGCGGAATCGATCCAAGCCTGCCTCACAAACGTTGTTCTTCGCCAACCAGTACTTGATGGCAGCCTTGACGGTCGCCTCAGGGCAGTGTAGGTAGCCACCTGTGGTCAGGTGCGCCAGAAGCGCCTCGCGTTCCTTGTGGCCATCCTTCGCCAGGTAGCGGATGAGGGCGAGAACGTCGTACTTGGCTGGGGCAGGTGTCGACACTACTACGTAGTGCTTCTCCAGGTTGGCATCGGTCTCGTACGAGCCTTCGACCAGGTTCCAGCCGTCTCGGTGCTCGCTCCGGTCCTTCAGGGTGTAGGTGTTGCCGTAGCCCCAACCCCGGTTCGCTGGATCGTAGCGAACTACCGTACCCGGCAATAGACCCTTGGAGTATGTAATCCTCGTCATCTACTCTCCCTGGTTGCAGGGGATGACGTTGGCCGATGTCGACTTGCCATCGCGCGTGGAGGTCACTGAGAAGCGAAGCCACTCGCCCTCAGGGGTCTCGATGCACTTGGTGGCGATGTTTGCCCAGCCATCAGGCATGTTGATGATGAAGGCAGGAGTGTCGTCGCGACCTTCCTTGCCAGCATCCTGGAACGTCTCGCGCTGGGACTCGGTACATGCAGCACCGAGGAGAACCAGAACGAACAGAGCCGCGATCATCTTCCTCATGTTTCTCCTTCAGTAGTTGTAGTTGTAATTCTGGTGGATGGGGTAGGGTTCGAACCTACGCATACGAGCGCCAACAAAATCTGGCCAGACTTTTGGCTCGTGTAGTTACCTGGCGCAAAAATCCCTTTCGGGCAAAAGCACCGTCCATACTACTATCTTCCATCCGTGTTGGGCAGGAGTTTTCAACTGGTGTACCCAGACCAGGTCGTGCGAGGGAGAACCCACTCACTCGCGCTGAGGCCGTCCACTTACCTTCATGCAGCCTCTTCCCTACATTGCTGAAAGATCGTTTCCTAGTTCACCAGAGAGCCACTGATACAGATCATAGTCTGTGCCGTAGCAGCAGTCATGTAGACCAATATCTTCGCACTTCTGGTGAACTTCCAACAGCACCTTGCGGCGTTCGTCGGCTCGGATTTCGTTTTCTTCCATTTTCCTTCTCCTTGTTTTGGTTATGTTCCAATAACCGCTCCAGGAGATGGAGATTTAGCGGGGGGAAGGATTGGCTTCCTTCCAACAGGGGGCACTGAGTTGCCTCAGAATAAGATTACCCCTGTACTACATGCTGCTTGCGGGCAGATCTCCGCTTCGGGGCAGTTAACCCCTCTCTGTGTCCAGCCAGTAGGCCCTCTCACAGTTGCGTTGCTTCGATCACATGTATACGTTACCGGCCAGCCAGTGCGATACCGGTTATTCCGTCACCCCAGGCAACCCCCGCTAAGGGGCTACCAAGTGGTCGGTGACAGGATTCGAACCTGCCAACCTCCCCGCTAGCATTACGCTTGCGGGGTGTGCGCTCCAGTCCTTTGTTAATCTAAGCAATCTTAGGTCCTAGATCTTCAAAGGCACTCTACACTAGCACGACCTTGATCTTACACGGGGCATTTACGAGTCTTCACCCATATTAGCAGGTCAAGTTCCGCTTTAGCCCTCGTTTTTGCTTCGGCCAACCTACGAGGATATCCCCACGTGTACATCACTCGTCCACGTGAATCCAAGATCGCCGGGTAGTACCAACCAGGAGACTTGTGCAACTGCACTACTCCTGCTGATATATCAGGAGTGTCCACAGGCGCTGCCGCTGCGGAAGGAGGAGACGCATTGGTGCTCACCTGTGGACCTTCTTCCTGTTCGCCAGTACTCCTGGCTTTTTTTAGTTGCTCTTCTTACTTTCCCCTTCTTTCCAAGTCAGCGCAGGATACCCTCGACGTGTCGTTCTGCGCGACCTTGGGCGATTCGGAAAGCATCCGACTTCTCGGTCCACCCACAGGAGCACGTTGCTCGATGCGCCGTGAAGAGTTGCTCACAGATGTCATGACACACGTGATCCGGACGAATCTTGGCTGCCTTGCAGTGGTTTTCTCGTGCGAAGGAGATCCTGTGCTCGATGATTGCGACCTGAGTGCTCATGCGTACGCCTCGAAAGCGAGAAGGCCGATGAGCAAGAGCGCGCCGACGAGCATGACCATCGGCCCCGTCGAGTCGACATCGCTGGGCGTCCACTGCACCTCATCGAGGAACATTCCCACACCCAGCAAGAAGATCGCACTTGCGATACCGATAAAGAAGAGCATTTCTTTCCTCCATTTTTGAAGATGCCGTGACTTCTACGCCTGACATCTAAGATGAATTTGTTACCACCCCACCTGTTGCGATCACTTACGGGTCTCCACCATGTTCACCTCCCGGTCTTCCCCCCCTTCCTGGGTCTCACCGGTCGGTTCCTCATTGGTTGCTGCGCCCTGGTCTGCACAGATAGCCCGCACGTTTTACTCCCCCTAGTTTCCTGAGCCACTCTTCATTACCGCTTAGTTCTACGTTGATCTGCGAATGCGGCTCAGTCCTAAGAGAGAGTCGTAGTCGTAAACCCGCGTTGGGTATTGCTCCCCTGGGGCACCTCATGACAGATGCCCTCACTTCCCTAGTCACTTATTCCAACTCCACCGTCTGGAGCGTGTTCTCCATCGCCGCAATCACATCCTCCCAGGACATACCTTCGGTGGTTTGTGCATTGACGATGCGGCAGAATTCCTCAGGTGACACAACCTGCCGCAGACGGTGGAAGTCGTGCGTCTCCATCTCAAGCGCCTCTTCGCAAGATCCGTAGATAGAGCGAAGTTCGGCTTCACGTTCAGCCTGGCGCTGTTCAGGAGTCGTTGTCAGTGTCCGGAAGAACATCGACACAAGGACTCTCGGTGAGGTCCTCATGAGGTTTCCTCCCGAACCGGGGCCAATGATCAGGACGGCCTGAGTATGCGACTTTCGTTGGATTTGAAAGATCGCGTTCAGGGCGCGGCGAGCCATTAGACCTCCATCCCGAGACAGGCCTCGAATACCTCTCGACCGTAGATGTCTTGAAGGTACTCCAGTACTTGTTCTCGGATCTCAGGATCACCCAGAACTATCGCCAATATCTCGGCGGGTTCCAGGTCCTCGATCGAGTACTCGGGATTGTAGTTTCGGACGATCACGTCGAAGTTCTCAGTGACCATCCAAGAAACCGTCTCCTCACACGTCAGGTCAAGATCATCTTCCGAAGACTTGATCCTCTGTGCCTCGATAGCACGGCGCTTCGCAGCCTGACGCTCCCTCTGATCATCCCGGATGCGTCCAGGGAGTATCGCATCGGCTGCTTTTGAAGCAAGTGCTGCTGGTGAAAGCGTCATGAGTTCCACGCCTCCACCGGTCACGAGAACCGGCATGGCAGAAGTGTGGGACTTACGGCGGATGTAGGCAAGACGCTCTCTGACGGTCACTCGAACCTCACTCCCGCCTTGGACAGAGCAATGAGTTGACTCTTGTCGAACTCATCAACCATCGACCGTGGCATGACTGGGGCAGACGAATACCCCGGTGCGTAAGTACTGTACCGAGGCATTGTCGGCCATGAGGATGTGTGACCCTTGGCAGCGATCTCGACGTGACGACACGCTTGGCGGGCCGTTTCACATGCTGCGACCGCTGCGCTTTTGGCAGTACCGGTTCCGACTCTCGGATTCTTCAGAGCATCGAGAGCGTTGTTCAGAGCCGCCAAGGGTGACGCAATGTTGGGAACGGGTGTCACAACGAAGTGCGATTTACCCAACACTCGCGAGATCTCGCCACGCCCCCTCCGGACGAGCCGCCGTACGCTCCTCTGCACGAAGCCTCCTGTAGTTGCGTCCATCGGAACCGAACGTACCTGCCCAGACCTGGAACGTCAGGAGCCACCCACAGGCGTAAACGCCAGGCATGAATCCAGCCATCCAGTATCCGAGCATGAAAGCCAGGCTCGCGGCGATGCCCATCGCAGGCCCCACGAGACTGATCTGTGCGTTGATCCCAGGATCCTCTTCATCGATGTACGTTCCTGCGAACAGGAAGTACACCGCAGGCACGAAGTACGGAAGCCATGGACGTGCCTTGAGACGATGTCCCTGGAAGTAGTGGCCCATCTCATGGATGAGAGTGACGCCGACGATTGTCAGCGCGAGCCAACGAGGAAGCAAGTAGGTGAACACGTAAGTACTGAGAGCAAGGCCCCCAGTGAAGTACGTCGCCTCCAGCATCCTCTTTTTGGTGAAGAAGGACTTGACCTTACGAGCCTTGTCCTTGATGAACTGCCAGATACGGCTCATTCAACCACCGCCTTCACGAGGGCACGAACGCTCTCTCGCTTTGCTTCGAAGGTGTGAACAGCCTGTTCCAGCTTCGGCAGAAGTGTCTGTGCCTTGGTGGTCATCTCGTTGACGCCTTCCAGGGTGCTGTCAACTTCACCCTTAATGGTCGCGGCTGCGCTTGCGATACGCAGATTCACGATCAGGTTGGCGACTTGGAGACCACCGAGGATCAGGAACGCTGCCGCTCCAACGATGATCCAGCCGTTCAACGGCTTACTCCTTCTTTTCGTCCTGGTTTTTGCCCCACAGATCCCCATGAGTGATCAACGCGAGCCAACCTACGAAGATCACGATCACAACAATCGGTGCGACAACATTCGTGAGGAGGAAAGCAACGATCATCTACATCTCCTCTGTTGTAGTCGACTCCGGGAGGCAGCACGGCGTGTAACGCACCACCCCCCGGAGCCAACCTCATGTGAGGCTACGAACCGCCCCCCGATCGTGCCTCATCGATGGCCTTGGACGCCTCGGCCTTCGTCATGTTGTCGAGGTCGCCCTCGAACCCCATCGTCTCCAGCGTGGAACGCTGAGCGCCGGTGATGGGGTCGTCTGCGGTCTTCCACTTGTCCGGATCCTTGACCGTGTTGTCGATCTCGACCGGCTCGGAAGACTGATCGTCTCCCTGGTCCTTCTGGTCGTTGTTGCCTCGGCCCAAAGGTGCCATGGGTAGTTCTCCTCTTGGTTGTCCTGGATAGGGGGTGTTCAGGCGAGGGCGAGGGTTTCCGCCAAGTCCTGCGCCTTCTCCTCAGCAACCCGAAGAGGTCGCTGGAAGAACTTGCCGACGACTCGATTGATGAGAGCGTTGACAATCCACTGCACGAATGCAGCAAGTGTCATCTCCCAGAGTCGTGATGGTCTGAAGTAGACCATGCATGTGCGAAGGTATCGCATTGCTGAACTCCGTCCGTGGGGGGCTGGCAAGGGGGCCAGAGAGCGCCAGGACGACCACTCTCTGGCCCCCGTGTCAGACTCCCAAACTTCCCTATTCAGCGCACGAAATAATCATAACGCTTCCAGGGGTAGGAGTCCGCAAGGGTGCCAGGACCGGCCTCGGACTCCCAGTCGTAGGGAGCCGAGGCCGCACGTCCTAGAACTGCTCGTCCAGCATGTTCTCGAACTCTTCGTCCGAGATGTCGATCAGGTGCCCCGCACTCTGAGTCAGAGCGTGGATCACCTGAAGAAACGTCAGATTCGGATGCTTGTCGCATACGCGCCTGATCTTGCTGAGCAGTCGGTCGAGGTCATCCACTACCTGGAGACCAGCGCCGCTTCGACCTTGGCGTTGCGAGGAACACGATCGATCACCTTACCGTGGCAGGCGCAGTAGATGTCCACGTTCCTGATCCCAGAGCGGGGCATGGTTCCACGAACTCCGCGGATCTCTCCGAACTCGTGCTCACCCCCCTTTGGACCGAAGATGACGTGCTTGCCCTCCCGAAGTCGGGTGACGAGCACCTCCACCTTCTGTCTCGTCCTGGTTGCTGTTCCCATGCGTCTCCTCTGTTCCGGATACGTTACCGGTATCCGACTTGTCGTGAGCACTTTGGCCACTGCGCCCAAGCGATGTACGGGTTGTTCCCGTTCTCGGCTGCGATCCTGTGCCACCAGATGTCTGCGATGGTCATCTGTTGGATCGGAGTGGCCTGGTAGGCGTACTCAGCGTACGTCCTACCTCCAGCGCGTCTCCAGGTGTCGGGCATGAACTGCAAGCCACCGTCGAACTGGCCATCAATGTGCCAATTCTCGTGGCTTTCACACCGTGCGATAGGTGTCCACTTCTGGATGAGGTATGCCTCGTATTTGGCGACCGCTTCCAGGTAGATGATCACCTTCAGGTACTCGACCTGAGCAGGAGTCAGCTGGATAGGAGGAGCCGTAAGTGACTTCTCCTGATACGCGATCGGTTTCGTCTCCTGGACTACTACCGGCGCGCCTGCTGCGGCTTTCTCTTGCGAGATGCCACAAGCGGGGATGAGAATGAGTAGCAGCGTAAGGGCCGCTACGAGGCGCTTTCTCAAGGTGCCTCCTTTACTGCAATGGTAAGGCCATCAGTATAGGCTCTTACCCACGATTATCAGCAAAGTTGCGTCGGGATACCTCCTCTAGTCGCCTTCCGGGGGGAGATCTTTCAGGAACTCCTCGACCTCTTTGACAAGGTCATCTTCGATTGTGTCCAGGATTACTCGCATCCCAAATACAACCTTCCTGTAGATCCCCATGTAGGTGTTTGCCCAGCGGATTGCTCCTCTGAGACTATCGGCACGCTGGAGATACTCCATTGTGGCGAAGTCCATCGAGGAGACTTCTGCATGGGGGTCATGGGCACGATCGAGATAGATAAGGCAAACTGCCTCATCCCGTGCGTCGATCACGATCTGTGGGCCGGTCTTCAACGGCCACTCCCCTTCCCGCTCTTGTCTGGGCACGTGCAGCGGTGGAATGCCTGGCCACAACCACCACACTTGCCGTTGTACTTACACCGACAGAAGGCACGAAGATGACCACAGCCATGCGGACACCAGTCCCTGAGAATCCGGATATCAGCCTTCCGATGACGGAAAGCATCTATCGGAATTACCACGCCGTATTGCACTAGACACCGTCCTGGTCGGTTTCTACGGTAGTGGGACAGGCGGGTCTCGAACCCGCGGGTATACTCGATGCCCATGGGAAGTGGCGAGCAGTGACCCCGGCCATTACAGTAATATTGGTCGAGAGGGGGCGAACCGACTTGACCTCAACTGCACCAACTGTCCCTCGGCCTTACATGTTCACTACGTAGACCACCCCGAGAATGCTCGTTATGACAATCACCAAGAGCAGGGCGATCAACGCGTAAGTTCCTCGTAGGTTGTTGTTATCGTCTTGCACGGTGACCACGGCGGGATTCGAACCCGCAACGAGCGTGCTAACGCTCAGTCCTATATCGAAAGGACTTCCTTCCCGTGAGGTTCAACAGAGGTCGCGACCTGTTGCCTCGTTTTGGATACGTGGTCGTATGTTGCTACTCCCCGATATAACCCCAACTTCTCTGGGGCCGCAAACCGAGGAGCGAGGAGAAGAGATCTACGATCCTCCTCCAGATCTCCTTCAAGATCTTGATCACCGGCTACGCCGACCGCGAGGACGGGAGTCACGCGCCATAGCCCGCTCCTCATCCCCTTTCCGCTTCTGGAGCACTCCTTCGATGTGCCCAGTACGGATTTCACGAAGGACTGTCATCGTTCCACGTTGGAGTGAAACGAAGTCCTCTGTGTTCAGAAGGTGACCAGCCCATTCGCCATCTCCATCCCGGAAGCGAAGCATGTATCCACCTCCAGTCTGGACGATTTGGACTTCGTCCTCGTCTCCCACAGAACAGATGATTCTCACACTTTCTCCTGGTCTGATTGGTGCGTTTCGGCATGAACCCAAAGGGCCGCAAGAGCCGCTCTTTCTTTCCCGAACATCTCTGCCCGAAAACGATGTGACTCCTTGAACGCTGCGTTGATGAAGTTGAGGACCTGTGCTTCGGTCATGTAGACTACATACTCATTGAGCATGCAGTCTTCAATCCAGAAGAACCACAACTCATCCTCGTAATGCTCAAGCCATGAGCGATCCTGCGCCTTGATGATGATGTAGGGCTCGTCGCCCGGATCAACATCATCGTTGATCTCGACAAACGCTCTGAGTTCGATCGCTTCGACAGTCTGTTGTTCTGCGACTTCTTGGAGGAACCTCAATGCACTCTTCCGAAGCACTCCCTCTGATTCCTCATCGAAGACCGATGCAGGTGGAGCCGATCGTTCTTCGCTTTTCGTGATGTACATGCCATAAAGCACGTACCACATCACCCCTACAGCGAGGAGTGCAATGAGTGCCATGATTCTCCCTAAGGTAGTCCTGGTTACCTTTGAGTGAGGGTGGGAGGATTCGAACCTCCGACCGGCCGATTAAAAGTCGGCTGCTCTAACCGCTGAGCTACACCCCCTGCGCCTTCTAGCTGGCGCTGGCTCGGAACGTGATGTTGATCGCCTCCGCGCCACGATGTTCCGGGTTGTCCATGCAGTCTTTCTTGACCTTCTGCATCTTGGACTTCATGTCCTTCAGGTCCGACACATCGATCTCATGACCACGGTCACAGATCGCTTTGTCGAAGCCGAACATGTTCTCGGGCTTACCGCCCACGGGCTTTCCTCCTTGGTTGTCCTGGTGGTTACTCGATCCAGCCCCGACTTTGCAGTCTTCGGTGCTGCTCGTCGGTGGTCATCGGATGACGACCTATGACTGGAGGAGTCTGACGCGGGTAAACAACAAATCCGGAGACAGCGTCATGGGACACTCTCCTCTTGATGTCTCCCAAAACCTCATCAAGCAAATCCTGAGGCGTCATTCCTTCTGGAAGACGCTCCTGAATTCGCACGATGAAGTCAACTTCGTACCCTTCCTGGTCAAGGGGGGGCAAAGGGTAGACCTTTCTCTAGAACTGGGCGGCGAAAGTCCGTGCTTCGTTCCGAGTAAGGAGAACTCCGAAGTAGATGTCGCGGGGAACAGTTGTCTCCACGATACTGCGGCCAAGAATTCCCCAAGTGTGTTCACGCCACAAGCCGTCATCGCTCAGGCCGTAACCCGTAGCGATTCCGGCGATGATTCCCTCCTGCCACAGTGCCGCCGTGTTACCATGGCACTCGCTTGCTCTCCCCTCGATCATCTGAACCGGGTACTCAAACTTGTGACCACGGCTCAGAAGGATCTCGATGTTGGGGTTGGGCGTGAACATGGGTACTACGAGATCACCGCCATAGCGAAGCAACTTCTTCTCAAGATGCTCCCATTGAGCGGTATAGGCGGGGTCTCCGAAGAGTCTGACGCGATCTTCGAAGACCTTCCGTCGCTCTTCCTTCTCCGCAGGATTCATTGCGGGCCTTTCGTCCTGGTGGGTAGGCCTACCAGCGCACGATTGTCGGTGCACCCTTGGCAGGGGCAGGGACATCGGTTCCGCTGGGTGGGTTCTTGATCTTGGCGAACCGCTCGTGCACCCCGATGTCGAGGAATGCGAGGTGTGTGATGTCGCATTCGATCTCACGCATGCCACTCCTCGCGGTAGCAGCAAGAGTGACTCGGTCACAGCCGGTCATGCACTCGATCTTCGACTCACACGTCCCGATGAAGCCGCTGACAACGTCCATGTACACAGCCCCGAGGAAAACCTCGTCAAGGCTTGTGAAAACAGGAGTGTCATCGTCTACCTTTGGAGGCAGTTGCATCCTCAGGGCTCGGGTCTCCTCCGCCTCCTCCAGGCGTTTGACGATCTCCGAGGCAGGAATCGTCAACTCGGGAGGGGCTTCTTCTGCCTTCTTCTTCTTGCCGAGTCCGAACAAGGTTCTTCCTTTGTCCTTTACAGGTGGGCTGAGAGGGGATCGAACCCTCGACCGACGAATTATGAGTTCGCTGCTCTAACCACTGAGCTACCAGCCCGTACGCTTACGCTTCTTGCGCTTGAACCAGTAGCGTGGCTGACGGACGGGCGCTTGCATACGCACACCCTCAGCTTTCGATCCCTGTGGTCTTGCTCCACATGAGCAGTTCGGGGAACCGAACTCCCAGTAGGCACAGCATGGTTCATGAAGTTGCGTTGGGAGCCTCCTCGTACCAGACACCTTCGAGAACTCGGAGGCCGTATGTACCAGTACGGCACCGAGCACAACGAGGATCATGCCCAGGAGGTGAGGAGCAGATGGAGTAGAAGACGAGCCAGCCTTCCTCCAGCCCCTTCTCAAACCACTCACGCTCTCCTTGTTCCATGGCCGGGAGGTTGTGGATGATCGCTCCCGCCGCGAGGTCGACCGTTGAGCGGAATTCACGCTTCCCAGCACTCACCTAGGAAGCCGTTCCACGATGTGGTCGATGTGGTCTGCCATGTCGGCAGGAAGGTCCGGAACACCGCCAGGGATGTCCTTCCACACGACCACCGACGAGTTGAGGATGTGACCCAAGGATGACTTCACCATCCTCGGAGGCATGCCGAGCCACCAGGGCCGCGTCGAACGCGCCGCCTGGACCATGAACTTCGCGTCACCCACAAAGCCCATCTTGGGCAGGGCAGGGGTGGTGACGAAGTGGCTCTTGCTCAAGATCCGTTGGACCTCAGCAATGATCTTCACTCCATGATCCTTTCGCCGGTTACTGGATCGTATTTCTCTGGGAACAGCCTGCGATGCTGTTCGTCAAGTGCTTGCAATCGACGCTCGGGGCTGGGAGGTCGTTGCACTCCGTCAATCCCGTCATCGATCTTCGAGTACCGCCTGTGGGCACTCGGTGTGTCTTGACCCTCTCCCATCTTGACCATTACGTCCTGGCTCCTGGTCTAAGCCGTGGTCTCCTCGACTCCTCCGTCCAGGTCGACCTTGATGAATCCGAAATGGATCCCGACTGCAAGAACCAGGATCCAGAAGAAGATGGACCGTCGCAGACTCCAGGTCCCGAAGATCACGAACAAGAGAAAGAAAATCCCCAAGTTCATGATCGTGAAGGTGCCGAGCGGCACAACGAATGCAGTACGCTTTTCCACTGGCACCTCCTAAGGGGCCTAGAAGATCTCCATCTTGGCGTCGGCTGCGAGAATGCCCAGATGGGCACCGTCTCGGATTGAAACCAGGAGCGCAAGGTATTCCTCTTGCTCCCGGATCAGATCACACAGGTGCTTTTCTTCCTCAGTGTGATCAATCCTAGGACGCCCGCAGCAGGGTCGGTCTGTCAGGTCCATGCGTGGGTGAGCCTAGTCCAGCAAGGCTCCTCTCCTTATCTACGTATAAGTGGGTGCGATGTGTACTACTCCTGGCCTTCTACGAATGCTTGAAGACTCTTCCTTCGAGCCATCAAGAGTCTACCAAGCACGTTTTGGCCAGGGATGTGGGAGCATGTATCACAGACGCAATCTCCCCAGAAGTTGTCGTGCCATCTGTTGCCTTCGATCAAAATCTCCTGATGTGTGTTCAGGAGAAGGACCGCAAGGTCGCAGTTAGGTGGGAACTTCATGATGAGGCCAAACCTCATCACATCCACCTTGATCTTCTCCCAATCCTCCCGGATGCGGATACGTCGGCCAGCTCTTTTGGCATCGCCAGGAGTCTCGCAGCGACGAATCATCTCCTGATCAATAGGATCACGAGTCTTCATCGCTTGGAAGAAGTGTTCTACGGTCGGGTACCCGAGACCCATGAGAGGGGACGGGTAGAAGTTGGACAGGAATGCGTACTCGTTCTTGAACTCTGTGATTGCCACCTATTTCCCTGGTCAGATCGGCGGAGTGTCTACTACAGGGCGGCACAGGAAGCATTGTGCCCAGGTACCACATGTTTCACACTTTCCCCAAATTCGTGAGACATGTTCCCTGCCTTCACATCGGTTCGCAAGAGGGGATCAAATCACAACGAGTGACAGTTCGAGCATTCGCGCTTCAATGAATCTTCCGGAAAAACCATATTCGGAATGCTTTCGCTTCAACACCCCAGCGCGTAATCTTCTCGATGTGCTTGATCCCTCTGCGAGTTGTCAGACTTCCGTCCGCAGCGAATTCCAGGAGAATCCGCTCTACGGTAGTCTCAGCCAGTGCTTCTGCACGAGGAAGCTTTTGGGCGCGCAGATCATTCGCACAAAGAAAATGTACGAACTCTGCATCGAACTCATCTCTCGTTGTGATTTGATCGAGCGCATCACGCACGATCTCACGCCGTGTTCTAGCAGACGTAAAAGAACGCCTGCGATGGGGAGCAGAGCGAACAAGTTCTGCTACGTCTGGTCCAGCGAACCAGTCTGCGTCTGCTTCGGTAATAGGATCCACGCCGAAGAGAGACAGATCGAGGTTCGGTACCTCATGATCTGACATGGTTCTCCTCCTTGTAGATAACCACTCATGTAACCGCCCCGAAGCGCCAGGGCTAGTGGTGCAACACGATGCCAACCCCCCAGTTCCTCCAACTACTGGGTGTTACGGGTTCCGAGAATGTGTCTCACTCCGGGGCGGTTACATGAACGATCGTCTATGTCGAAGGCTGAAACGCTGCGATCAAAAGCCACAACACAGTGGCAATGGCGATAGCACCGCCAAGAAATGCCACTGCAATGATGAACCAATCGGGCAACTGGTCTCCCTTACGCTTCACTCTTCTCCTGGTCTGATGGTGCGCCCTATGACCCCGCCCCTCTTTAAATAAAAAGAATTCCAGTAGATGGAATGAGTGGAGTCGTCCTGGCCAATATGGGTTTGCCTTTCGTCCTGGTGAAAGGTTGAACCTCGCTAAGGATGCATCTGATACTGCACCTTATCCGGGTTCCGCGCCGGATATCAGAGCCTCAGCGAGGGCGATGCTTTAAACGGAACTGATTTAAGGGCACTCAGAGGTGAGTCAAGTGTCGTAGTCATCCATCATCGGGGATTACTCTCCCTAGAATCACCCTGCTACGAGAAGAACAGGCGGGGTCTTCGGCTCATGAGGAGTTTCTGAAGGAGGCTTCTGCGACCGACACATTGCATACAATGCGGCCCCGCTAAAACCATCGCAGATCCAGCCCTTCAGGCTTTTACTTCATGAACTGGAGCCATGGCTCCCTGATCCTCAGTATCTACGATGCTGAGTCTCATCTCTTGCGCTGCAAGCAGCGTCTTAAACTTGTGTAGGCTACCTCAGATACAAAGCCGTAGCAGTGATCTGAGCCGTCCGAAGACTCATTCTTCTACAAGTCCTGGTCTTACGTTAGCACAGGAGTACTTCCATGATGCGGAAGGGAGTTTAGTACATTCCTTGGGGGAATTGGTGGCGGGGGGCACCACAGTAGTACTCCTGCGTCCTCACATGCTGCCCCGCTGGCAACATGGTTGGAAATCTTTTGGTGGAGCGGGGAAGACTCGAACTTTCGTGCTGGCGCGACGTGTCTGTTGTCCAGACTTACAAGATGGCTCAAGCAGCGCGGGCAGAGCACGTCAGGCTAACACTGGCCGTTACAGTAATATTGGATCTCGGTGATCGCCGCGAACCCTCAACTGCACCTACCGCCCCGTGAGTGGACCTGGTAGGAATTGCACCTACGCTCATCACAGCGAGTTCAAGGCCATGATCGTGACTGTGGGCATACACCCATTGCACGTAGTGAGCACCTATTCAAGCTAGGTCAGGTCCTATCTCGCCGTGCTCTCTGTCACGGTCGAGAAAAGGTGTTGCTCTAAGGAACTCTCCTGGGAGTCCCCTTCCTTCCCTAGAAGATCTAAGTAGACCTCTCTAGGGTGGAGATCAGGGGTAGTACCCCGGTGCGGCAGCGCATCGGGAAACGCTGCCGCACCGGGGAACCATGAGGAGCCCTAGAACTCCTCGACCTCGCCCAGCTCCTTGTCGAGAGCCTCCAGGTCGGCGTCGACCTGGCCTTCGGGGAGCACATCGGTGTCGGGCTCGATGGCGTCGATCCGGCCCTCGGTGTCATCACCGCGGGTCCAGAAGTCCCACTCCAGGCGCTCGTCGTCATCCAGGACGAGCGTCATCGAACCGCACGGGGCGTTGACCGGGTCGAAGAAGTTCTCGGTGTACAGCTCCGGAGCATCGTCCGGGCTGCCCTCCTTGACCTTCGTCCGCTGCTGGACGCCGGCCCAGTTGGCGGAGTACCGGCGAGCCATGTTGACGTGGACCTGCGCGAGAGCGAGCTGCTTCTTCGCGTCCTCGTCGGTGATGATGACCTTCTTGCCGCCCTTGGCGTTCTCCTCGGCCTGGGCACGGCGCTTCTCCGCGACCTCAGCACCGATCTGACGCGCGATGCGCCGGTGCTTGATGATCCGGACGAAGTTCTCGATCTGGGCGTTGACGAGATCGAGGAAGCCCTGCTGGGTCTCGGAGTAGGCCCGGTTCTGCTGGCCCAGCTCGAACTGAGCCACCGGGATGCCGGGGTGGGACCGGGGGAAGGCGAGCTGCTGGATGATGCGCCCGTCCTCGTTGTTCTCGGTCGTCACGTCCTGCGCGCCGAGAGCCGCGAAGCGACCCATGACGCCCTCGGGGGTGAAGATCGGGACCTGCTCGCCGTCGACCTCCTTCATGCCCTCGAACCCGATGGTCTCGGGGTTCGCGCCGAAGTGCTGCCACAGCAGGGGCATGGTGCCGCCGAAGCGGATGCCGAGGCCCTGCTCGACGTTGCGAGCGAAGTCCTTGACGGACATCTTCTTCTCCTCGGGCAGCGTGTTGTTCACGAGCGAGGCGAGGAGGTTGACCAGCGGGTACTCCTTGCCGTCGATCGTGACGTACACGTCGAGGTTGACGCGCAGCACGCCGGTGATGAGGAGGTACGAGTGGCCGTCGAGGCGGCTGTGCTGGCGGAACAGCGTCAGCCGGTGCAGGTGGGCGTCGTGGCAGACGACCGAAGCGGGGATGGTGACGCCGTCGTTGACGACGCTCCACATCCAGCGCCCGCGCTCGTCCTTCTCGCGCTTGTTCCCGAGGATCGGGGCCTTCGTGTGGGCACTGAAGGCGACCGGCATGGGCGTCTCGCCCTGCCAGTACTTCAGCACCGGCACCTGGAAGGTCCGGGCCAGAGGGGTGAACTCGGACGTGTTCTGCCCGAAGTAGGCGAACTCGTCCGTCTCGATGCCGAGGCCGGTGATGGCGTCGGCTCCGACGATCAGGTCGTTGTCGGATGCGAGCACGAGGCTCCCACCGATCTCCGTTTCGTCTGCCATGTGTGGCTGGGTTCCTGTTCTGTGATGCCCGTAGCGCATGCGATACGACTACAGGACTTGGTCTTGCTTGCGGGTGTGTGGTGTGACGTTGTGGTGCGCTTGACTCCACTCGGTCGGACAGAGGGCACCGCCATGCCCCCTGTCTTTCCAAGTGTGCGCCGCTTGACTGGGTTGTTGAAGGTTCGTGTCAGAGCGCCTAGGCAGCGGCAGCCGAGGCGTTGGGCACGAGACCGGAGAGCCGACCCTTCGCGTAAGCGAAGAAGCCGAGGCTGGCCATCACCTGGATGATGGCAGCAGCGATGAACCCGTAGAAGAGCCACGGGTTGGTGGCGGAGAGGTACTGGAAGAACGAGATGTTCAGCCAGACCCCGCCGACGATCATGGCGATGCCGCTCATGACCAGAAGGCCCTTGAAGAGCCACGGCAGAGCCGCGTAGATGCCCTTGCCGATGACCTTCATGCCCCGCCAGGTGGTCTGGCCGGTGCGGACGACCTGCCGACGTGCCCAGCGAGGGGCAGCCATGACGAAGGAGATGATGCTTCGCTTCTCCTCGTCCGTGGGCTGCTCACCGCCGCTCACGAACACGCTGTCGTCGCCCACCAGATCGCTGATCGGGGTGGATGGGGTGTCCTGGAGTGTGCTCATGGCCTAGTTGATGGCCTCCTTGAGGGATGAACGGAACGTGGTCACCGCAGCGTGGACGCGCCGCGAGAACCAGAAGGGGAAGGTCACGACTCGGATGAGGAACACCATGAGGCGAACCAGATCCTGCGCCATTTCCTGACCCTTCATTCTCCATTGGGCGATCTTGCCAGCGTTGGCCTCGCACCAATTGAGAGCCGGGTACATGGGCATGCTGATGACGGTGGAGATCACACCAGCACCGAAGATCACGAGACCCGAAGGGGCACCCATGAACTTGCCCATGGCGAACGAGAGGAAGAACGAGAAGAACAGGTCCAAGAGCCTGTACTTCTTGGTGATGCGCCGCCAGGCAGGAACATGCCAGGCGAAGAAGCCTTCCACCGCAGTGGAGGCAAGGGCCAGCAGGACCATCATCTGAAGGAGCATGGCTAGAGATCCTCCTCAGTGATGTCCAGGCCCATCATGAGCCGGAACATCAGGCTGCACCCGCCGATGGAGACGAGAGCAGCACCGATGAGGTTGATCGGCCAGCCCACGCAGACGAGGGCCAGGCCGAGCAGTGTTGCGAGGATGAGCACGATGTTGAGCATTGCTAGTGACCTCCCGATTTGTCACTAGAAGGAATGGGGTGGGGTGGAGGGGGTTACTTCTTGAGGGCACCCGAGCAGTAGATGCACTGTCCGTTGGTGAGAAGGAGATGTTTGCAAGACTTGCAAACCCCTCCCTTCCCTTGGGATGCGAGGGCACGGTGTTCGTGTTCCTTGAGCGCGGCCCGAAGTGCTGCACGCACCAGGGCGTGAGCGAGGATCTTGAGGCCGATGTAGAAGAACAGGTTTCGCCATGCCTTCTTGGCAGCGGCTTGGAGTTCTTCTGGGGTCATGTTGTTGAGATCCCGCTTACGAGAGCGCACGGATGTTCTCCTCGATGATGGCAAGACTCTCGTCTGCGGTCATGTACATCAGGGTATCGATCCACGACTTGTCCTCATCGGAGAAGTGCAGTTCGATGCCCAGGGTGCGGGCCTCCAGCCACTTGGCGTGGAACGTCGTCTGTCGACGCTGTACCTCCAGGACACGTTCCTGGTTGTGGGTGTTAGCACCGTGCATGGCGATGGCGGACAGGGTGAACCAGTACCGCAGATCTTCGGTTGACGCTTGCTCCATCAGCGTGAAGATGATGTCGTAGACCTGCTGGAACAGCTCCTTCTGTGCGGCTTGGAAAGCTTGCTGAGCATTTTCGCTCATCAGTCACCGTCCAGAAGACGGTCGAGGATGGCACGCTCAATGCCGAGAGCCTCAGCAGCGACAGTGCGCTTGTCGTTCTCGTTGAGCTGGCTGTGCTGCGGGTGACGGATGATCGCGAGAGCCTTGCTTCTCGCTTCTTCCGGATTCATAGGCACGTCCTGGTGTACCTCCTGGTCATGTATATACCCGTATAGATATGTAACCTAACAGGCATACACAGGCGGGTGTTTGTGACTTTCGCCGCAACACACATTACAAACCTTATATTAAGGTACAAAGACCTTGCAAAGGTATGTAAATGCTGTGTAGCAACAAGAACAACTAGTGAGAGCACCGAGATTCACTTAAGCGGGCGGCACCAACCGGACCGGAGAAGGGGCGGTCGACACCTACCTATTGGGCGCTGTACTACATCCCGGTGCCCTCACTGGGAGGGCTTGTTACTCGGCTCGGCCTCGGAACACGAACTTGCGATCGTGTCGCTTAGCCTTGCGGATCTCTTTGGAAGCGAGCAGGGAAACCTTGGTCATCTGGATGTGGTCACACAGGTTCCAGACCAGACGCTTGAACGTCTTCACCTTGTCCCTCCTCTCTCCAGAAGTCATGGTCAGGGTTGTTGAGTGCTTCCAGTGGAGCGAACTCCACGAAGAAGTGAGACGAGTACGGCGAGGCTTGGATGGGCGCGATGAACTGTGCCCATCTCAACTCGACGCACAGGAAGCATGCGAAGATCGGTTCGGGATCGATGTCGGTTGTGTACTTCCCGACAGCAGGACCGTGTCCTGATCGTGCTCTGCACTTCACTGGGGCATCTTCTCCCTGTGCTCGTCCTTGACGTGCCAGAGGTTGATGCTCCAGCGATCAGGAGATGGGTTGAGAACGCCGTGGCGGTTCTTGCAGTTGAAGCGGATGACTCCGCCACTGGGAACCGCCACTTTGACCACCTCAGCCTGGGTCTGGGGACCGGGACCGAAGGTGGTACGAGAAGGCTCATAGAGCCAAGCCTCGATCTCACCGAGGTTGATCGAGTAGGCGACCCAGTCAGCATATGAGTCATCTCGATGGAGATTGATGCCGACAGGGCCGAAGGCAGCGAGACCAAGGTCCGCTTCCGGGAAGATCTTCTTGCAGTACTCCCACAGCCTATCGCAGTGGTTTGCACGGCGGAAGATCTTGTTCTTGAGATCCCATTCGTAGCGGATCCAGAAGCGCTGGCGACCCTTGGCGTAATTGCTCACGTCAGGTTCGAGCGCGTCCTTGTAGTCCTCCAGATACTCCTGGATCTGGCGAACGCGCTCCGGTGGGATCACCGTCACGAGTTCTAGTGCGGGTACGGGCATGTCCTGGTCTTCCTCCCGATGGTTGTCCTGGTCTGAGTGTGGGGATGACCCCACCTTCCCTTAGTATCCCTGGAGGAGGCACGCGCAAGAGAACAGTCCGACCAGGTGGACCTATCAGATGCTGCGTGCCCCCACCGGAGGTACTACGAGAAGAGAAACAGCCAGACGACGATGACGATGAACATCAGAATGCCATAGCCCCACATTATTCTCACCCCCTTCAAGTGTCATGATTACACGAACTCACTCCCGTTCGCTCCTCGTGAATCCACTCGGAGATGGCTGCGCCCCTCGACTACGCTCGGGGTGTCGCATCATGACAACAGGGGGTGAATCAGCCTCTCGGCTGATGAGTGGAACGGGTGGGAATTGAACCCACATGGCTGAATGCGGTTATTTGACCGCGTATCACCCATACCTGTGCAAGCACACCGTTCCGCCATTTACTGGATCTATTTACTCCCGTGTGAGACTTGCGTTAGGTCGCCACCTACTCGGTGTCTGTCCTCACCTCCCTTCTATCTCATGCTTGAGTACGGATGACTCCTCGATGGACAGGGGAAAGGAGCCGTCGATGGTGATGCTGTGGTTGCCGACCTTGATCCAGTCTCCATCGGATGCAAGGATCCTCTTGAAGACGTTGAGCAGGGTCTTGTCGTGTGCAGTTATCTGCACTCATTCCTCCTGGTCTGCGGGTAGAAACGGGAGAGAGTGAGAGGCCAGCGGCACTTCACCCTTGGGTGTCTCCGCGATCCTGACACAGGCTTCCGCCATACGAGGAGGTCCAGTATATTATGAATATACCTTCCCTGTTCGGTGTTCAGGACGGAGAAACTCATCTCTCCCACAGTGGACCATACGGGACTTGAACCCGTGTGCAACATCGCTCTACTTCGCGTGCACCTACCTAGATGGCCCGAGAGTGGAGCCAGAGGGATTCGAACCCTCATGCACGACGCGTTTAACCGCTGTGCATACACTCTAGTTGGCCCCGAGATTAGTTCCCTACCTTCCCCTCGCTTCGCTCGGGGTTAGGCGGGGTCAGATGGGTTGGCCAGGCGCAGCAGCACGTCTCCATGACATGGATTCGGCGCGCACCAGCAACCCAGAGTCTTACCCTTCAACTCAGGCAAAGCCTTCATGAGGAAGGGATTGTTGAGAAGATATTCCTCGAACTTTGCGATGACATCCTCACGGGTGCCATCTTTTCCGATGACGAAGGGATTTCCCCACTTGGTGGGCCGCCCGATGTAAACATCGAACTGATCCTTCTTACAGTGCACCACCTTAGGCATGGATCTCCTCAGTGGTGAAGACGTAGAACTTTTTGAAAGGATTGGGGCGTTCGATCTTGATGATCTTCTCATTCTCCCCAATCTCTACCTCACCTTCGATGATGCCTTCGTAGCGGTTGTGCACGCCACGGTCGACGGTGTGGACTCGGACAACGATCTTGGGCACGTCGCTTCGCTCCTGGTCAGTTGAAATCGCCGCGAAACTCAAGAGGACACACAGTATTCAGAAGGGGATCATCTTGGGGCTGATCACACGACTGAACATTTCTAGGAAACCCAACTGGTACTGTGTATCCACTTCAGAATCGCCGCGAAACAATCACTCTGTCTCATGCTTAGAGAGAGAATGATAGTAGAAAGAAAGACTCTTTGGAAGGGAGGCTATAAGACTTAGGTGTTCCCGAGAGAGCAGAGCTTCTCGTAGGGGCGTTTCCGCCTTCCTACACCTTATCAGATAGCCCCCCCACCAAAAAGTCCCATTTCAGGACCAAAAACAACTAATAATCATCATTTTACGACGATTACAGTTCTATTCGGTTGTATGTACCTATATTGTCCTTTCTCTAACGGAATGAAACATTAGCATATTTTATGCTGCAGTTTCAAATCCGGAGCCAGGATTTATATAGGTTCAACACAACATATGGGGGGTGGGTGTCGGAAATCCCGGGGTTATATCCCGGTTCGACACAACATGTTGTGTTTAGCCGATCCAATCCGATCCTTTTCCCTTGCAAGAGCAGGGAAGGATCAGGATGATGCGGCCTTTGGCGATCATGAAGACTACTCCTCCAAGGTGCATCAAGCGCACCATTGGGTCCTCCTCTCTCTATGATCTTATGACTCGGTCGCTTCGCTCCCTCGTCCCCTCGCTTCGCTCGGGCTAGGACAAAGGTGGAAGCAAGCCGTATTGTACGGCCAAGGTAGGTGACTCCAAGAGAGAGATAGAGATGATGGCGATCGTGAGATCACTACCGATCTTCGATTCGATCTCGCCGCGAACCAACTCAACATCAGATGCTGAGATGATCTTAGACTCTCTCTCTATGACGATGTCTCCGAACTTGTGCAGTGTGCCCATCGAACGAACGAAAGACACAAGGTAGACGTACATCTATTCTCCCTGGTCCAAGGAATACAGTGAGAGGTACAACCGACTAGAGGGGATTTACGTTGTGTGCACTACGGTTTACCCCTTGCACGGTTAGTAGCTTTTTTACGATCCAGCGTCAGGCTGGCTACGTTCACTCGCGAAGCGTGCACCACTTCCAGTGACTCTAGATACCTCTCACAGTATCACTTGAACCTTCTAGTGGAGACTCACCTGACCTTGCACGTTTCGCTTGAAACTATGCTCAAGTAGGTAAGTCTCCGCTACAAGATTGTACCCTGCCCCCTGCCTGGCCCCGAAGGACCAGGACTTATGGGGGAGGTGCCTCATGGCGATGTTGCGAAGGTCAGACGGCGACCTGCTCGGCCTTCGGGGTGGTACGCCCGCCCTTCTTGCGGTTGCGCCGCTTCGGTGCGGGGGCCGGGGCCTCCACGAGACCCTTCTCGATGAGGAGCTGCTTGCGCGCCTCACGGAACTGGGCACCGAAGATCTCGGCACCGGTCTTGATCGTCTTGACCGCCTCGGACGACTTCTCGTGCGCGACGTTCAGACCCTCGGAGGCGAGCTCACGCCCCTTCTTGGCGGCGTCGAGGGTGACGACCGTGGCCTTGGCGGCGACGACCGGCGTGGCGACGGCGACCCGCTGGGTGGTGACGGCTGCCTTGGCGACCGTACGAGCGTTCTTCTGGCTGCCGCGACCGGCGAGGAAGCAGATGAACAGGATGGCGAGGATGACGCAGATGGCGATGCCCATGGTGAAACCTCCCGATGAGATGGGCGCTGGAATGGAAGACAAGGACTGTCCCTACCTTCCCATCATCCTACTCCTAATGCGTAAGGAATAAGATGATGGCAATGCAGAGATGCTCCCCGCAGGGGCAGGGAGAGGCACCCACACGACGCTGTGTGAGTACCCCTCCCTTCCCCAAGACCGACTCTCACATGCGCTGTGAGACTTGCTAGAACTCCTCGGTCGTCAGGCCGTCGAGGTCCGTCTCCAGGCCCACGCCGTCAGCGGACAGCGCGGTCAGGGTCTCCGGGATCTCGTCGGAGTGCGCGGACTGGGTGCCCCGGAAGGACTTCCAGTCGTCGGCGGTCGGACGCCAGTTGCCGAGGGCACGCCGCGCCTGGAACATCTTGGCACGCAGCACCGCACGGTCGGGCAGCGAGTCGACCACCGCCTGGAGCGAGTTGACGAGGTTGACGCGGCCCAGGGACTGCGCGAACCAGATGGTGATGGCCATCTCGTCGTCGTCGTCGTCGGTGACCATCTCGCCGGTCTCACGGGCGAAGGCCTGCTTGCGGATCTCCTGCTGGAGCTTGGAGATGGTGAGGCTGGTGTGCTTCGCCACGTTGGGGCCGACGAAGTCGATCGCCTGGGCCTCGGTGAAGCCGAGGGACGCCAGGGTGTTGCCGAGCATCTTGGCCTGCTCGTCGGAGACGACGGCGAAGTGCTCGAAGGTCGGGATCTCGTCCTCGGTGTCGAGGTCGAGGTCCACGGTGAGGTCCTGCATGGGTACTACCTCCCGATGTGGATGGACTTGGGGCATGCGCCCTCCCTTCCCACAAGCGTGGGGCAGGATAGGGCGAACTCACAGTACAACCGTACGCTCAGTTTAGGATGTCAGTGAGTAGAACCCTCCCTTCTCCCAGTGCGCCCGTGGGTGCTCCCGCCGCTCGGCAACGAGATTGCGGCGCGTTTAGAATCATCTGGCCTAGGTACGAGGAAGGCCACGCCAAACCTTCCCCGTACCCGATGCCAGTGAGATAGAAGATCACTACGCCTTGTTGATCTTCTGGGTGGTCGGCTCCTCGATGTTCTTGATCCAGAACACCGTGTCGATGTGCTCTGCGGCGAACAGAGCGCGGGTGCCGTGGTAGGTGCCACGGTTGTAGTTCGGCTCACCCTGCTTGACCTTGAGCATCTGGCTGGGCGGGGTGTCCGACACGATGACGCCGACGTTGGCCTTGTTGACCATCGTGAGGTTGCGGGTGTAGTTGCTGCCCTTGACGTACGTGCCGTCCTTGCGGAGGTTGCCCCGCTGGTCGTACACGTTGTCCGCGAGGGACAGCATCTTGGCGAACCGCTCCATGTGCATCTGCCAGTTCTCGCGGATGCGGTAGCGATTCTTGGCGTCCTTCTTGACGAACACGTCCTCGTACCCGATGGGGACGTAGATGTCGAAGGGGACGTTGATGCCGTGCTCGACGGTGACCTTGCGAGCGGCCAGCGCCCACAGCCTGTCAGCGCCGACAGCCCCACCCGAGATGACGCGGACCTTGCCGTACATCTCGACCATCTTGAGCAGGATGCGGATCATCTCCTTGAGCATGTTCTGCTCGTTGACGATCTCGGTGGTGCCCGTGAGCATGACCGACACCTCGCGGGGGTCGTGGTCGAAGCCGAAGTCCTCGTTATCGGCCTCCATGATCTCCCGGACGTGCTCGACGGCCAGCAGACCGTCCGTGTTGGGCAGGTCGAAGGACGCCTGCTCGGGGATGTTGTGCTCGTACTCGTCCATGTGCATCTCCAGGTTGAGCGGGGTGTGGAAGTCCTCCTTGCACACCGGGCAGTACGTCGGCGTGGTGGGGGACTTGGGGCAGAACTCCGTGTTGATGCTGGAGTCCTTCTTGTCGTAGTGCGGCCCGCACAGGTAGTGCAGGTGGCCGTCGTGGTCGATGGTGGCACCGGACTTGATGCCGTTCTTGCAGGGCGTGCCCTTGTTGGTGAGGGCGTGGCACTTGCTCATGAGTACTCCTCCAAGAGTCTCGGTATTGCTGTTGGTGTGTGAGTGCGCGTGATTATGGAATGCGCGCCCCTCCAAGTACCACTAGGCCTGGTTGGCCGAGCGGCAGGTGTTGCAGATCCCCTCCAGCAGGAACCGCTGGTACACACGCGGGTTGCTGGTCTGACCCGTCTTCCCGCAGTTCGTGCAGGTCAGGGTCCAGGGGAAGGTGTAGTGCCGCACGAGGACGTTCTCGTCATCATCGATGTCGAGACCGCTCGCCAGGATTCCGTAGAAGCGCATAGCTTCCAGGACGTAGGGCCAGGGACCAGCCTGGTTGTCCTTGTCGTCCTTGGTGTTGTTGAACACCACGTTGTCCTTGACGTTGCCCTCGTACGTCTTGACCTTGTACGTCGCACTGATCAGCGCCATGGAGAAGTCCGCCCTCTCCCGGTCGGTGGTCAGCGTTGCGTAGTGATCCATGATGGGCTTCAGGATCTTGGGCCAGGCGCTCTTCGGGATGTTACCACCCCGGCGATTGCGAGAGAAACGGATGCCAGCAGCCTCCGCTTCAGCCCGCGCACGAGCACCAGCAGCGTTGTAGCGACGGATCATCTTCCGCGTACGGTTGATGAGGTCCACCGCCGTCTGGTAGTTGGCGTTGAGGTACGCCTCGTACACAGACCGCTTGCCCTTGACCTGGGAAGCGTGGAAGCCGCCCAGGTGATGGATGACCTCGTTCTGCACGTCAGCATGCTTCTGTGCGAACTCCGACACCCACTCCTTGAAGTCCTTGATCGCTTCTTCGAGGATCTCCAGGGACTTGGAGAAGTGACCCTTCACCAGGTTCGGGGACACATCCTCAGGCAGCGAAGAACCGAAGTTCCTCGTCGCCCAGAAGAAGCGGTCGATGCCCAGACCGGACTCCAGCACCTCAGCGACCAGCTGGTCACCGAACGCGGTGAGGAATGCCCGATCCTCCTGGGCAGGACCACCCGGCTGAACGAACGTGTCGATCGCCCTCTCCTGCGAGCAGGGGTAGGAAGACCGAGAACGCTTGAACACCACGGAGTAGAGCATGGTGGGGTTGATGTACTTACCCACCTTGTCGTCCGTGATGGTGTCCAGCTCGGCAAGGAAGTCGTCCAGGGAGTACATCCTCCTGTCCGACTGGTCGCTCTCCTCCTTGGCCATGGAGTCAGACGGCAGGCCGGTGTACACCAGCGAACCATCAGCCAGAGCCTCCGAGATGCGCTTGGGAGCCTTGGTCACGTCGACCTCAGGGAACTCAACCTCAGTCCCATCAGCCTTCTTCCACTTCGGGTAGGGATCACCCTCCACGTAGCGGAAGATCGTGTAGCCCCCGATCTCGTTGGGAGAACGGATGACGACCACCGACTTCACACCATCGACAGTGCGATAGTAGAGGTCGAAGAAGTCATCGTGGTCACATCCACCCTGGTCGTCGTAGAACGACAGGTAGTCGGAGTCCGAGATGACATGGACCCCGATCTTCGGGATGCGACGGATGGTGCCCCTCTCGACGCGGATGAAGTAACCCGCCATGTTGGCAGCCGACTCCGAGATGACCTGCTCGTTGATCGCGCAGGGCACAGGGAATCGCAGGTTACCCTCGTCGTAGTCGATGAGGTTGTCGGTGACAGCACCAGCCATGCGCTCCAGGATGAACGGCGACTTGCGGTAATCGCCCCCGTGCTTGACGAGGTCGATGACCGAGTAGCCCGTACCCGCGTTGATGCCCTCGGGGACGTTGCCGCTCTCCTTGATGGTGCGCCAGCGGACGGACTCGATGTCGCTGAAGGCCTGAAGGATCCGACCCTCCGCGATATCCGAACGCATCTTGGCGAAGAAGTCAGAGATCCACTCCTTCTTCTGCTCCAGCGGGAACAGCCAGTCAGCGTTGTTCGCTTCCGTCTGCGTGTTGGTCCTGATGGCACGCTTGGGCGGCTGAGGCTCTGCGATGACGTACACCTTGCCATCGCTGAGGATCTCGGCCTTGATGCCCGTGCTACCGGCCACGATCACGTCGACACCATCAGGCATGTGCTGCCCGATCACCGCGTTGCCCTTGATGAAGCCCAGGGGCGTGATGATGCGGATGTTGAAGACGCGAGTCCTTGCCACCTTCTTCTGCTGAAGCAGTCGCCTCAGAGCGTTCTGGTGGAACTTGGACTGTGCGACCAGCCTGTCCAGCAGGTCCTGGCTGATGACGATCCAGCCATCGAGGGGACGCTCTGCCGCAGCCTCAGGCGTGGGCCTAAGGTTCTCCGGCAGTCCCTCGATGTACTCCTGGATTGCCTGATCGAACTGCTCCTGACCAGGCTTGCCACCGGGGATGTAGTCCCTGTCTCCAACAGTCATGACGTTCAGACTGTCGAAGGCACCGCCCAGGAGGGTGGGGCGGTTCAGCGACTTCAGCCGCTTGACCACCTTACCCATAGCCCAGATCGTCAGCCTGGACTCCCGAGCGAAGGACAGCCACCCTTCCATACCCCCGATGCGGACGAACACAACCTTGCTGTCGTCCACGTAGGCGTACTGGGTGGTGAGCCGACGAGCGATCTCGGAGACGATGTTCCGCTCCTTCTCGTTCTTCGGCTTCGGGATGCCAGCAACGGCCCACGTGCCGTCACCGAACATCTCCGCGATCAGCGAGATGATGAAGACCATCATCCCACCGATCTCGCCCCTTGCCGCCATGCTGCTGCTGAAGAGAACCCTCAGCTGCCTGGCGTAGGGGATGTTAGCGGCGCGCTGCATGAGATACCTCCTTGGTAATGCAGCGGTGTTGCTTATGACAGGTGTTGCTGTGGTTTAACGTGCTGCGGGTGCACGGCCATGAACAAACGAAGCCTGTGGCTCGGCTGTAGAGGGTGTTACTCCTCCAGGTCACCCATGTCGGGGAAGCCGCCCCCGATTCCCAGGTGGTCATCGAGGTGCAGGAAGAACTCCTCGATGCGCTTCGGGAACCGGATGATGCAGTCCCCGATGAGGTACCAGTAGATGAAGCCCATGAGCCTAAGATCCTTCCGTGTGGCCCCGAGCGTCGGGGTGATGTGGGTGGATGAAGCCGTGCTTGTCCGATTTGGACATGAAACACCTCCCAGTGTTGTGCACGGATGTTGCTGGGTACTGCGGATAAGGGAGTATTTGTATAGCGCCCTCTTGATTAGGCGCTTGTAGCCGCGGCAAAACTAAAAAGACCTGTGTACAACCAGGCCCAGTTGCCTTGGCTAGTTCTGCTGCTCCTGGCACATGGTGCAGAACACCAGGAACGTGTTGTACTCATCCCCGACGCCGTACGCCATGGACACGGGGACCATGGAGTAGCAGCAGTCGACATCGGTGATGTCCGTGGACTCGACCTCGAAACCGAGGACAAGCAGAACCTGCACCGCCTGCATGAGCGTAGCGGTACGGGTGAGTGCCACACCGAGATCGCTGATGTGCCACGCCTTGCATTCCACGATGGACTCCTCCGGAGGCGTCATACCGTAGACCCCGTGGGTCAACAGACGGCTCAGGTGACGCTGGATCTTGCCCAACGCGGCGTTGTTGCTGGTCATTGCACTTGCTCCTAGTCCACATGCTCCGAGTGAGCGGGGTGAACCAACCACAGCGGGTGGTGAGGGCGCGACTCCTCACAACTATCACGCTAACACCCGACTAGCACTTACTTGCTGGCGAAGTACTCCACAGCGCCATCGAAGACGGTGGAGTAGGGGGTGAAGAGTGCACCAGCGGGGTTGATCTCCCCGTTGAAGCCAGGAACCTTGTTGAAGGCGCGGAAGATGGCCGCGAGAAGCATGTTGCGCTCCTCGATGTCATCGACTTCTAGGATAGCGGGGATCAGGATGCTATCCCATGCCGCGTACATGGCCTTCTTGGCGTTGGGCACAGGAGCACTACGGCCTGCGCGAAGGCTGTTCTGCTGAGCAGACCGCTGGGCCATGTAGTGGCGGCGAACCTCCATCCTCCACTGTCGGTGAAGACCGACCGCGGTGGGGTACCAGTAGTTGCGACCTACCTCGATGAGATCAATCAGGTCCACTTGCATCTTCCTCCATACATACTTTTACAACAGAGTATGCCAACTGTTCGTGCCGCAGTGGGAATCGAACCCACACGCACACCGAAGTGTACGCCACCATGTGCGGCGGTATTACTAGACCAGAGCCAGCTCCTCAGCCAGCTCCGACTCCACCTGCATGTACTCCTCGAACAGATCGTTCGTGAAGCACTCCTCCAGGGCCTCGGCCAGGCTAGCCTGACGCTCCTTGAGGTTGCGGATGTTGTTGGCCTGCGTGTTGCTCACGATGCACCTCCAAGTGCTACGTGTATTGCAGTCCGGCGATTTGCCGAACAGTGCCCCCACGCCGAGTCGAACGGCGTATATCCACTAGGGGCGACCGATCCTAGTACAGGTCGGCGTTGTTGATGATGTACTGCTTCATGTTGCGGGCCTCGACGTTGCGCTTGGCCAGATCGAGGATGGTGTTCAGGCGGTAGCCGATGTGGTCATCGGACAGCCACGAGTCGCAGATGATGCACTTGCGATCCTGCGGGAGGAAGTTGTCCTCCGACAGGTGGGTGATGATGATGTCCAGCTCGTCCCAGGCGTTCTTGCCCAGCAGCACGGCGCACTCGGCCACGACCTCATCCTTCGAGATCCACCACTTGATGTAGTTGATCTTGCTGGTGAGGGCCTTGGCCTCGGGCGAGAGGTGCTGGGTCCAGACGTACGCCGCGATGATCAGGGCGAGGTTGGTCATGCAGTGGTTCCACAGGGTGATGGGCCACGGCAGGTCCAGGATCTCGTCGCTGACGACCAGGACGATGGTGTTGATGACCATGAACGTCCAGGCCATCGGGTTGGTGCGGATGTGGCGCATGATGCTGCTCTCCTTGATGTTGATGGTGATGTGACGACGAGCGGTGTTGTCCTGCTCGCGGATCTTGCGCTTGAGGGTGTCCCACTCCTCCCCGATACCGATCGGGACGATCCAGGACATGATGAACGCACCTGCCCCGAACCACCCGAAGGGGTACATGGGCAGGCTGGTGTAGCAGTAGTAGGCCACGTACAGGAGCACGAACTCCAGGACGATGGCCAGGGTGAACGGGATGTACTTACGCATTAGAGCACCTCCATGTGCACTAACCCTGTGCGTAGCAGGGGCGTTGTCAGGGTGACGCAGCGTACCCCGTGCAGGAATCGAACCTGCATACAACCATTCGGGGTGACCTTACTATGGACTACTGACCCATCCACAGGGGCCAGGGCGCATCCTCGTTGCACCGGACGAAGATGACCCCACCCACCATGAAGGGGGCAGGAGCGATGTTCTTCACCGGGTACAGCCGAGTGTTGCCCTTGTCTGTGGGCCACTCCGTCCTACGGTGCCCATCCACGTACTGGGACAGCAGGACCAGGAACTCCATCATGGTATGCACCTCCATAGTGCCAACCCCTCCATGTAGGGGTGTGTATACAGCCCATGCACAGGGTATGCATGGTGGGTACCGTACACACAGGGAGGGTACACTATACACACCATATGGGTATGGTATGCACAATGTACCCCCTGCACATGCGGTACTACTGGTGGTACGTGTGGGCTATGCCCAGCGGAAGGTGCTGACCTCTGCACCCTCAGTGGTGAAGACCTGAACCTCCACGGGCATGACGGGGGTGGTACCACCGTTGGTGTGGATGTCGTAGGCGATGTTGCTTGCCTCCTCAAGGGAGGAGACAGGGAAGAGCGTGGTGTGGTCGAGGGTGTTGATGAGAGCGAGCATGTGGTCTACCTCCGTGTTGGGCCTACCCCATGGGGGGGTGGGCACGTTAAAGAATGAGCGAGGATTCGTCATTCTCAATAGGTACCTCACAAGTTTTTCCTAATTTACAGGTATAAGGAAACCTATAAAGACCTATATACAAACTAGTTTTTCCTAGTTTTGTTCTATAGGAGAACCTATATATACTCATAAAGACTTGACAAGACCCGCATAATAACCTATCATTGAACCTATGAATTTTGAAGAAACGTTAGAAGAGGCGCAAAGAAGAATCGGAAACGCCCTGTCAGGCCAACCATTAACCAGTGATGCCATAGGCCGACACATAGCCAAAACTATGGTAGACAACTACATGGCTGAAAGACCCTGGCTAGAACTCCAAGATTGGACACATACGTACAAAGATGGGAAACTGGACGTAAAGATACGTGCCAATAGGAAATTAGACTACATCGAAATAAAGTTCGCCATCGACACAAAGACAGGTGAGTTAGTTGACCCTGAGAGATAAGGCCCTAAAAGCAGCCGAAGAGGCCGCCGCAAAACAGGCAGAACTGCAACGCATCCGAAACGAACAGATGGCAGAAGTAAATCGTCGTCGCAGAGAAGTCGCCGCCAAGAAGTTGATCCCACTAGCAGAAAAGGTGCTAGGAAATGACATCCCCCTCCAGATAACATCAACAGAGGAAGTAGAAAACCCACGCTGGGCTATACTTAAGAGTGGAGATATCTACCTGACGGTAGGAGAGAACTACATCAAGTACAACGACAAGTACGTCTACAACCTAGCGCAGTTAGGTGAACTGATTAAAGAACACGACTATCAAGTAATGCAGGACATGTCACGATGAATCTTAAAGAATTAGCCCTAAATGCCTACAAAAAAGAGATGGAAGCCTACCAGGCTCAGTTGCTGGCAAAGGCCGAAGAAGACCGCAAACGCCGCGAAAAACTAAAGCAGAGAGTAATAGACCTCTACGGTAAGAAACTCAATGAGATATTCGGTGTAGACCTACCCTGGACAGTAAAAGAGTTAGACGAAACCTCTGAAGTACCAAGATGGGCACGACTAACAAATGGTGACCTAGAAATCACCGTAAACGACGACGGTATCCGATACAACGGTAAGGTAGTCACTTCCCTTGCTCAACTAGGTAAATTGATCAAAGACGAACAGAACGCCAGAGAAAGTTACTCTAGATACGATTTTCCGGCTTAACTTCAAAGATAAACTTTGAACTTGACAAAACGTATATAAGCCTATACTATCTCATCTAGCAATCAAATGCCCACACAATAACAGGAGAGATCATGATTGAAGTACTGTACGAGTGCAACAATTGCGAAGCAGAACTATGGGTTCTTGACACACCTAGCCTAGAAGAAACCATCAGGTGTCCTGAATGTCTTGATTGGGCGGCCACTCCCGTACTTGTTACGGGACTTGCGAAGTAAAGGTAAGAGTATGACTCTATTAGAAATCATCTTAATCATTGGACTGATCACTTCACCATTCTGGGCAATAGTCCTGTGGTACGCAATCGAGGATCTACTGTAATGTTATTCGTAGTTATGACGGTATTCTTTGCCGTCATGTTAATCATGTTAGCCTGGTCTTTCAAATGACAAAGAAGTATGAGTACACAATCTCCTTCAGTGACGACTTATATCAACTAAATAAAATGGGCTCACAGGGATGGGAACTGGTGGCAGTTACTCATCGAAACGGCTATGAAGCCCGTTGTTACTTCAAAAGAGAATTATCAACAAGGATAGATCCACCACTATGAGATGGACATTTAAAAGACAGATGCGATCGCCAGTACCATTCAAGAGGTGGTGCGCTATCTGCTATACAGTTTCTAAGACAGAAGAGGAAGACACCTTTGGTGACTGGTTCTGTGACACTTGCGCCTCAGATCTCAATCTGATCGAAGCATTCATATGGCTAAAGGGTCACAGCGGAGAAGAAGTCAGTCAACTGCTCCTTTATATGAAGGCAGACCTCCTACGAATGGAAGCAAAGTTAGATGGATTGGGCTAAGGTGATCTCTGATATACTTGAAGGAAAGTATGAAGGAGAAATACCATGGAATCAGATTCGCCCGAAGGGGAAGCCGTTAAATCCCTTACGCCCTTACTCGAAGAAGTCTACACTGTCTGGGTTAGACGCACTACACGCAGCGGCTACGAGCCTTTAGCCAACAGTTTTATTACAGGCAGTAGCGAGACTGAAGCCCTAGAGAAATTTTTTAGGGAATCGGGACACGCCTTGAACATCGGCAGTTTAGAAGTGAGAAAAGAGTGGAGAGTAAAAGGATGGCAAGAGTAGAATGTGGTCAGCAAACCGGAGGAAATCTCCCAGAACCGAGACAAAGGTCAGAAGACCAAGTCCCCCCAAACCCAAACCGAAAAGTAGTCATGTCAGATGAAGAACTAGCAATGTACGCTAGATACCCTCTAGAAGAGATCCAGAAGGCAGATCTAATCATCGTTAACGGAAAGATAATCAAGAACCGTCAGGGCGATAAGGGGTTTCACTTCTACAGCGAGAAGAAGGTTATGTTCTACCCAGGTCCGGCAGATCTCCGTCCGTCGGAGAGCCAGAATGGCTGAACTAACTAGTCGCTCTTTTAAAGAGTTTAGAGATTCAGGGTTACTATGGTTAGTGAATAAGACAGTGTTTCATCCTAGGGGCTTTGCCCTTTGTCTATTTGTGGACCAAGAAACTGGCGAAGTGTCCGGTTGGGACTTGATAGGCGACGGCGAAGAATCATGGACGTTTAGTGACACCATGGACGAGGATGAGCACTTCCGTAATGTAAAGCGGTTGTTAGAAGAAACAGCCGAACGTGAAAAGGAAGAAAACAATGAGTAATGGTTACGGCGATAAAGACACATATTACCTACAGGCTGACCCCATCGCAGCAAAACTAGGCGCTTCCCCTGTCCAGAACCTCAATCCTCTAGAGATTGAAGAGATTCGGAGAATGTTGAGCGAGCGCGCCGAAAAGACAGTAATTGAGGCTATCGAGCCACAAAAATATTCTAGAACGTACACGGCCTTTTCGGGCGCAGATATCGTAGTGATCTTTGACAACAATCCATACGGAACCATCCACGCCTTGTCATTTCACGACAATGGACCTAATCATTACAATTCACTATATAGGATCGAAGGAACGATATCCGAGACGATGTTCGATGAGCCTACTCTCCAACACCTGCCCAAGAACCTGACGATGCAGGTTAAGTTCCGTAATGAGTACGGTGGAGAATATGATATGGAGTTCACTGGCGTAGATATCAAGACCAGAACAACTTCATTCAGCATGGATGATATCATCATTGAGAACCACTACACCTTTACCGCTAAGGGTATCAGGGAAGGTAAGCCTGCTGATCTACAGGAGAAGTCCTGCGGATGTCAGTAATCACCAACAAAATAACTCTGACAGCCGAGGAATTATCTGAAAAGGCATGGATGTTTGATGTCATTCAGGATCTAATGACTAAACCCAATAAATCACGTAACTTAGATTTTCTGATTCACTTTGAGGATGGAAAGGTTACGAGTTACAGTTATGGGCCGGATTTCAGAAAGTTCGCTGAAGTACAGGAGAATTTAGATGGCACTGCCAGGGGTGAATAGTAAAATCACAGATAGTTTCACTTGCGACTTTAGCAACGTGCCAGTTCCTCAACCTTGGATTGAGTCTACGATAGAAATCAAAGACGCCTTCAAGGGTACATTATATAGGTTCCAGCCTTGTAGCGGATATCCTTCGATGGAAGAAAAGCATGAGTCTCCTGTGAGAGTAAACACAGTCCTTAAGGACAGGTTCATTTAAATGTCAGACACCTGCCCAGAATGCCTAGGAACTGGCGTCTGGCGGGAATGTTGGGAATCTGACGGCAAGAACTGTTCAGATCTACTATGGTGTGAAATCTATTGGGAGTGCCCCAAGTGCGGAAAGAGAGCCTGGGGCGCTGAACCCAAAGAAGCACCTAAGCCGCCTCCAAAAGAAGATAGATACGAGCCAGTACCTAAGTCTAAGAACAAGAAGTCAAAAAGAAGGAAACGATGAGCGAACCAACAATTACCCTAGCCTACGGTGAAGATTGGGAGGGTCTGTATTATGACGGACTACTTTTCGCAGAGAATCACAGTATCAGCGTATGGGATTGGATTAACCTTCTGGAGCAGAAGTTCGACATCAAGGTCAAGGTTATCGAGCAGCAACTAGAAGATGGCGATCGTTATCCACACCGAGAGAAGGATTTAGGCGGGACACCAGTTGTCAGATCTGAAATCTGTGACTATTGCCGTTGCGAAGACGAAGGAAAAGAAACGGTCCTAATGTACGACAACGGCGTAGACTGGATCCATGCAGGGTGTGAGCCTTATGTCTAAAGCAAAGTTCCGTAAGGTATATGGCAAGAATGGTTCCGGGCGGTTTGTAGTTTCGGAGGGTCATACATCATGTGGTCCAACCATCTGCCCCGATTGTGAAGCCTGGATGCACTCTGACGGAACCAACATGGATCTTTGGATCTGTGACAACTGCGGAAGAAACCAGGACCTGTATGGAAAGAAGGTTGAAGATGGATAACTTGGTAGTCTTCGGTCCTGGGTGGGGAGGGCAACCCTCTAGCGTGCTCTTAAACCCACTTCTAGGGCGTTTTAAAGGCCTCGCAGATACAAAGGTGGTAAAGTACCCTTCGAATGGCCTCAAGGGCCTTAGAGAGGCAAACGACGCCCTATGGAAGCAATTCCCACATGAGATCTTAAATCAATACAGGCGAACGCTCTATATTGGACATTCTATGGGTGGTCTAGTTCCATTCAATAACAAATGGGGTGACCTAACAAATGGGTACGATGGAGTAATCGCCTTAGGTAGCCCTTTTAAAGGTGCGCCGGGTGCTAAGTTGGGTTCATGGTTTTCTAAGTCCGCCGAAGAAATGGTTCCTGGTTCTGTAGCATTAGACAGCATTAGTAGAATATTGAATTCGGTAAAATTGCCTTTGCTGTCAGTTACTGGAACGTTCGATTCAATCGTACCAGACGGAAGATTCTCGGAATCAGATTTCTTCTACAGCCGTGCTGACGTTACAGAAATAAAAATACCAACAACTCATGTTGGGCTAATTTACTCAAAGAAAGTAGCAGACCACATTTTTGAGTGGCTGGAGGACAAATGGAAGTAATCTGCTTGCACCAGTTAGCAACACTGCAACTGATTGCCATAATGGATGCAGTAGTTAAGGGTATTACGGAGCAGACTTCTTTAGTGGCTCCACTAGTAGCATACCGTGAGTTTATTATGGACTGGCCACAGTACTTCCCCGGCCGGAACAATCCCAAGAACAACTAAGAGAAAACCCCTAGCCAAATGCTAGGGGCCTCTTATATTCAGTGAAGATATCAACGTCTTCATGATCTTCGCACAAGAAAACGTTCACCACTCCTCTCGGGGTGGTTCTTCGTTTTACGTTATCTGTTCTACAACCACAGAAACAGTACATTTAGCCTTCTTTCTCTAGGAATAGATCCATAGCAACAAAAGTTACTGGTTCGCCCGCCCTAACAATTGAGCATTTTTGGCCGCCATCCCTTATGCATTCCACTCCAAATAGAGTTAACACCTTTGAGAATCCATAAGTTCCTTCGTAGCCGATCTGAACAGTGAATGGAGGGATTGTCTTCCGGCGTTCTTCTTCTAGCCTTTTACGCTCTTCTTCTTTCATCCGTCCAGATACATACCTAACATAGGGTCCGGCGTCATCATGTATCTTGTATAGAATCTCTGGATATATATCATCTCGGAATATCAACGATCCGTAGATTGATCGACGGCGACAAGAGAAAACCCTAGGATTATACTCGCGAGGCTTGTCGCCTACACGTCGGATCCATATACCCTCAAGATTTCCGAACGCTACCTCTTGGAACCGGGCCTCTATTAAAGATCCACTATGTTCCGTGTAGGTCCATTCCTCAATCGCCAGATTCGGATTGGGTTCCATTGTTTAGGCTTTCTGTTAGTTCAGCGAACCGATCTATCACAACGGTTCCGTTTAGGTGATCCCACTCATGCTGCACGATTCTGGCGTCCCAGCCTTCATATTCTTCGTCATGCTCATTTCCGAAGATATCTATGTATTCTAGGCGAACCTTACTGGCTCGGAATACTGGAAACTCTTTACCTGGTATAGATAAGCAACCTTCGGAGGCGAGAACTTTAGTCTCATCGAGGATTGTAAGAGCTGGGTTAATTGCTGTCTTCCATTCGTTATTTGTCTGAAATACAAATACTGGCCAACTGGAACCCAATTGGTTTGCGGCCAATCCAACACCCTTACACATAAACGCTGCCATTTTCATCTTAGCAACGAGTTTCTTTAGTTCTTCGTCCTTAAACCCTATCTTGGGCATGGAGGCTTTTGTTGACAGTACCTTCGATGGGTACTTAACTATCATCTTGTTCTTCAAAATCAAACCTTAGTTGTTCAATAGCAAAGCCGAGGGGTAAAACCTCGGCTTGTGGAATGTTTTTAGTCTGTTTGCAGTTCGGGCAGTTCGTCATAAGATTTGTACACCGGTATCGATAGTTGTTCGGCTAGGTAAACTTCTAGTTTAGCGCCCTTCGATTCTTCCCATCCAGGAAGGCAGAAGACCGCATTGCAGAAAATCATATCTACGAGATCCGGCTTCATAAAGTCTTCCCAATTCACAGAAGATGAGCACTCATTTCTGCAAGGGTTTACCGGAATCCACCCTAGAGATAGTAACTTCTCTTCTGCCTCATAGAAGGCTGGAAAGTTCTTTTCCTCATAACCTGTCATAGGTCCTGCGATATAGATTCGCTTCTCAGGCTTCCAGTCATAGTTGTTTCCACTTGAGTGTCCTGGTTCTGGCGGCAGCCCGTAGACATTGATCATAGCCTCAGCCATGCCTACCAATGTTGCGGCTGCTTTCATTAGCGCCTGTCTACCGTTCGGTAATTCAAGCGTATAGACCTTGCACCTATGTAGGTAATTCATGATCTGCTGGATAACCCAGCCGTACTTGTCCTTATCGAAAGCATCTGGATCCTGGATATGCTCGATGTCGTCCTTAGAGTAATCGAACTTCTTAGTCTGATACGACCGTTCGTCCTTGATCCAGTTCATTACTGTATGAATCTGGGAGGGGTAAGTCTCTTCTGACATTCTCTATAGCCTCATCTATTGCATCCAAGAGGGGGAGTAATAACTCCGCCCTCTTTAGATTGTCTTCATTCTTGTTTCGCTTTAGTTTAGAATAAGCCCTATAGATTAACTCTTCCGCGGCTTCAATGTCATCTTGAGCCTGTTTACGGAAAAACTCATCTATAACTAATGCCCGAATCCTGTCGTCATTAGACATGCTCTCTGACCTTGGCTTCAATCTCACGGAACATGTCCATGTCGGAAGCCATTGCCTCAATAGTGTTAGGTCTACCCTGTCCGACGTTGGTTCCGTTATAGGAATACCATGCTCCAGACCTCTGTAGGATGCCCTTCTCTACGGCCATGTCAACTACACAACCAATGTTGTCAACGCCCTTACCATAGATGATATCGAACTCGACAACCTTCAGTGGTGGCGACATCTTGTTCTTGACCGTCTTGGCCTTAACCTTGACACCGATGACTTCGCCATCTTTATTCTTGATGTCTTCCTTCTTGCGAAGGTCCAGTCGTACAGAAGCCGCAAAGCGTAGAGCCTTACCGCCAGGTGTAGTCTCGGGGTTGCCAAACATAACACCAATCTTCTCGCGCAACTGGTTTACAAAGATGACAAGCGTCCCATGCTTCGATGCTTGGTGCGTCAACTTACGAAGGCCCTTAGCCATGATTCGAGCAAGCAGACCCATCTGCTGATCGTCCATGTCTCCTTCTAGTTCAGCCTTAGGTGTCATCATAGCCACAGAGTCGATTACCAGAACACCAATAGTTCCAGTTTCGATCAGGGCGATAGCAATGTCTAAGGTCATCTCTGCTGTGCTTGGCTGAGAGAAGATAAGGTTGTCCATATCTACTCCGAGCGCCTTAGCGTAAACGGGATCGACTGCGTGCTCTGTATCGATATAGGCACAGATTTCACCAGCGGCCTGTGCCGCAGCAACAACCGACATTGAGATAGTCGACTTACCGGAAGACTCTGGTCCATAGATCTCTACGACTCTACCCTTAGGGAAGCCGCGACCAAGAGCCTCATCGAGAATAGCCGCACCAGATGTAGTTGCTGGCCATGCTGAGACATTCTCGTTCCCTAGCCGAATAACGCTGTTAGGACCGAATTCTCGGTCCAGTTTTGCCATCGCTAGTTCTAGTCGTTTGAAATTTTCTTCTTGAAGTTGGTTCTCTAAACTCATGCTACCATTATATCAGAATAGTGTCGCTAAGCATGCCTTCTACCTCGCGAATCTTGCGGGTCGTGCGAGAAAGGATGAACTCTAATTCGTTACGCCATTCCTGATCCTGCTCACCTAGGATGTTTAACTTTAGTAGTCCATGAAAGTGACGAAGAGCCTCCAAATGCTCCGTCGAGTGAAGACGCCCAGAAATCTTAGCGTATCGATATGTGAACTTATTACCTGACATTTCTCTCCTCTGTGTTGAGTGTGGTACAATATGGCATACACAGAGCGCAGTATGCAAGTCAGATGGAGATTTTTATGACTGATGCACAGATTAAGATGAACCCGGATTTCCAGAGGGCTATGTACCTTCTAGAGAACAAGATCGACTCACCACAGTACCTAATTCGCATGTGGCGACTGTTTGGATCTCATCCGGTCAAGTACCCCGCCATCGAGCGAGTAACGCCATGGTGGAAAGGGATCGAGCGTTTGATTCGCTAGAAACGCCATGCTATACTAGGGTCATGCGGTAGTCAAATGTAACTCTCCTCCTTTGTGTGACCCGTAGAGAGAAGGCCCCTCGAAAGAGGGGCTTTTCTTGTTACCTCATTCCTGCTTCCTCAATACCGTCGCTATTTGTCTTCCATTCACATAGGTAGCCTGCGGAACTGAAGCCTTGATGATTTTCATAATGATCCTTCTCTAAGAAGCATTCTGTTCCGACTCCCCAGTCTTCACCGCACCTGATGATGGTTGAGTTATTCTTTCTCTCGCGCATCAGCAAACGAATGAGTGGCCGCAGGTCATCTACCATAGACTGAATGGCGTCAGCATGCATGCCTGTGTGATAGTCGTTTCTTAGGCGGATGTCTACCCACATGAGGGCGTTCTCGAACGTAGAAACTTCCTTCTTTGCTTGCTCTCCATGAACGTAGGTCCATAATGCCTCCCTAACGATTCCGATCAGAGATCTATCCTTCTCGTCTGCGATTTCAGTTAGTTCTTTATATAGATCTTCGTCAATACGGCATGTAAAGTTTTGCATTGTGTGCCTCTCCTCTTTAGTTGATACCTAATGATACCACGCTGATACCGTATGTCAAGGGGAAATATCTCAAAAATCATTCGTTTTCGTTTGACAGAGCTGCTATACTAAAAAACGTATTACTCCTCAGGAGCGGATTACCCTCTCTGAGTTTGAGTTCATATGAAGGCTTCTCATTATCCCTCTTCTCCTCAGCTAGACGAAATAGGGTAAGCATTGATAAGATGGTACTATCTTATTATGATACTTTTAGAAGGGGAACGCTTATGCGTGTTTACGAGATCTTCGTTCCGGAGGTAGGAACCTACGTAAAGTTCAAGGTTCTGACCCCAGAGACCATTAAGACGTTTATGTCTGAAACAGAAGACTTAGACAGAGAGTCTTATATGAAGCGCGTTATCGAAAACGTCGTCTTCAACATGAAGACTGAGATTATTGAGTCCCTGAAACTAATGTCTCGTACCACCGCCGCCAAAACTGTAGAAGCACTCTATAACGGTTGCGTAATGTTAAACCCCGGCCTAGATGTAGACTCCTGGGTAAGGATTGCCTACATGGGCGTAGAGGGTCCTCTGCCAGAAATGACATTAGAGGAACCCGAAATAAGCGAAGACCCAATGCCGTTTAACCCAATGCCAAAGTTGGTCACCCAAAGAAAGATAAGCAAGACTAAGTTTCTAAATCTTGAGAAGTATCTTAAGGAACGGGTGATTGGTCAGGACAGCGCTATCGAGGCCGTTGTAGGCGCTCTGAAGCGGTCTCAGGCAGGTTTAAATGATGATCAGCGTCCGCTAGGTGTTTTCCTATTTGCTGGCTCCTCAGGAGTAGGTAAGACGCATCTAGCAAAAGTATTGCATAAGTATCTCTTCGGTGATGATTATGAACTCGTTCGCGTTGATTGCGGCGAATACCAACAGAAGCACGAGAATCAAAAGTTACTTGGTTCACCTCCGGGCTACCTAGGTCACGATGAGGGCGGGCAACTTACTAACCAGATTGAAAAGCACCCTCAGACAGTTCTTCTCCTTGATGAGGTAGAGAAGGCTCATCCAGATCTGTGGAATACATTCCTTCGAGTGTTCGATGAAGGCATTCTCACAAATAACAAGGGCGACAAGGTTTCCTTCCGTGATGCGGTGATCATCATGACCACCAACCTAGGAAACAGTGAATTGACTGCGCTCCTCGCTGATAGGGGCGTCGGATTTGGATCTCGTTCAGAGTATGCACACAACGTAACTAAGGTACCTCCACGTGAGCAGGTAGAGCGCATTGCTTTGGAGTCCATTAAGAAGAGTTTTCGCCCCGAGTTTCTAAATCGCCTAGATAAGACTGTCATCTTCAACTACTTGACTCATGACGATTACGTCAAGATCGCAGAACTAGAGATGCTCGCTGTCGATAGCAAACTATCTAAGCGCGGTAACTCACTACAGTATGATGATTCTGCTATCGAAGCATTGATCAACCAGGGTGTAGATACTATTCGTGGCGCTAGAGGAATGTCTCAAATTCGGCGCGAAAAGATCGAAGACATGCTAGCCGACCTAATCCTCAGTACTAAGTGTCCTAGAGGGACGATTTTCGAGTTGTCCCATCGTGAAGACGAGTTTGAAATTAACGTCAAGAGACCAATGAAGGTTACGAAGACCGATACAGTAGGGGAATAAACCATGCCAGCGAGAAGGATTCCATCGGGACCAGTTTTAAGAGATAAGAACGGCAAGCCCCTGGGTTATCGCGGTGCTGCGTATACAAGCCGCTTCAACAACCTCTCTAGTACTGGGTCCTTACGTACTGCCGGTGGCACTAGTAGGAGAATGCAGCGCAGAAAGGCTGGATTAAAGCTAGGTCCTAATCATTCGATTCGGTCTGTTTCCCCACCTTCTAGAGACCCCAAAGCCGCTGCAAGATACGGGAAGAGAATCTCCCAATGGGTAAAGACCAACCCAGGCAAGGCTAGGTGGGCAGGTGCTGGAGGCGTAACTGCTGCTTATGCTCTAGGTGCCCTTACTAGAAGAACTAGCGGGGTAGATAAAGTTACAGGACGCCCCACCGGAATATATAGGTACTAAACTATGATTAACTGGGGTAGGGTTCTTAAATCTGTCAACGATGCAACGGGAGACCTAGCGTCTAGGTCCGTTAAAGGTAATGCTCGGCATTATCGCAACGTAGCAAAGAACGGTAGAGTCACGAAGGAAATTATGTCTACCGCTGCTTACAAGAGGGCATCCCGTTTCGCTCGTAAGCATCCGATTATGACCGGGGCCGCAGGAATTTATGGAGCAGGAATCTACAACGCTTTACCTGGCCCCGACAGGGCTAACGGAAGATCAAGTGCAATGTATGGAGTACCAAGGCGTTCCACAGGAGGGTTCGCCTAATTAGGAGTTAAAATGTCAAGTGATTTGAGTTGGAAAAACTACGTTAATGATCGTGGCGACTTCGAGCTGCCTTTTTATCTTCATAGGGTTATCAACACCTTAATGAAGTCAAGCCTAGATATGGGCACCTTGCTGTCGGAGGATAAGCAGAAACTCCGGGCTTACAAGGAGCAGACAAAGAACATCTTCAAGAAGAGATGGATGGAGATCGCGGAAGCCTTAGAGGCATTCGATATCATCACCCCATGCGGATGCGAACAAGATGAATATTGCAAGATTTGCGGTGGGTCAAGATACATTCTGAATGCGGCGCTCTCTCCAGACGAGATGAGAGAAGTATCGGTTGTGGTCGGAGCAGGCGATAGAGATGATCTGGCTGAGAAACTAAAGAAGGGCCTTCTTAAGGCTCTAGAAGAAGTTAATGAACTAGATATGAAGAAGTTAGATGACCTGTCCACTGTGCTCTAGTGATTTGCAGTTCATGGGAATTCAAAATATCGGATTTCAGCAGAACTACAGTTACCTTTGTCTAGAGTGTCTCTCGTACCTAGAAGAGAAATACGAAGGACCTGAATTGGTCTCTTCTACCTGGGGGAGAATGTAATGAGTGAAATTGAGAAGTTTGGCGACGATAAAGATAAGTTTCTAAGTCAGTTCGAGGCGCTCCGTCCCGACCTCTTCTTTCCTGAGGTATGGTCAGATGCTGACCGTGCTGAAGTGGCAGCAGTCATGCGCCCTCAGCGAATCAAGACAGGTATGTTCGCCATGATCCCAATGCGGTGTCGAGGTCTTAAGTGCCCTATCGCAGACTCCTGCCCACTTGTAAAGATAAACAAGATCCCAGAAGGGCACCCATGCCCTATTGAGTTAGAGGCAGTGAAGACGTTCACGGAACAGTACATTACTGAGATGCGCGTAGATCCTGAGAACCTTGTTGAGGTGTCTATGGTGCGCGATCTTGTCGACCAGGAGATTCAATGGATGCGTAAGGCAAACATCCTTTCTCGTGAAGACTTCATTCAGGAGAACGTGGTTGGCGTTGACGCTAATGGTGAGATTGTTCTAAAGAAAGAACTTCACCAAGCAGTAGAGTACGAAGATCGTATCCACAAGCGTAAGCGCGAAATTCTAAAGGCCATGACAGCCACCCGTGCTGAGAAGGCAAAGATCGGCCAAGGTCAGATCGATACTGCTCAGGCTATCTCTGCAACCATGAGTAAATTGATGGAACTTGAGTCAGAGAACGAGAAGTTGATTCGCCGCAAGATGCGCTCGCTCCATGACGACGATGTGATAGAGGCCGAAATAGTAGACGAGGAGTAAGATGCCAAAGCACACACCCCGTCCGGCCCTGACATTCGATCGCTGGAACAATACTCAGATAAACGACTTCTTTGCGAGATATCGCAACTGGGAATCATTAGTTCATTCCCAGTACAAGTCCATCATCGGTGCCGCAGATGAGCACTATGAGGAAGTTACTAAGCACTCATTAAGCCTAAACACGATGCTTCGCGCTCTCCCCGCCCAGGAGAGAAAGAATCTCATCACAGCCTATAAGAAAAATGTCATCCAATTTGAAGATATTATGGCTAGGCACGGTAAACCAAATCATCTTAGTTCTGACGCTGCACGCCTCAATATCGACCCAACCCTCCTAAGGGGTAAGAACGTTCATCCACTAGCTGTTCTTTACAATCGTATGTTCTTGCAATACGACAATGTAGATGATTCTTATCGTTTTGGCGCGAACATAATGAGTTCGTCGGCTTTCCAGAATCTCTTTGAGGACATTAGGCACGGCTCACCAATCAAGCCAAACAGCAAGATCTTGGTCTTTGACACAGAGACGACTGGACTACAACACGAGTCTGGTATTCGACAGATATCCTACATGGATGTAAATGCCGGAACCAAAGGAAAAGATAGTCTCTTCCCTAGTTCTAAAGTTATGGACAGTCACTTTAAGACCGCTCGTATGCAGTGGGGTTATTTGGCAGCGGCGGGTAAGAATCCCAGGAGAATGGATACATTCTTTAAGAGCCTATATAAGAACTCAGTTCCAGGTTCTGGCGACGATTTTGTACGTGAGATGACTCCATTTCTTAGGAAACTAATCGAGGCAGACTTCGTCGCTGGACAAAATATCCAGTTCGACTTAGACCAAGTGTTGATAGGTCTGTCAAAAACTTCGGCATATCTAAGCAACCAGGGTGGTTTTGCTGACCTATTGAACCAGGCTCGATCTGCCGTATTGCAGCCAGGGAAGGTAAAAGACACATTAGAGATTGCTCGTACAGTCTTGCCTGATATTGGCCTTGCTAGAGAATTGAAATTCGCCAAAGAACTACGTCCTCATTCTCTTGAAAACATAATGTTGCAGACTAACTTTATGCAGCTTCTTAAGAATGATATTGGCGAAACAAAACTTAAGAAGATGCTGGGTATCGGTAAGCCTGGCAGCTTCATGCACGACGCTAGAATAGACACACGACTTGAGGCTTACCTACTAAAGTACCTCTATGCTACAGATGGGTCCGGAAACCCAATGCTTAGACCCGCAACACTTGGCGGGTCTGGTCTGATGGACGATATACGTAGGTGGGTTCTTAAGTCCTATGCTCCAACTCCTATTTCAAATATCGCAGATATATCTCATATCGATAGAAGGTTGTTTAATCTCCTCGCCGCAGAAAACGGTGGCGTAAGGGTTATGAACAGTGTAGGCACCATCAGGAACACAAGGGGCATGACTCCCGACGCTCTATACAATACCCTTACAGGACCAGACGCTCCGTTTGCTAGGTTTAAAGTCACTCCCTTAGAACAGGACATCTGGCATTCCCGGAGGTACATGGACGCTGGTGCGGCGGTTACTGATGAATCGTTGGCTTTTTCTATGGGTAAGTGGCGCGATTTCTCTAAGCATCAAATGACAGGCAAAGGCTTTGTCAATAAGATGCAGGATTTATTCAAGAGGGGTGAACGACCCACTGATGCAGCGTTCAACTCAATGCGTAGTGCTATGGCTAAGGCAGGCATTCCGTTTGCTGGTATATCTATGCCAGAGCGGTTGATAACTGGTGCGGTTTCGTGGGCCGGAACTAAGAGTTCTGATGTGGCGTCTCTTGTTTCGGGGGTAGAAGGCGATATTGCTAAGATGTCGGACGATCTAGGTATTTCTAGATTTGCGGCACAGACAAGAGCATATATCTCTCCAAGCGAGAGAAACATCTCTTTGCCTCTAGAGCTTATTGAGGCAGCAGAGAAAGAACTTGGATTTTCTCTTACTTCGATCAAAGGTTCTAGCACAAAGATGCTGGGCCTCAGTCCTTTTGAGACGCAAAGTGGCAAGAAGTCTGTAAACCTTATTTATGAGTTGGCGTCAAAGAAAAGCGCCGATGCCCTAGCCGGATGGTTAACCCAGAAGACCGCATACGGATACGTTGGAGATAAAATCTTAGCCGACTACGGCCTCGACGCTCCTACTTTGCAGAAGGTTGTTAAGGCCCTCCCAGAAGGTGGCCTAACCCACGGTATTGGCATCGGCTATCTGAATGGTCAAGCGGCCGACATGGTCTACTCTGCGCTAGAGAGTTTACATGGCGGTATAGATGCAGACCGATCGCTTTTGAAGTTCCGAGCCGGGCTTATGAAGTCCTCTGATTCTAAAGTCCTTCGCGTAGGTGCATTCGTGTTAGATCGATTCATGGATTCTAACTATAACTACAGTCATTACGAAAGAGAACTAGATCTAGCAGAGCAACGATATACTGCCCTTAGGAGATTGGCAGAATCTCCAAACAGGTCAGATCAGATCAAGTTCAGACTAGCATCAGAACTTTCTGAAAATGCTATGGGCAGCGTCGGAGCCAAGACACTAAAGGCCATGGATAGTATAACAAAGCGTATCCCAGTTATTGGAGGAGTTGCCGCAGGCCTCGGAGTCCTTTACTACTCTAATAAGAAGAGAAAAGAGCAGAACGTCTTCGATGAAACGTTAGACCGTATGCCACTTGAATCAGCAAGTGCGTACTCGTCATATAGGGCAGAGATGGGATTACCAAACGCGCCCGCAAGAAGGACCATGAGCCTAGATCCTCTAGCAACAGCAGGTGTTGTAGGAAACATGGATAGAAATAAAGTAAACCATACGTTAATGGGTCCGAATAAGTATCAAGACCTGTTTGTACTATAAGAGGGTGTTATGGGGCTATTGAGGGGTGTAGGGAAACTAATATCAGGTACAGCGGTTCCTTCTTCTGCCAGAGGCTCAAGAATTGGAAGGAAGGTTGCTATCGGTGCTGGTTTGGCTGGACTTGGCCTCGGCATGGCGGGAAAGTCTATGGGAGAAAGCCGCCCTCTAGATACTCCAATGCTGGATGCTGCATTTGATATTGCTTTTGGTAACCCGCAGGCAGACCGAGCATTTCTAGGTGCTGACATGGGCTATGGTGATCTACTTCCATACCCTGGATATTCTCCTACGTGGAGCAAGTTTAGGATGATTAACGCTCAGACTTTTGGTGACCTCAAGTCAATACCCGACCCAAGGAAGTCTTTCCCTGGGGGTATAATACCAAACCGATACGAGGAGATGGCATCGGAAATTAGCCATAGGAAAACTAGAGTAAATGCTACCGGAGACATGGTTTTCGGCATGTATAATCTGAGGAATGGTTAATTATGTTAGTTGACCCAGAAACAGGTCTTCCATTAGAAAACGGCGGATACACCCCTGGATCAATTGGCGGGGCCTTAGCGATGGATGCGGCTAGTGCCTATGGTGTAGCAGAGCCATGGGTTCTAGACACCCTAGAAGACATGCCCAGCATCCTTGCCACTGGTGGATGGAATGCCTTCCGCGGATCTAGGACTATTAGAAAAGGTCCCGCTAGGGGAAGCTTCCTACCTAGGCCTACCGGAAGTCCTAGGGGTTGGTGGGATGGGAATAATTGGCATAGAAAACCAATGGCCCCTGGCGGCGCAATAGCAAATCACCTAAACCCAAGAACTTGGGGTAGATTCAGTCACTCCACTGCCTTAAGCAGTACGGGCGGAAAAGGCGCAACGTATAGTCCCTTTAACGTTATGTCTAGAACGGCAAACTGGGCTGTAAATAGACATTTCCAGAACACAGCCTTCACCAGAGGAATAAGCATCAGGGCTGGTCAGGCCGGAATTATTAACAGTTCTTTCCAGGTAGGATCACACGCCCCAGGGTGGTTTGGCGCTGGAAACGGAGAACTTAATAGAGGAAACTTTGTAAGTCCTGGTATGTTCTCTAGAATTTCTGCCTCAACTACTATGGCAAGATCTTCTGGTGGGCAAAAGTGGAATCACTGGTTTAGGACAGCCGGAAGGTCACGAGCCCAAATGGCTAATGCCTTCAATTTCTTTAATGCCACCGATCCCGCGTTTGGCAGGGCTGCAAGTAGTATGAGAGCGTTTGGTGTAGGTAGTACTGCTAACGAAGTGGCAGATATGATCCTTATGTCTTCCCAAGGTACAGTCAACCAATATATCGGCGGATATCTATCAGGTGTTACTCGTGAATTTAGTGCAGGAAGCACTTTAGTGGCACAAGCGAGCAATAGGACTTCTTGGATCACCGGTCGTGCTCTGGGTGCTCGACATTTAGGTCTTGGTGGCTTCATGCCTGGTGAGAAGATAGGTATGGGTGGATTTGTTCGAGGTTTGAGAACAGCCGCTAACGCTACCAACTTCGCAACAGGTGGACGGTTAGGGTTATCTGGCGCTGCTAAATTCGGTGGGGCTGCTGCGGCCAAGGCTGCCGGTTTAGCTCTCCCAGGAGTCAATATCGCCATGACTGCTTGGATGGCTTACGACTTACTAAAGATGGGTGGAAGCCTAGCAAAGAGTATAGGAAGATTGGGTAAGGATGCGGCAATCTCGGCAAGAGGATCCCTATTCAAACCAGCCTTCGGTATGGGGTTCCAGGACAACACAGTGGCTGCGACATCTCGCGCCCGTGGTGTTATGGCAATCCAGAACAGCAGATTAAATGCTAGAAGTGTCATCGGTAGTGAAGCAGGTATGATGGCCGCACACTTCGGTTAAGGAACATTATGTATATTGTTGCAGAAAAGACTAAGAAGTTCAGAGCTAAGTTAGCTCGATTAAGTAGAGATGATCTACTTGAAATTATCGAGCAGCAAGACCCAGAACTTCGTGATGATATTGAGTATGTAGAAAAGGTCTTCCGAGAGAAGTTAACTCACCTCACCTGGAGAGATGGATCTCCTATTACTGAGCGCCCCTTCACAAATGAAGAGTTGGCACTAATGATAGATGAGCCATTTGAGTTTAGCCAAGAATTGGCTGAAACTGGAATGACTATTGAGCAACAGCGCCAGATCCACTACGCCAAGGATCCAGTTACATGGGCGCGCCACTTTCTCAAGCAGAAGCCACGTGTCTATCAGATCATCATGCTTAGAGACCCAAGCCGATTCAAGGTCTTCCGTATGGGTCGACGTTCTGGTAAGACGTTCACTATGGCTATTCTCCTACTGCATTACAGTTACACGACCCAGTATGGTCGATCACTTGTAGTTACGCCTATGTTGGCACAGGCTAAGTTGATCTGGGAAGAGATCATGCGCCTTGCTGATGAGAGCCAGGTTGTGAAGGACTCCATCATTCGCGCCGTCCAAAACCCACAGGCCGAAGTTGGATTCAGTAATGGTTCAACCATCCGATTCTTCACCTCCGGTATGAAGTCCGGTGGTAAGTCTGACATCACCCGAGGCCAGGAAGCCCACTTGATCGTACTTGACGAGTTGGACTATATGGGTGATGACGATCTTGAAGCACTACTCGCCATGATGCAGAAGACTTCTGAGAACCAGAAGGACAAGATGATGGTTGGCGCTTCTACTCCGTCCGGTAAGCAGGCCGTGTTCTGGAAGTGGTGTACCGAAGGTAAGTTCCGTGAGTTCTGGTTCCCTGCGTACTGCAACCCTTACTGGGATGCGGAGCAAGAGGAATGGTTCCGCTCAGAATACTCAGAGATGGGTTACCGACACGAGATCGAAGCCGATTGGGGCGAGAACGTCGAAGGTGTGTATCCTCGACGGATTGTCGATGCTGCCTTCTACTTCAATCCAGAAGACCCAGATGACAACGGATGGAACTATGACCCATTCCCACATCATCAGCAGAGTATTCGTGTCATGGGAGTCGACTGGGATAAGTATGGCGCTGGATGTAACATCGTCGTGCTTGAGTACTTCCAGGGGCCGCTCATCTTTGATGACGATCTTCGCGGTCAGATTCGCCTCATCTACAGGGAAGAGACTACCCGAGAAAAGTTCACATATCTCAAGGCTGTTAATAGGATCATCGAACTAAATCAAATCCTTAATCCAAAGTGGATCTATGTTGACCGAGGTGCTGGCGAAGTACAGGTAGAGATGCTGCATGCTCATGGGCTAGAAGTTCCATCATCTAAGTTGGGGACTAAAGTAAAAGGAATTCAGTTCGGTGAATCTGTAGAGATTCGTGATCCATTCACAATGCAGAAGGTCAAAAAAGAAGTAAAGCCATTCATGGTTGAAACGCTTCGCCAGATGATGGAGCGCAACCAAATCCACTTTCCTCGCCACGATACAGAACTGTATCAGCAGTTGACCAACTATGTTGTAGCAAGAACTACCGCTACCGGAAAGCCAGTCTTCGAGATGACGGGTAAAGGCGAAGACGGCAAGTTGGGCGATCACGCTCACGATGCCCTGATCCTTGCTTGTCTTGCTATCGAGCAGAACTACGGTGAGTGGATGAAGACAAACTATGCCACATCTGGAAAGGTTGTCTCAAATGCAGTATTTCTCCCGCTCATTGATATAGGCAATGATAAAGGTCCTATTAAGTCAGTTAACTCAAAGGGCGAGATCAAAGTTGCTAGCAGTAACGAGGACAAGGCACTTCCGCCAAGTGTGGCGGCGCGAAGGCCTATGAGTTACAATTTAAGAAGGTCAAAGACTATTAAGCGTAAGATGTTTTAGGTGGTGTGATGAGTTCATTCAATGATGACGATATATCCTTTAAGGGGCCGAGCAAAGAGGTAACTCCACCTCTGGGCAGAACCACGCCCCTACCCAGGACTACCGCCCCAAACATAAAGGATTACGCTGATCAAGACCGCCTCAAGAAACTGCTTGAGAAGGTTAAGAAGGAAACAAACAGCCTGATCACTGACGCAGAAGAAGAACTAACACGATTCAATATGAACGTGTCTCCTGGGTCCAAACTTGAGGAAGCGCACACAATTGAGTGGCCTTCCGAACTTGGTGATGTCAAAGACTATGTTTCTTACGCAGAGTACAAGGCGCTAGAGAATACTCAGTCAAGATCAGGAACCTATATTAGAAAGACTTACGAAGATACAATTAGAGGCCCTATGGGTACTCCTGCGCTTGACGCTATCTCGCTAGCAAGGGCAGTGCACCATGAGGCTGTTAACATTGAGGAGTTTCTAGATGACTACGTTGGCGATGTAAGTGATGCATCAGAGAAGAGGACAGTCGAATTACTTCAAGACTGGGCGGAAAATGCGCTA
>Ga0196964_10000139_pt1 | contig 49609 bp, 83 predicted proteins | sample S1_10metaG_FD_148615 | JGI IMG/M metagenome (GOLD analysis project Ga0196964, IMG submission 148615) | Soil microbial communities from Anza Borrego desert, Southern California, United States - S1_10 | ecosystem: Environmental > Terrestrial > Soil > Desert | place: USA: California | collected...
TGGTGGGCGTACATGGCGGGACGACACGTTGGACACCAACAGTGGTACTGCGGAAAACGGTACTCTAGGCGCATAGCTCCTGCTTAGCGTTCTCGTAATCCTCATCGGAAAGGTTCTTGTAGTGCCACTCCAGCTTATTCTCCATGAACGAAACGCCCTTTCCCTTCGTTGTGTGGGCGATGATGATATGCGGCGAGAGGTACCGACGATCGAGGGCGGCGTCGATCGCAGTAGGGTCGTGCCCGTCGATCTCTGAGACTCGCCAGTCGAAAGCGCGCCACTTATCAGCGAGGCTCCCGAGCGCGAGTACCTGGTCCGTCGTGCCCGTCGCCTGGAGCTTGTTGTAGTCCACGATTGCAACGAGGTTGTTGAGCTGGTGGTGGGAGGCGACCTGGGCGGATTCCCACACCATGCCTGTGTTCATTTCACCATCGGACATGAGCACGTAGACCTGGCCTGGTCGGCGGGCGAGCTTGCGAGCCTTGGCAAACCCCACACCGAACGAGAGGCCGTAGCCGACCGATCCGCCCGCTGCTCGAAGCCCAAAGACACCCTTCGGCTCTACTAGGCCGATCCACTCCTCCTCACCCTCTTTACAGTAGCGATCGAGAGCATCTTCGGGGATGACGCCTTTTGAAGTGAGGTAGTAGTAGACGGTCGCAGCCACCCAACCCTTACTGCACACAAATTCGTCGATGACGGGATCAATGCGTTTGAACAGGGTATCGATGAGATCGATGCAACTGAAGTTTGATCCAATGTGTGATGATTGCGCTGCGTATATCATGTCGAGCACATTGAGGCGGGCGGTTCGGGCACTTATTTCCATAGCGCAGTTTTAATGCGGCGTTTAAGGGCCTGGTAGATGATCCAGATGTCCAGCGATAGGCAACGGTTCTCGATATAGAACATGTCGAGCGCCAATTTGATGGGGAGAATCTTTTCGTAATAGTCCTGTGTTGGGTCTTTCGAGAGTTTGAGCATTTGTTCTTCGTCCATGAAGTGGATGCCCGCGAGGCCGAATAAGCCAGGTCGTACCGAAGTGAGAATGTTCTGAATGTGGGGCGGGTAGAGGAAGTACGTTTGTCGATCCATCGGACGCGGACCAACGAGATTCATGTCTCGTTTGAGCATGTTCCAGAGTTGCGGGAGCTCATCAATTCGGAACTTCCGCATGAACTTACCACCCCAGACGTACTCATGTTCATGGGCAAACGATGAAGAACGGCCCGGCTTCAGGGTCCGTACCTTGTACATATGAAAGGGTTTGCCATTGAGCCCTACCCGTTCGGAGAGGTAGAAGATGGACACAACCTCAGTGTATCACGCGATTACTTGCGTAAATAGCAAGTGGTAGTAGGATGGGGATATGTACGAGTTTGTTGCGTACTTCTTTATGGCAATGTTCGTCCTTCTGGTGGTGACGCCACTCCTGGTGTCTGTTCTCGAATGGCTTGAGTCGTTAGGAAGCGCGAAAGTTGCGCCGACGTCCGTGCAATATCGCTGGCACTTCGGGTTACTCGACCCGCAAAGCGCGGGGAGAATAGAGGTGCGAGAATAATCAGCCACGGGTTCAATACCGAGGCTCCAACGGACACTGCCGCGCCACCGCCGAGCCCACGAATAAAGTCCGGGAGGATGCGCTGGAACTCTCCGCCAGCGAGGAGCGAGAGGTAGTCCACACCGCTGCGCTTTGAGAGCTCCTTCACGGCGTTGAAGTAAATGTCGCGGTTTTCTCGGAAAAGATTGTCGAGACGTGTAACCGATGCCTGGATAGAGACCGGGCTCTTTTTTGTTTCATTGAGAATAACACCAATCTCGTCGAGGACTTTCTTGTTTTTTGCAAAGTTAGTGCGCAATTCGGCGAGTTCAGGCACGTAGGTTGGAATGAGTCCCTTCGTGCCTCCCGTGCCCGCGATACGGTTATAGACCTTTGAAATGATCATGCTTCGCGCAGTACCGCCGCCTTTATCGAAATCGCGGAGGTTACCCACGCGTTCAGCGAGATCTTGCAGGCCGCGTGCCGAGAAGTCGTCCCACGTCGATATAGTCGTGAATACCTCTTGGACGTTCCGCGCCTCACCGGGTGAGACGATCGGTGATTTCGAGAAGTCGAGCGTCACTCCGAGCGGAGTCTGTCGTGTGCCGATGCGAAATTCACGCGCGTACTCGCGACCATAGTTTGTCAAGAGACGCTTCATTTCTGATGCGCTCTTCTGGAAGCCCTGCTTGTTGTAGACCATGCCGGTCTTCGTTTGCTTGGTGGTCTTTTCGATCTTTTCGAGACCGGACGCGAACTCGTCAGAGAGGGCGGTGCGGAGGGTTCTAAGGGAGCCCACAGCTTCTTCCCGCACGTCTTCCACTGGTCGCGAAAGACCGATACGTGCAGCTTCGGGGTTCATACCAGCCTGTTTGATGGCGTTCTTCGGCACGCCGCTCGTGAAGCTGAGGATCGTTGGACCAGCCTTCTTCGTTACGGCAGAAGCGCCCTGGCCCAGTAGGTTGAAGACGCTCTGGGTGGCGGCGCCCTTCGCGCCTCCGGTTAGGGTGTCCGCTGCTGCCTGCCCGAGTGAGTTGCCCTGGGCGAGTGATTCCCCCCCGGAAGATATAGCTCCGAATGTCCCGCCTTGGACGGCGTTCTTGCCCGCCGTGGCGAGGACATTGCCGACCTTGCCAAGGCTCGCAACCTTCGTTGGCGTGGGAAGTGCGAGCGACGCGGGGAGTGCTGCGGACCGAGCGGCGTCACCGAAGAGTCGCTTTGGGCCAATCTGACCCACAGCATCGGCTGCTTCGTTGAACCCCTGTACATCGCCACGAACCAGGCGCGAGAGGCCGTAGAGGTTGTTGCCAACAGCTTGGCCTATTTGGGAACCGGGGAAATTCGAATTAATGAGCGCTTGTGATGCGCTATCAACGAACCCGCCGACTTTCTGTCCGAAGGACTTCGGAGCCTCGGGTGCCTTCGCGATACCGAGTTTCGTGGCAACCTCCTCAACATCCTGCGGTGTTGGATCGCCGTCGAACTCTACGACTTGGCCTGTTTCAAATTGGATTTTCGCCATGTTGTTTGATGATTTGGTATTTCAATCCGCTCGATGTAGTTCCCGATGTTCCACCAGTTGTCCCGCCTTGGTTCTCAACGAAGTTATCAATCGCGTCGAGCTGCGCTTGTGTACTAAGTTGGCTTATATTGAAACCGCCGCCTGGAATAATGCCTTCGATGAGCTTCTGTACACCCGCGTCGAGTGTACCGAGTTGCTGCTCTTTCTTGTAGATGGCGGTGATCTGATTTCGCAAACTATTGAGCTGAGTCACCTTGTTCGGGTCGCCAATGCGAGAGAACGTGTTGGAACCGGCAAGGGCGGTGCGGTACTGACCGAGAAGGTTGAGAAGGTCTGACTTTGCCTTTGTTTTTTCTTCAAGATCTTTTTGCTGAGAATAGGTCAACCCGCCGCTATCCGACGGGAGCTTGCCCTTTGCGATTGTCCGGATGATGTTGCCTTTGTTGTCCATCACCGCGATACGGTCGCCAAGGTCCACGGTAGCGTACGTCTTTTTGGACTCTTCCTCCTTCTTTTGCTGCGCCTTGGCCGACATAATCAGTGTCTCTTCGTCGAGGCCTGCGATTTTGAATATGTTTGGGTTTTCCTTCTTGATGGAGTCGAGACCATCTGCGCCACCGAGCTGCACGGCGAGTAAAAGTGTCTGCCGAGCTTCCTGCTTCGATGCCGCCTGTTTCGCTTCGTAATCCTGTGAAAACTGCCGAGCCTGCTGGATTACGTCACCGAACGAGTTGAGCTGTTCGCGGAAGGTCTGTGCCGAGCTGTCTGCTGCCTGGATCGTCGGCTCGACTGCCCCGGCTGCTGCCGATCGCACCGAGTTCTGGAGGCCTGGTGCTGCACCGATGAGGCCTGGGTCGGTCTGCTGAACACGTTGGTTCTGTGCCTGCTGCGCGTTGAGCGACTGCTGGACGAATGGCTTCGTGCCGAGTCCCTGGTACTGCTTCAAGAGGCCCTGGATCGCCACGTTAAAGGCCTCCACACCCTGCGGCTGGGTCTGGGCTGGCTGATTGGTCTGAGCCACCTGTTGAGTCACCGCAGTCGCGCTCGGCGGCATCGCACTCAGGGTACGTTGCGCCCCGAGGAGCTGCTGTTTCATCGCTTCGAGGCGAGGGTCTGGGTTCATAGGAGTAGTTGACGCTGCTGATTAAGGGCTTCGTTGGTGCGGTACGCACCTTCGAGCTGGGATGCACGACTCAAAACATCGGCACGATTTTGATACTCCTGGCTTCCTGTGAGGCCTGAATAGACTTCAGGAGAAAGTTGGTACATCGGAAGCTGGCGGGTGTTCGCCGCAAAGCGGTTCTCGCCCGCTCCGATGATCGGTGCGCCGTTGATGTTGAACTGGGGGAGTTTCGAGGCTCCGTACGTCTGCGCGAACGACCGGGAGAGGTCACCAACACCGCGTGCGAACGACCGTCGTGCGTCATCGAGGGTGTTTTGGGTGTTCGTGGCGAGGGTCTGTTCGTCGCGGTTGCGAAGGCCCGACTGAGCAAATCCTCGGTCCGCTGCGCTCTCTCCGAGCGTCCTGAGATTGTCCTGGTACGTCGTCTCGGCGCGGCCCTCGGTACGAACGAGATCCTCCTGGCCTTGCGAGACAGCCGTGCTCAGCGAATCGAGCGCGAGCTTCACCTGGTTCTGGTAGTAGGGATCGATTTCCGCTTTTGCCTGGTTCAGGAACTCCGCCGCTTTTGCGGGTGTGATCTCGATGGCGGGGTTGAGCACCTGTCCGCGCTTTTTCAGCTCTTCGAGGTAGGTCTGGAGCTGTGTGTAGAGGCCCTGGAACTCGGGCGGGAGATTCGAGAGGTCGGGTCCTTGTGCGGTGCCTCCAGGGGTCGATGACGAGGTCCCCGACGTGCTCGAGCTCGGATTATACGGCGCGGCCGAGCTCGCCGTCTGGAATGCCTGGTTCGGATTGACTAACGGGAGGCCGCTCTGAGGATCGATCTGGCCGCTCGGTTGGGTCGGTGGCGGCGAGTAGACCGATGAGCCCTGTGTTTGGAAATTCTGGTTTGGGTTCACGTGGCCTTGGATAGACGGATCAGTGTTGATCTGGCTGGGTTGGAGTTGGGCTGGTTGCGCGGTGACAAAATCATTGATCGAGGCCACGTCGTAGCGGGCGACACCATTTGGCGCGATCTTGCCCGATGCCATTAAGCGCTGGTCAAGATCGGCACGGTTCACGGTCGGGAGAGATTGGACACTGAGGCCGTACTCCTGTTGGAGGCGCTGCCAGGCGAGCTGGACAGCACCAAGTGCACCTCCGGCCGATCGGTTGGCCTGCTCAATTTCCTGTGGCGAGAGGACGGACGTCACCGACATCTGTGCGATTGAGCCATCAGGTCGGGAGAGGTAGAGAACCTGCCGGTTCGTGTCGGTCGAGATGCCATTGACGGGGGTGTAGATAGTGGTCGGCATAGGGAAATTATATCGTATGGGGCGTGGTCGTTTTCATACGCATGTCCATAGATGGTTTGGGTTTTGTTGCTTTGTAGTTAAGGAGAACCCCGTCGCTCGACGGTCGTTTGGTCGGCTTCTTGGTTTCGGCCTTTGCTTGGTTGATTTTAATAGATGGTTTGATGGGGGTTGCGACCGGAGGCGTATTTGGTGATCCAAAGAATTGAACAACGTAGTACGTTTGCTTACCTCGGTACGTGCCAGGGACAACGGCAATACCAATGTCAGAGTACTTCTTATTAGTGATATTCGCGTTGTGTGAAGGCGAATTTCTCCAGGCAGACATAACATCGGACGCGTTATTGAATTCCACCGCAAGATTCTCTCCCAAGGTGGCTGCGGCTGGGTAGCCCGCCTTACGAATAAAGCCCCACCCCTCAGTCATCCCAGGTGTTGTGGTGGCAATGCTATGCGAAAAGTTTTGCGTATGTGCCATATCTTTAGCCCGCTCAAGCGCCGCGTTAGTCAGCTCCGTATTCGGCTTTAATGGGGCAAGGCCCTGTTCAATCCGATACTTGTTCGTGTGCGTGATGATGTCGTCTGCTGAGTAAGGCATATTAGATCAGTCGAGGGCTTATAAGTTGGGCCGCGATCTGTGCAGTGCTGGTTGTCGGAGTGCTGAGTGCAATAGCGAACACGGTATCCCCCGTAGCTGCGCGTTTGGCGTAGTATGCACTCGACGACATTGAAAGGAAATCTCCAACGGCGATGGAAGCTGCGCCGTTATTGACGAGTAGGCCATACCCTGCCTCTAGCGAAGAAAAGACGCCACGAACTGCCACGTACCCATATGCCCCACCTTGTATGGCCTCTGTTGCGACGCCAAAAACGCGGTTACTGCCCGAACCAGTGGAAGTCGTGAATGTAATTTGACCCCCAAATGTCGCGGTTCCGTACTGAACGGCCGAACCGATGGGGACCGATCCGCCACTGTTGTTATATGCAAAAAGAAAGGTTGTATCCGACGCAGCAGATCCTCCAGTATTCGCAACCTTCTGTTGCTTAAAGTTCTTTTTGTTATTCGTGGAAGTGTCGATATGTTGATCTGCGACTGTGCCTGTGCCAGTGAAGTTGCCTACGAGGATCGTTTCAGTGGCGAGTGGTACAAACGCGAGAGGAGAACCTGTTCCATGGCAAGCGACGAATATGTTGCGACCGGGGAGCCCTGTAAATGAAATTTCGTAAAAATCTATGCCAGTGTTCTGGTAGCCAAAACACGAGACAAAAGAGACGTTTGAACCAGATATGTAGAATCCGGCGAGATTGCCGCTCGCCGAGCACCCCACGAGACCTCCAAAGAAGGGTGTATCACTGAGGGTGGCAAGAACGAACCCGTACGTCGTATTATTGCTCGCAGAGCAATTCAATATGGTAAAACGTGTGATACTCGTCGGAGTGTACGACTGCGTTATACTGAGCCCATTGTCGTTGCTGTCACACACCGCTTGCGCGACGGTGAATTGTTCGGAGTTACGGTTTGTAGCCCCGGTTATAAAGATGCCGTCGTCTACGTTGGAGGAACACTCGACATTAAAAATCGAAAACTTTTTACATCCAGATACGACGATTCCGCTCTTGGAAGAGCCTGTGACGTAGACGTTCTCAATACGGAAGTTGTCCGCAAAAGTTGCGTAGATTGCCCCGAATGTTCCAGCAGCTGAGTAGCCGCTATTTACGATGGACATATCGGAAATGGCCCAGTTTTGAATAGGGAGAGAGAGGGTACCTTCTATTTGAATGAGCGAGTTACTGCTACCGAAATTAATGACTGTAATTCCACGACCGGCTCCTCGAAGGGCGACGTTTGAACGGAGGGAAATTATACTCCGCACGAGGAAGGTACCCGACAAGAGCTGGACGGTCCCACCACCCTCACGAGAAACGGCATCGATTGCTGCTTGAATGTCGTCACCTGGCGCGACCTGACGTACGAGGCCGCCGATCGAAAGCGTTTTAAGGTTGAGATTACCTCCCGGTAGAATCTGCGAGGTGTTGATTCCTTCTTTTACAGAGTCATACACGACGCCCGATGAATCATTCGGGATCGCTTTGTTGAGGTTGACATCAAACCCCTGTGCGTAGATGTCATCTCGTGAAAACGGCAGTGGTATTCCCATACTACATGGTAAGGCCTTCGTTCGTGCCTTTGATAACCTCTAAGGATCGAAAGATTGGTGGCTCGTTGCGAGAGATGCCAGCTAGTTGGAAACGAATGCGATTGAACCGTATTTGCTGCTTCGTGAAATGATTGATCATCTTTTTGAGTTGACCGATCGAGAGCCAGGCGTACTTCTCATCGATCTGGTAGAAGAGCTCCGATCCTTGGGCCTTTTCACAGACGGTAATGAGTTCTTCGAGCACCTTCGTCGTTGCGATGTTCTCCCACTCGTACCACTTCGTTCTGACCCGGTACTTGATCGGCTCGCCCATATCCGTTGTGCCGGAATTGTGTGTCGCGACAGAGCCCATATCAGTCCCGACTACACGGGTGAGAGTAGAGCCGGAATTGTACGCCATGCCTCTCGTAACCTCCGAGGCATAGGAGTACAGCGTCAGGACATCCGAGCTCTCGGTGTACCGGATTGTTGCGTTCTTAAATGTGGTCGGACCGGATGCCTCTTGGACTGTCACGTTCCCAACGGACCAGTACACGTGGTCTGCGTCATTCCATCCCGCGATACTACTGTACTTTGTAAAGGGAATCGCTTCGACGATGTCGGATATTGGTCGGGAAATTTCGGTCGGGTAACCGCCGGAGTACCGGTAGAACCCCGAGTCGTGATGGAAATAGAGCCCACGTTTACCCTCGACAATGGACTCGTGAGAACGGGTACCGATTTTAATAAGCGGGTCCGGATCGACACCGGAAGTACGAAACCGGTAGATGTAGTTCGGCTTGAAAAAGAGGAGCTCTAGCGAGTAGCGTTTCAGCCCGGTGTTATCCTCGCCGTCCCCGGGATTGATGTCCACATAGTCCACTGTTGGCGACCACGTGATGTTTCCCGTTGATGAGATGACCGATGAAAACCATAAGCGGGAGGGGTACGAGCGGTCACCAGAAACATAGACTTTGGATTTAAATACGTCGCCAAATTGCGGATTGTAGCCCCACATGTTCTGCGGGTTAATTGGGTTTCCGGTGAAATGCCAATGCCTCGATGATCCGGCGTTCCAGAACCGCATCGAGGAGTAGGTGTTTTGCGCGAAATTCAGTGCAATCGTGTAGGACCCGAAGTCAACGAACCGAACGGCCACGCTCGCCGTGCCCCCGTCTAACGACAACGCCCATGCTCCACCACTAAACGTGTAGATGGCGGCTGAGCTGCCGTTTGAGAACACGGCGATGGCCGTACCAGACTGCGCGTTGTGCAAGCCCACACAGGGTCTTGAAGCGAGTACGGTACCGCCGAGAGCTGCCAGACCGCTCCGTACGGTGGCAGCCCCCTTGCGGTCAAAGTGGAAATTCACAGCCTCGGTTACAGCGCCTTCGGGGATGAGACTGTCATCAACCTCAGCCTGACGGATTACCCCGTTCAGGCCTATGTTTGCAATTTTGTGTGGCTTCATTGCCTCAGCCATATCAGGATTTGAGAAACGCAAGAGCGAGGACGCCGATACCACCAGCAATACCCATCACGAGCCACTTGATCCATTTCAGGTCCAGTTTCATCTCGATAATGTCGTTACAGATGATCGGAATGCGTTTAATGAGTACGGCACGCTGTGCTTCGTTCCCAGCCTCTCCTTCAGAGAGGACCTTGCGGAACGCTTCTGCAAAAAGTTCTACTTGTGGGTCGGCCATACTAGTCGGGAAGTCGCAAGTGCCTGATGTCCGGAGCGATGCGCAGCTCGGCGGAAAGTATCTCTGTGGAGAGCGCGTTATTCTTTTTAAACTGCCAGACTTTAAAATCTGAGTCCCTCGTAAGGTCGCCCTCGCCCTTTGTTTTGCGGTTCTTGATCATCGCCTTGAGGTACGGAACGTACATGTCGTAGTCTGGTTCGTCGAGCGCATCGGCGTCCGAGTTGTACCCTGGAAGGGTTGTGTAGTAGTCGGCGTATATGTTTTGGCCGATGTAAGCTGTTTCGATGGGACGATTGAAGTAGATGTACGCGGAGCCCCCAGGTGAGGCGAATACGGTGTATTTTGTTGGGAACCCGTACGAGACGTTCTGCCACACGTCTGATCCAGATGAGCACGACCAATCACCGTCCTCAGAGATGCGAAGTGTGCCGCCGCTGTTGCTCTTCGCAGAGTACGTGATGGTTGTTCCTTCAATAGTTACCGCACCTGCGTCATCGAGGTCTCTTGCAGAAGAGACGTAGAGGTCACGGGCGCCAGGCACGTAAGCGGAAGTAAGTACAGTATGGCCGACGCCATTATAGTCACGATCCAAATCCTTTTTGTCATAGTATTCAAGGTTATCTGACGTGCCGATCCGAACCCCGTACACGTTCTCCGAGCCGTACGGTTTCTCGACGTCAGTGGGGAGTTCGATCCGGTAGCTCCCCGTCAGAGCCGTCCCAATAACAACTCCATAACGACGCCGAAAGGGACGTTTTCCGGGCGCTTTGTGATACTCGCGTCGTGCCTCCCACAGCGTGTCGTTGAGGAACTCGTGTGTGATAACCCGGCCGTCGATCTCTTCGCCGAGCTCCGAGACGGCGCGCTGTTTGATCGAGAAGACCATGTTGTCGTCGTAGCCCGCAAACGGGATTGGGTCAGACCAGTCCGATGACGTGTTGCCGATCGATTCATTGAAACGGATGAAGTAGAACCCGGATGACTGCACGGTATCGGTGTAAACCGTCTCATTTTGTGCAGGGTCAATTTGGATAGGGTACGCCCGGAGGGTTGATTTCGAGCCTGTCGAGGTTGAGGCCCACTGCGCTTCCACGCGGTTGAAGTCAACAATGTAGATCTTCGTGTCCTGCGGGTGATCGAAGGACATCGTGTCCCGCAACGTGATCCACTTATAGGCCGCAGAAGGGGCTGTCGCGTTTGAGGTGCGGAGTAGTTCGGTTCGTTCTGAGCCAATCTCTCCAATACAAATGATCTGACCTGATGATGTGTCGAGGTTTTCAAAACCAAGAATGGACTGGACGGCGATTGTCGAGCCGCCTGCAACGACGTCCTCGGTAAGAAAGGTAAAGCGCTTCCCGCTAGTCAAATCCGTGTTGTTTACAAAAAGTGTTTTCATATTATGAGCCTATTCCCATACGCATGCGTCGTGAAAGGAGTGTTGTCGCTGCTGCTCCCCCGACCGGACCGATTTCGTCAAAATAAAACGATGTATTGGCTCCAGTTCCCTCTTGAGAGGCGGTCAAGATAAGTCGCGTGATGTCACCACTGTTCGCCAGGCTTACGTAACTGGTATACGCGCCACCGTCGAGCTTTGCGCGCGCACGGCTGTTCGTGACGTCGATGTCAACGGTAACGAGATAGCACGTATTTGCAGAGAACGATGTTGCCAATGATTGTGATGTTGCACCAACAAGTTCGATGTCTCCACCCCCACCAACTCCCTCACCCATCTGAATTTCTATACGTGACGCGCTAGAGCTATTCGCAAACTGTACCTGTATGTTGTCCGTGGTTGCTGAACTTGCCGCGAGATAAAATTGGACCTCATTTGTTGTCCCGCTAAGAGCCGCAAAGTCTCGATAGATGCGACTGGTGGCGTCACCCGAGGTTACCGTATCGACGGCGTTTTTCGACCCGCCACACACCGTCGTTGTCCCAACCTGCCAGTCGTCGTTCGACAGGCTAGTCCACGCACTAGTCCAGCCCGACCCGCCGTTGTTTCCCGCGAGGGCTCCTGCAGAGTAGCTTTCAAAGTTTTCTGTTGCTACCCATGCCATATTACGCGGATTCCTTTGTGTAACTCACGGAGTAATGAACGAGAGTCGCGGTATCGAGGTGAAGTGCGAGGGTTGTGTTGACGCCGGTCGCAAAGAGCGGCTGGCCCGCCCCGCCGGTTGAAAGGTTCGCGCCGACCGGTGCTGATGAGGTTTGGTTTGATGTAACGAGTGCGCGCCAAAATTCGGTCGCTGACCCCGCGCCATTTGTGAAGCGAGCAACGCACGAGACAACACCTGTTGTTTGGATTGAGAAGGCATAGACTTTAAATGAGTAGCTTGCTGACGGGGCGACAAGCGTCACACCGGAAGCGGAAACACCAGACGTTGAACCAGAAACGGTGAAAATCGATGCGGTACTGTCAGTGTGGACCATTTGAATACGGTTGCCAGTCATACGAAGGACGCCAATATCTCCCTCGTCCACCGAGTCGGTAGCCGTATCGTCGAAAAAGCCCATCATGGGGGTGCCCATACCCGTTCCGGCGACAAACGCCACGTCGTCACGACCAATCCCAGCTGATGCGGGGTCGATCTTGACCTGAAGCGTGCCTCCAGTTGAGAGGACGTGTACGCCGATTGAGTTCGTGATGTTTGTGACGGCGCCGACGGTGCCAACATTCATCTGTGTGTAGCCAGGATCGAAGCGCACGGTGACCGTACCATCAACCTTGCCGATGTTTACTGCCATCGTTCCGTTGGTCGAAAGGATATGGGCTGCAACCGAAGAGCCGATTCCTGAGATAGCGCCGAGTGTCGTACCGGGATCGAGTGAAACAGCAAGTGTGCCCGGTTTTAATGCAACATTAATAGTCCCGCCCGTTGAGAGAACGTGCACCGCTACTGAATTTGTAATACCGGCAATTGTGGGGGAACCGATATTGACTGAAGGGTTGGACCGATCGAAGTACACCGCCATCGTCCCCCCTGATGCAGTGATCGGCATGGGGTTGGAACTCGACACGTCGGTCGCACTACCATCGGTGCCAACAGCGACTTTCACGCGTTGGTACATTGCTCCCCCGACGTCATCGGCGGCGACATTTTTGCCTGATCCCTCTGTGACGGCGATGTTATCTGCCATACGCTATGCAATACGGACATTAGGTACTAAAACACTGGTCGTGGAGCCTCCGCCTTGAGACGTGGCGTACGTAAGCGCAAGAAGCAGTCCGATGGGTGTTCCCGCGCTGATCGTCGCAGTTGATGTCGAGGTGAAGCCTTTCGATGTTCGGACGTTCACCGTTGGTCGTCCTATTCCGGCACGAGCTACTTGGTTGCCGATACGGACGTTGGACATACGCTACGCGATTGGGATTTCGAATCCTTCGAGGGTAATACTGATACCGTCAGTTTGGATGGCTGACTTTGTTGCGAAAATGCGTCCACCTGCAACCGTGCTTTCCCAGGCACCAATCGTCGGGACCAGAGTCGCCGATGCGCCGAGCGCGTACTGTGCGATCCTGCTGTTGCCGTTGTCGAAGTAGAAGGCAATAGTGCCAGCGGCATCTATCGACGAGATAACAACGTCAGTGACAACAACTTTGTGGCCGGATTTCGGTATCCAGACGGAATGTGTACCACCTCCCGACAAGACCACCGACTTGTTCGTCAGTGTGAATCCCTTGTTGAGGTAGAAGTCTGTGGCTGACATACCTATTTCATGAATGCGAACTTGTAATCTTTGCGTTCTTTTGCGAAGTGGGTGTCCTCGGCTGAGAGCTTGACCGTTTCTAAGTCGAGTTCGCTGAGTACCCCGACGATGGCTTTCTTCAGTGACGAGTTGAGCCGGATGTACCAAGGAAGGAAGTAGCGGACGAGTGTCCACGTGTCCTTCACCTCCTGGGTGGTCTCACGACTCTGCATCAAGGTGAGTAGCCGTGTGAGCTCCTTGCCGGGATTCTTGCGTAACGCCGCCTTGTCGAGTTCCACGATCACGTCCTGGAACCGGAATCGGTACGCATTATCGAACTCCAGCACCATGCAGACGAGGTCGCGAATCATGTAGCGAAGTTCACGCTCTTCAGCGGTCTCCTCGAATTGAATCGAACATGCTCGGTGGAGCTCTCGTATCGCATCGCTATACCGGAGTGTTTTAACCCGGAAGCGCTCGATGATTCGGTAGAAGGTGTAGATGTAGGCCCGTGCGAGCTCTTTGAAGAGCCACGGAACGAACAAGAGGCCGATTAGCGACAGTCGCCTCCCCTTAAATGAGTGGAAGAGCGATGACAGCGTGGCTTTCTGCACCTTCTTGATGGTGTCGATCTTATCCACGAACTCAAAGAACGGAAAACCTTTGTACGGATGCGCGTGACCCCCCATGTAGGTCAGCACGCCTCCTTTCTCGGGGAACTCAACCTTTTCTAACGGATGCACATCTGTTGGTTTTTCAGAGGGTAGCTCGGGAATTTCTCTCATTTCCCGCACTATCTGCTGCATGAGGCCCATGTTGTGCAGATATGCTTGCGTTTCGTTGAGTCCTTGTACCTGTTCAGACGGAGACTGAGACATGAGAAGTGTTTAGGCGGTCGCTGCGATGAACGTGTAGACGATGTCGGCAGCGTTCACTGCGGCTCCTGTATTTACGTACGTAAGGGTAGCTTGACCATCTTGCGGCTGCGCGGAGAAAAGGATTCTCGCCGTGCTTCCGGTGTTGTTGGCTGATGCACCGCTCACCACGCCCATGTTGAAAAAGGCAAGGGCGTGGCCTGCGGTTAAGCCTGGGATCGTCACAATGGTCGAGTACGTCGCCGTGGTCGCCGCGAGCGCTGGAAGGCTAACCAGAATGGTGCCTTGCACAGCAAGGGCTGCGGCGTTGCCCTGGTTTACGAGATTTCTTCCTGAATGTGACATAGGCGAAAACGATTACGCTGCGTTGGTATTCTTTGACCCAACCCAGCCACGTGGATCGTTGTGACCGATGTCGAACATCATCGTAGCCTTGTACTGGATTTCGCCAGTCTTAAAGACCACGTTCGGACCTTCGAGTTGAATCGGCTGCGATTCCTTGTACTGGAGACCGTACTTCGAGTTTTTCATCGAAGAATCGAACATGAACCAGTACGAGGTGTTCGTCGTGATCCACGGGTTACGAATGATCTTGTACGTTGGTGCGCCACCCTGTGGGTTCTTGAATGAACCATCATGATCGAATGCGCCCGGGATTGCCCCCTTGCTGAGTGCGCCGAGGATCTCTGTTGCGCGGTTGTCCACCGAGTAGCCACGCGAAACCACGAGGGTGTCGAGGGCGATGTTGCTCGGCTTGCCAACTGGGTTTGGAACGAGGGCTGCGGTTCGATGAGCCGCCTTAAGCGCATCGTACTCGAAGTCCATGTTCACGGTCGTACCGTCAGTCACACGGTTGTTCCACGAGGTACCGCCGTCTTCACGGGTGTGCGTCGCAGAAATGAACGCGAGTCCATCACCGCCTGTTGTCGAGACTGAGTAGTTACCAGAGATGTCGTTTGCGGTGTACGAGGTCGCGAAGGCGTTATCCAAGCGATCCGCACAGCGGAGCTCACGAAGGTCTGTGCAGGCCTTCCGTGCTTCCGAAGTGAGGTTCTCAAGGTTGCGCTTCTTGATGCCGAATACCCACATGAACTTTGTGAACGAGAGGAGTACACCGAATTGAACCTGGGTGTACGTCTTGTCGAAGCCCTGGACCGGCGACTGTGCAGTGACCGCAGCGTTCTCCACGATGCGACCTGCATAGCCGAGACCCGTCATCGACGAATCTTTCATGTAGTAATCAGAGACGCCGGATTCGACGTTGTAGTACTGCTCGAAGATGCGACTCTCAGACTCTGAACCTTTCAGCCAGATGTCCTGAATCGAAACATCAATCAAATCGGCAGCATCAGAGAGGGAAAGAGGGTTTGCCATATTAGTTCAATGTAGTCGAGTTCTGTGCCGACTTCGGAGCAGTCTCGAAGTAACCGATAAGTTTGCCTGAGCCGGTTGTGAGGCCGGTGATTGCGACTGCGCGGAAGACGCCAGCGCCCGTCGTAACGTCAGATGCTGTATTGCGGATGGTCGCGAGGTCACCGTTGAGCGCGTGACGCAAGCCGACCTGTGCGGTCGTAACCGCATCGGTGCAGTCTGCAACCCAGAGCTGGCCTGCGACGAACGGGATCACGCGGGTGAATGAATCGGACGCACCCTGGACGTAGTCGAGAGCGACACCGAAGATCGCGGTGAACGTTGCGTTTGCGCCTGCTGGGGCAACGCCAAGACCTCCCGTGCGGGAGAACTCTACAACGCTGTTTGGGCGGATGACGCCAGACGCAGGCATGTTGATCGTTGCGGGTTCTGTGATAGAACCGGCAGAACGAAGAAATGTGAATGCCATGGTTTGTGTAATGTTGCTTAGGTAAGCCTCACTACAGTCGTGCTTCCATTTGCTTGATGTCCTCGTCGGAGAAGCCTCCGGCCTTAAACATCGCAATCTTTTCTGGAGAGAACGATTTTTGTGAGGAAGTTTGCTGTACGCCTCCTCCGCCGACTGATGCGATTTCCACACGTCGTTTCTGTTCGGGGAGTGTACGGGTACCTACCTTAGGGACGGAGCGGTGCGCCCGTTCGAGAAGCTCACCGATCTGGCGAGGGTTCTCCGGCATCTTGTACAGACCAAACTCGCGTTGGAGGGTCTGCCAGTTGACGTCGTTCGGGTCGTTCTCCGGCTTGTATTCAGGGTACTTATCGAGGAATTTTGCCAACTCTTCCGTCTTGACCGACTCGTAGAGCATTTTGCCCTGCTCCTCCTTGGTCAGGTACCCCTTTGAGCGCAGAACCTTTTCTATAAGGTTCAGGTCATCAGGATGCACATCCTTGAGTTCGTCGATCTGCGTTTCAACAGATTTAAGCTGCTCTTGCTTGATCTCACGCCTCGTCCCTCGGAGTTCTTGAATCTCCTTGAGGAGCTCGGTGCGCTGCTTCTGCAAGGCCTCGATTGCCCGTGCCTGTTCGTCCGTTTGTGAAGGTACTTCAGCACTTTCAGTGCCAGGTTTGTCCGCAGGAAGATCGGGAGTTTCCGTCTCTACGCTCTCAGGCGCTTCTTTTACTTCCTCTGGAGGGACTGCCGTGTCCTCCGTAAATTCCGGTATAGAACCGATTTGTTGTGCCATGTTGTTTTACTTCTGTTGGTGACTCGGAAGAAGGACCGAGAACGTGCACGTATGTGTTAAGAATAATAGCACACTTTACCGAGACATTTTCATCTTCCCGTCCGAGGTTTGCATAAACTTCGGCGCGGTTGCTCGTTGAGCGCGCCGTTCCTTGACCTTTGCGATTTGATCGCTGTATCGCTTGGAACGACCCTCTTGTATTTGTTTTGTGTCTGAGAGGTTGTAGATGGCGTTTCCGAGCCCACCAACGACCTTACTCATAATTTTCTTCATCATAAGGCTTGTCTATCCATGGTAATTGCTGCCTTGGTCTCCGCAGAGAAGTTCTCGTAGACCTTTGTGCACCATTCTCGCACACCGAGGAGGCCGAGCGCGTTTTGAATAACACGGGTACGGCGGTCGCAGCCGTACATATCCCAGTGTGGTTTACCTGCGTTGGAGTACTTCTCTGGTACGAAGATCGTGAACTCGAACGCGGCCTGGTCCGTTGGGTAGGTTAGCTCAATCTTGAAGTGCTTATTGAGGATCGTATCCACCGCGTCCTGGTAATCCACTGGGATGGGGAACTTACTATCCACGACTGGCGCAACGACTTCCGGTGTCTTCGCCGGTTCAGGCTTCGCTTCGAGCGCTCCGACGCGGTCGCTCAGTGAAACGAGCGCATCTTTAATATCCTTCAGGAGGCTATCGTCCAGCGTAATGCGCGGAGCACTTGTTTCTAAAGCTTCTTCTTTCTTCTTCACCATAGCTAGTTAAAGTTTTTAAGGCCACTAATCCCCTGTTTTGCAAGCTCGGTCTTCATCTCTGCGACCACCTCCTGCTCCAGGGTTGGGAGCGAGAGTTTGAGTGGAAAAGTAATCTCCTCTCCTTGTCGAATATCCTTCTTCGCTTTCACAGAGATCGTTGTCTCGTACCACCGTGAGCGTTTCGTAGTTTGGGGAATGAGCTGCCGCTGCTGCTCCTCGGTACCGATCGAGAATAGGAAAGCGTGGAGATGCTCCTTCGCAATGGTCGCCATTGAGCCATCGGGATAGTGCACGCGGATCGCCTTACACTCGTTTGTACGAGGGTCTTTCTGGTTCCAATTCACCTCTAAAACGAGGTCGCGCTCACGGGCGATGTCAGGGATTCGAATCTTTTCGTGGGAGTGCAGCATACTAGTCTTCGACAACGGCAATGACCTGGTCCTGTTTGCCGTAGAGTAGCTCCTTGCCCTCGAACCCGACTGGCTCGAAGAGCTCCGAGCGGAAGAGCACTTTATCCCCTTCGACAAGGGGATTCATAAAGAAGGGACTCGAAACGCTCTTCGGCAGGGCGCGAATGAATCCGATATTCGGAGGTGGAACATCGGCGCTCTCTGGTATCAAAATGCCGGTACTCTCCTGGTTTGGGTTCATCAGGGGCTCAATAAGCACGTAATCCCTGAGCGGAATCAACTTCATATCTTCAAGTAGATAGCTACGAGTAATCCCGTCACAATGAGACCGAACACGAGTTTTGCGAGCTGGATGACAAGCTCGGTCTTCGACATCTCAAATGTCGTGTACTGAAGCGTGATGCTGCTTTCCTCAGTTTCCGGCATAATTATAAATTTCTTGTAACAGGTGGCGGATGCCCCGTACCTTGCCTTCTTTGAGGAGAGTTGCTTTGAGTGTCTCCCACTCAGAATCGTGGACGGAGCTTTCACCTTCGAGTTTAACACACACTTCATTGGCTAAGTGCTCGATAACTGACCACTGCGGGCTCTGGACGAGTTGCTTGAGGATCGATTTATCTTGGTTGCCGATCATACACCGCTCGGCGCAACCTCATTCGACAGCTTCTGTGAGATGCCTGCGGGAGATGTTGGTTGATCGGTCGAGGGGACAACTGTCTGCGCACCTGGCATGGGCGCTTGCTGTTGGATACCAGCCTGCATTTGCGCGGGGACAAAGAGCGATTGCGAGCCATCCACGAACCAACCGTCAGGGATGATGTCGCGCGGGTCTTTATCGTAGAGCGAAATAATCTCCTTGATGGTCTTGCCTGCGGTGAGGTGATCGAGGGAATTCGGCATGCCGGTCTGCTGGAGCACCATGCGCTCCTGTGCGGCTTGCGCCATTACAGGGATCAAGAGATTGTACATTTCGAGCTCCTGAGCCTTTTGAATCTGTTTCGACGGGGAGAGGAGCGACTGGGACTTGACGGTGATGACCCCTTCCCATGGCAGACAGTCGGGTTTAATGCGGAAAAACTGTGTGTCCTCGGTCTCCATGAGGTTTCCCTTCTCGTCCTTGTCGAGGTTGAGGGGAAATTCGCGGTACACCTTGGCTGTGAAGGTTTCTTGAGGCATGCCCGTTGTCTCGTCGAGGACCGCTTCCTCACCATTCATCGCGGGCGTACGCTCATAGAGCTGCGGATCACCCTGAATTTCCTTTAAATAATCGTCGATAAGGCGGGAATCAGTGATTTCGTACGTTTCTGGTATGGAATAGAGGATCTGCATCAGCGAAATGGTGATGTAGCCCTCGTTATTGAGCGCTTCGAGGATGTTATCGAGGGGATTTTTCATGCGCTTGAGCGCGCTTTCCTTCGCCTGGGCGATTTCAAAGGCAGTCTTACCCGTCACTTGGCCTAAAAGCGGGTCGGTGATGCCAGACGCTTCGTCCACATCCTTGCGGAACATGTCGATGCCAAGGAACGCCTCCTGACCGGGGCCTGGCACTTCGAGCCAGTTGACGTTCTTCGGGTCGAGCACCTGCTTTCCAACACCCGGTGCAATGGAAATGCTGCCCGTATCAGTGAGTGACTGGGTGCCTTGGTAGAAGAACATCTTGTAGATCGAGAGGGTGAGCTGATCGACCGTCATGTTGCGAATGCGATCGAGCATGGACTGGTCGTAACGGATGCTCTCGTAGATACCGATACCGTACGGTGACTCTGCGTGCCGCAGATTCCAGTAGGTTTGCCAGAGCGAGAGGCGCTTTACACCCTTCGTGTCAGCGATCGGGAGTGGTTCGATGATAATCGGCACCCCGTTCGCAATGACCATGAAGAGGTCTTTCTGTTTGCTTTCATAAAAATACACCTCAACGAGCTGCTCGTTTTCGATGCGCTTCGTGGCGCCTCGCGCATTGTGTGAGACCGTTTCGTCGGTGTTTCCGCCTGGTATGACGTAGGCTGTGCGCTTGTACTTACTGTACTCTGCCTTGAACGTATCGAAATCGTATACCTTGCGCCAGCACCAGTCCTTGACGGAGTACTCGTTGTTCGGCTTCGCCATGTCGTCGATCCAGACGTTCCGTGGATCGAGGTTCTCACGCATGATGTCGTTGTACTCGACAACATCTTTCTCTTCGTACTCGGAGTTCTCGGGGTTCTCTGCGTTGTAGCGTTTCAGAACCTTCACCTTTCGCGTGAGGTGGAGCGGGTACGTACGCGCACAGGCCCAACCGTACTTTGCGAGGTTAAACACAAACAACCGCAGCTGCGGCTTCGATTTCGCATACTCCCACGATCGCTCGTAGAGCTGTTTGATGATCTCGTTTGTTGCCTGGTATTTCTTCGTTGTTGGCGTGAGAACTGCTGAGGGGTTCTGATCGACGAGGATGGATAGGGCGGTCTGGATTTTGATGTACGGATTGGACTGCGATATATCGGACTGCCAATCCGACGAACCGAGCTGCACGAGCGAGCCGCGCCACCCCTTCGTCTCATCAGTTGCAACAACCTTCTTGCCTTTGGATTTGAGGCGGTGGGGAATGTAGTCCCGGTCTGCTTCCGCCCAGAGCGCATCGAGGTCGAACCCGTAGTGGTCCTTGCGCACTTCCTGGAGTTGCGCAATGCGCTTTACGACAAACTCAAAGTCAGCTTTCTGTGTGTCGTTGAGTTGGTCTTTGGAGAATGAGCCTTCTTTGGCCTTCTTAGACTTTGCCACGCAAGAATTCTAGCACGCGTTTTAGCTCGTCAACTGCTTGATGCGGTCTACTTGCATTTGGAGGTTGTGTTTGCGACTACAGTTCACCCAGTCCCGTGCCACTCCAGCATCTGTTTGGAAGATCACGTACTCAGCAAGCGTGCGTGCCTTATCTGGGGTAAGTGCGAGGATGATCGCATCGCGGCCATTGATTGGTTGGCCGGTCATTTTCTCGTAATAGAACTGCACGGACGATTTCTGCCACTGAAACGTGCCGTACGAACCCTTGTTGTTGCTATCGAGGATCGCAATACCGTCCTCTTCGCGCTTCCCGCCACTCTCACACTTCGCGAGGGTATCAAGAACCTCTTCCTTCCACGCGGTGACCTTACCCTCCACAGGGTTCAGTTCTTCAGCGAAGGCTACTGGAATAATCTTCATTGGGTTGTTGGCGGTTAGTTTGTTTTGCTCCCCAGCCCACTTGTACGTGGCGAGAGCCACGAGTACACCGAGTACCGCAAAAATGAAGTAATAGCGCCAATCTGCTTTCGCAGAGAACAAACCTTTAGTACCACGATTCATAGTGTTTCAACTTAGCTTCTAAAGGCTCCTCCGCGCCTTGCATATAGTATGACCCGCTCATATGACGGGTGCAAACACGGGCTGGGGATAAATGGGTTATATGGCTCTACCAAGCCCTTTTTTGCTCCCCTGCATACGACCGGTTTTCTTGTCTTGAATGAAAAGTTTGCGGACTAGAGTCTCAGTCTTAGAAGGCAGGGTCGGTTGAACATCCTGCGACACACTGAGTGCTATCTGTGTGTCGTTTATAAACAGCGGCTGATTGGTGTTAAGTCTGGGCATACATCTTCCAGGGTTCTCTACTGTCTTGTTCCTGATTTTGTCGGAGTTTCTTCTCTATCTCGTTGAGCGGACGGGTTGACTGACGCTCGTGCAGTGACATGAGGAGGTAGCGGTCAGTGTCTGCGGCGTGGTCTTCGCCATCTGTATCAATGTCCTCCGGTTTGAGCTCGTCGTGTACGAGAGCCGGAATGGTACGAATCGAGTCATGGCACGTGTTGAAGTAGAGCAATCTCGGAGGGGTTTGCTCATCCCAGCGAAGGTACTGATGCATGAGGTTCCACCCATCGACCCGCCGATTGGAGGCAGGTAGGAACATTATACCTTGGCGCGCAAAGCTCTCGGCGATTGTCTGTCCCCCGTACTTATCGGTAAACCCGATGTTCGCGAAGATGGCAGGATCAGCCATGGAGTACTCGTACTCTTCCCCTGCGGAGAGGCGGTTGATCTCGGCGCCAAGTTGGTCCACGTCCAACCCTGCGGCATAGAGCTCGCGGTACACCCAAACACGACCATCGTAGTCCACCGCGTACCATTTACAGCACGCAGGGTTCTTTCGGCCATGGTCGTAGGCTCTGAACTTCTTCCAGGATGATGGAATGGGAAAGGGGATAACGACATGCCGGGCGTGTCTCCATTCCTGGAAGTACTGGCCTGCGAAGAGATCGAAGTCTCCCTCTCGCCACGCCTTCCCTAAGTCTCCTTCGAGCGATTCGAGGTAATCGATGTACTCCCGGTTGAGGTTCGGGTTCTGTTTGTAGGTCGAAGGAACAAAGCGGGTCTCTTTTTCTGTCCGCTCTCTATTCGGAATGACGTAGCGCTCTTTAACGAAGAGGTGTCCCTTTCCCCCTGGATTGAACGAGGTGTACATCCTCGGTCGCCAGTTCGGTTTTGATGTTCGAAGAGAGCCTCTGAGCTTGTCGTATTTCTCCTTGGTGAGCTGGTTGAGCTCCTCAACAACAATGAAGTCGTACTCAATACCGACGTACTTATCGATGTCGTCTTCGTGGTGGAAACCCCCGAGCACGATCCGGGAACCATTCGGGAAGCGCAGCATGTTCGCAGAGCGCTCGTACTCCACGTGCCCTGCTACCACCTTCGTAATGAGGTCGTCGAAGCTCTCCTTGGCGGCGTTGCCTGTCTGGCGGAGGAAGAGCCCCTTGAGGCCTGGCACGCGCTGGCAGTCGTCCAGGGCCGCTTGGGACATGACGGCGTGGGACTTGCCTGGTCCACGAGCACCACCAAGCCCAATGTCCACCGGACCACCGGGGTGGTCGGCTGCCCGTGCTGCCGCGTGGAAGTTCCACTGCCATGGGTATGGGACGTAGCCCCGCTCTAGAAAGAGCTTGACCTGGTCCTTCGGCGACCCTGCCTGCTTAGCTGTCCGTAGACACGCCTCCAGGAGCGTCTGATCCATATATCTTGGAGAGCGATTTATTTATATCGATTTGGATAGCGCCGCCCTCTTCGCCCGTATGTTCAAGCTTCTGAGTCGCTTTGCCAGAGAGCTGTTCACCGCACCAAACAGCAATACGTGGGTCTTTCTCAGCGCGTTCGTAGAGGTTGATGAAGAAGGTTTGGATTTGCTCCTCTGACCAGTAATCCGAAATATGTGGCTTTCTCACTGAGCCCTTTGGTCTACCTGCGCCTGGTCGTGCTCCTCCTAATGCCATAGTGAATAACTTTGAATCTAAATCAGATTCCAAATGAACGGAGTATTTCCTGTTTCTCCAGTATATCAGTGATCTCTCGTCCCTTGAAGGGGTGGTTGAAGGTTGTTGAGATGTGGTACTTCGGATCTCGGGTGGTAACGCAGTAGAGATGAGTTTGGTAGACCAAGCATGGTGCCAGATTGATGATGTCCTCGTGCGACCTAAAGCCCTCGTACGCCGCTATGTGTTTCGCGGCATCCAGGAACTCTTTTTGAGAAAAGCTGATGGTGTAAAACGGTGGGTTGGTCGTAGGCTCGTACTCAGCAAGTTGTCCTGTATCGGTGTTGTAAATGTACCCACAGGTCATCCGCTGTGCTCGGTATTGCCCCCCGGGATGCGTGCGACGCTCTTGAATGAGCCCGATTACAGCCATGTGGAACATGTCATCGCTGTCGATACGCGTCAGGAGCACATCCCCTGTTACGGAGGGCTCCAGCGCCTTGAGCATCTTACCCAGTCGTGATTCGAGGCTCGCGTTCTTGTCCTGAAGAGTTTCTTTGATGCTCGGTATAAGATCGCGCCACGTCTTGTTTCGGTAGCACGAGCGAACAATACGAGCTGCATTCAGAAGCCGCTGGCTGAGAGACCCACCGAACTTGTCGTCATAAAAGGGCGGGCCGTTGTAGGTGAAGACACAGGTCAGCCCCGCATCATAGATCGCCTGGCGTATCTGTGCCACGTACGGGTTCGTCATCTCCTGGGGCCTGAACGTACACCAGATAATGAAGTCTTTATTCGTTTGGTTCCCGAGAGACTTGAGGGTGTAGGCCTTAAATATCTCAATACGCTTCTTGAACCACTCATCTCCTCGGTAGCCGCCGTGGAGTCCAATACCAGTGAATGGAATGAGTACGATGTGTGTCATACCATCTTCTGGCGCCATGGATGCCAGTAGTTACGAGCGCGGTACTCAGGGTCCTGCCAGAGCCTACGCATCGCTTCGCTCTTTCTTTTAATGCGGTCGGCGGTCCATCTTCTCACGCCTCGGTTCGCAGACTTCGCAGAGGCAGAGACCCTTTTCACAGTGGATGAGCTTGACGATCCTCTTACACCCTTTGCATTCATACCTGATTGGTTTGACTGAGAGCATTGGCCTTATTGTATCTCAGACGCTCTCGACTTTTCCGCCAAGCGCATCTGCCAGGAGGATCACGATACCAGGGGCGTATCCCACGCTCGTGTCGTACGGTTCCTCATAAATCTTATGTGCAGCGTCGAACTCGTCCCAGTCCTCAATCTCAGTGTCATCAACGAATGTATTGTATATAGCCCATGCACCTGGGTCACTGTCATGGAAATAGATCGTGAAGTTTCCCGTTCTCAGTATCTTTAAAATCTCCTCACGTGTCTTCATACCTCCATTGTGTACTTCGCTTCGATAGCGAGCAAGTCTGCCACTGTGTATTTCTTTGGAGTGCGGAATTTCTTGTAAAGGGATGGGATGATGTCAGGGCCGTATTTCTCGATCAGCTTCACGCTGTAAATGCCGAGATTGCCTGACTTAAACAGATTGCACTGAGAGCACTGGCCGTGGACGTTTTGTTCGTCGTACCAGAGCTCGTTTCCACCTAATTGCTTGTTTTTTTTATCTGAGTTGTGGAGGAAGTGACCCGCCTGTGTTGCTGGGTTCCCGCATGTAATACAGAGAGGGTCTCTGTTTCTTATAAAACGGGAGAACGCGGCCCAGGCCTTTTTCTTCGCACCTTCATTGGAGAGTGTACGAGCCAATACACCTATTATATCAAAGTTTTAAGCCCCCGAATCGCTCCGGAGGCTTGTTGTCAGTTCACGACCTTCATGCCGCGAGCTTCGAGCTGTTCCGGAGTAAATGGCTCCGGGTTTTTCTTATGAGCTCTACGGTCGTGAGGAGGGTCGGTCTTCACGCCACAGATCGGACAAGCCTCGCCTTTGCTTTGCCGTTTGGCACCAGTGCCGACAGCGCGGGGGAGACGTGCTCCCTCGGTGCCGTCCACCAGGCGGTAGTTGAAGCCCAGCGCATTAAGGTCGGCAACCGCGTCCTGCGCCTTCTGTAAGGCCTCGGTCTTGGCGGTTTCGACCAAGGTAGCCCGTTCTTCGTCGAGCTTCTTGAGCCGATCGAGAATGCCTAGTCTCTCAGCCATGATTCTCTCCTTTGGCTACAAGAATCGTACTCTATGTACGTACCTGGAGCCATAGGGCCGTCAATGCTTTTTCCGCTGTTTTGTATGGGGGAGAACAGATTGTTCGTGTCTCAGTCACGAGGATTGCTTCCCACTGTCCGCCGACCCTCGTTACCGAGAGTTCGCCCTTTAACTCTTTCTGCAATTCCTCGAAGGTCGGGACTGCAATGGCGTTGTCCTCGCGGTGTGGCATGAGCTCCCACGGGAGCCCGTCGCAACTCACGTAGTACCACTGAGTGTTCTGGGGAAAGCCCGCTTTCTTGAGCCGTCGTGCCTCGGTGATGGTCAGCATCTGCGCCTCCTGCCGCACGAGTCTAGCCAAAAGAAAAGGCCCTCGGAAACTCCGAAGGGCCTTGAGACCATTCCGACCTTGCGGCTCATTAGGTCGTGCCGCCCATTAAGCCCAGGCGCGGCCCGGTGGCCCTCGCCGCTGCCCGTGGGTTCGGTTTGCCGTTACGGTCAATGCACGAGACGACCTTCAACGGTCGCATCGATCACCGCGTGAAGCCGACGAGTAATGTCCGGCTTTTCAGCGACTTTCCCTGCGAGCGTGAACGTCGCGGCGTTGAATAAACGCCACGCACTTGGGGAACCCCAGTCGTGAGGCGGTTCCTGGTAATGCTTGAGCACCTGGCCGACACCGTGGACGCCGATGATGTCCTGCCGGAGCATGTTCATGATCGCGTGATCGAGCTCGCCCACCGTCAGTTCCTTGGCCTGGTAGCCGAGGAGCTTCTGGTTCTGCGCGATGCGCTGGGCCTGAAGCGGCTGCACGATGTCTGCGAGGAGCATGGGGAGCTCGCGCCGGGCCTTGACCGTGTGTTTGCGTTTGATGACGTGCTCGCCGATGAAGGCGAGGTTGTCACACACGAACACGCGAGAGCCGAACGCGAGGCCGACCGGGAAGCTCTTATCGTGGCTGTTGCGCAGACCAACGATGTCCGAGTAGTCACCGTACGGCGATCGGAGCGTCAGCGCGCCGAAATAGCGCGCGCCGTCACTCGCAAGAGCGTGGTGCTCTTCGACGATCTCGTGATTATAAAAGCCGAGCGTATACCGCACGAGCTCCACAATCTCATGGTGCGGCACTGGCACATGCGTGTCGGTGCCGTCCGGCGTTTTGACCGCACGTAGATCCTCATAGCTGACGGGTTCACCGCCCGCATGCAACATCAGTGTCATGGGGCACCTTTCTGGGTGTGAAGGAACTGGTTGGGCAGTCGAGGTTGATTCCCCGACAACAGGCCTCCGCGTTACGCGTGGCAAAAAGTGGGATCAAACCTGCTGCGCGGGATGCGCTGCCCGCTTCATTTTACCTTGAAATAGAAACCCCCGCCTTTTGAGCGGGGGCCACCCCCAGTGACTGTGGGGTAATTCTACACTACCCGGAACAACTTCCGTAACGCGTCGGGATCAGCGCGTTCAACCGGCTTGTGTTCGCTGAAGAGCAGCAGAGGTTCCTGATCTGCCTTGGTCGCTAAACCAAGGGTGCAAATCAGCGATCCATCCGATGCCCTGAGCGGGAACATGACGCGTTCCTTCTCAGAATCGAAGCCGCCCTGGATTGCCGCAAGTGTGCTCGCGATACCTAGCATCTCAATGACCGGGTGATCGAGCGCTAGTGACTGCGCTTTTTCCTGCCGGGGCTGGGGGGAACTGCGAGTGAGGAACTGCGCAGCCAGTTTGTCTGCGGCCTCACGTTGTTTGATTCCCAAACAGTGTGCGACTAACGCCGTTGCATCGTCGCCCCGTTTGCTGCTCGCGAAGCACTGGAATCCCTTCTGGAGATTCACACTCAGCGCACGGTCATCGCCCGAGGTGCAGTACGGGCATTTGAACCGGAGCTGATCGCCCTTTCTTTCAGAGGGTTTGAGCTTCAGGTAGCTGATGGCGTCTGCGAGAGAGACGCCGTTTCTCACGTCATCGAATACGGACACGGTAGGTCTCCTTCGGTTGAGCCTACCGTAATTGTACCGCTGAAAAGAGAAGGCCCCGGATAGGGACGGAGCGTGTGCTATGATAATGATCTATGGAGGTCACAGCCGATTTATTACGCGAGACATTCAGTTTCGATCCTTTAACAGGTAGCTTAACTTGGAGAGAAGTTCGCGGTCTTCGTCGCACGACGCCATTCGACTCGCCTGACGCATCTGGTTATTTGAGAGTTTGCTTCAAAGGTAAAACACTGTATGTACATCGCATCGCATGGATGATATGTAACGGGGCAATTCCAGAAGGGATGTTAATTGATCATATAGATCACAACAGAACGAATAATCGTCAGATCAACCTCCGTCTCGTTACTCGCACAGAGAGCAACCGCAACGTCTCAAAGCGCCGCACAAACACCTCTGGTGTAACGGGCGTGAGTTGGTATAAACGGAAGAAAAAATGGTGCGCTGAAATCTCTGTTCGAGGCGAGAGGATTTCTCTGGGCTACTTCAATAAGAAGCAAGCGGCTATTGCCGTTCGCAAGGCCGCTGAGAAGCAATACGAATACCATCCAAACCACGGTAAGGATAAGGCCACACCCGTAGGTGTGGCTCATGAATCACGCCTGGTTCGCGATGAACTCTTCGGCTCGCTGTAACACCTTTGCGGCGTTCAGGAGGTCACCCGAGTTGAGGGAGTGACCGTCGCGCCATTCCCCGTCGTTGTCCTTATAGGACCGCGTCAACTCGACGCTGAAGAACTCGGAGTTGCGCCACACTGTGGCCGTCACGAAACCAAGCCGAAACTTAGCGGCTGGAGGCTGCTTCTCTTTTGCCATTGAAGGCTCCTGTGGTTAGAACCATCCCTATTGTACTCCCTCCTGGTTCAAGTAGAGGGGTTTATGCCCAACACGTTCCCACGGTTCATCATACACGTGGGGACCTGCGGGTTTTGGGTTCTCGTCATACGCTGTGTAGATCGGCGTGTGTTTGACGAGAATGTGTGCAGCGAGTTTTGGATCGAAGTTGTACTCTTCGACGACGCGTTGGATCGTACGTTTAATGCGAACGACGCGGTCACTGCCAACGGTATGAAACAGCACATAGAACGTGCTTGTGCCAAAGTGCTGTTCGTAAAGCCGATCACGGAGAATGCTCAAATACGCGAGTACCTTGAACTTGATCGTGTTCTTGGCGTCCGACCAATCCGACTCGGTATCGCAATCATCTTCACGCACGTAGAAGCGGAACGATTTGGGGTAGCCAATGAGGAAGAGGTCGTCAGGCGTGATCGAGTACCGCGCGCCGTCGTGGGTAAAGAGGATCGTTTCCGGATTGGGGTTGTGCCGCGTTTGATCCGGTAAATTCGGACTCGACAGCATCTCGTTCCAGGAGACGAGCTCGGCATCCGCGATCAACATGGAGAGGCGAAAGACGCACCCGAGCGTTTTATGCTCCATGTTCTTGAAGCGCTTCAGTTTCGGGACAGTGAAGCCACGATCTTCGAGGTACTTGGCACCTTTTTCGTCAAGCGCGGCAATGCGGAAGTTGTAGTTGGCCCGCTGAGAACGTGTCTGCCCACTCGGAAAGTCGATATAGCCGTTCAGGTAGAGGCGGCTGGCTCGCTTCGAGAACGATTGGAGGTCTTTGCCGCCGACGAGCTTCCAGGCGTAGTCGAGGGGGACGTACTTGATGTCCGAGAGGAGCTTGAAAAACTCTAGGTCGCGAGTCGTTATTGAAATAGGCGTGACCTTCCGGCCTTTCACCATCTTCCGACTAAAGCGATACCGAAAGTCAGCCATACGCGCGACATAGCGATCCCGCGTAGCAGCGCAAGTGACTGAAGATTCTGAGAAACGCTATGAAACGCTACGCACGAATGGATATGTGTTTGTACCTATATGTTACCACCTCCTGCCGGGCTTCTCGGGCGGCTTCGGCGGTTCTTCTGCCTCTGCAACAGGCGGTGGCGCGGTCGGTGCTGGTTTCGGCTCTGGTGCAACAACAGGTGCCGGTTCTGGCTCATTCCGAGCTGCGAGACGGAATGCGTTCACCCCTAAGAGCTGGGCGTGCTGGACATCGGTCATCTTCGGTGTGTTATCCAAGATACCGAGCGGGAATTTAACGGAGATGGGTTTCTTTGTGACGCCACGAATAGAGACGGCAAACTCGCCCTTGCCTTGCTCCCGTATGAAGTCAGGGTCACAGTGAATCTCCTGCGCGAGCTTCCGGGCGTCGTCGTAGCCAACACCACCGACGTACTTTGACGAAGTGTTGTTCGCAAGGGTCGCGCGGAGCTTCGGCGTTAGGTCGTCGAGTTTCTGATGCGCGAGTGTCACGCCGACATTGAACTCACGGGCCTGTTGCAGGAGAGGCTGCGTGCGTTCTTCATCGACGAACATTTGCGCTTCATCGACGAGGACGTAGGAGCTACGCCAACTTGCACGAGAGACATTGATACGTGCTCTCGCGCTCGCGAGCGTGAGTGCCAGGATGTAGCGCCCGAATGTCTGCGCGGCCTTCTCGCTGAGTGCACCGGGGGAGCTATCAATGATAACGATCTTCCCCGACTGCAACACATCGAACATGTCCAAGCGGTTTTCTTTCTGCTTGAACATCGCGGCAAACGGCTTCGAGCTGATGAGGTTGTAGATGCGGTTCTGAATTTGCCGTCGCGTCTCCATGTACTCGCTCGCGTGGTAGAACATGTCCGTCATGAACTGACGGTCAGTCTCATCGAGCGCCATGATGTACGGGTAGAAAGGTGAGTCGCGTCGAATGCCACCCATTTTGGGATCGGCAACGGGGTCTTGCATCAACGCGCGTAACGTCTCGATGCTCCCGCCAGGCATCGCGAACACGATCCGTGCAGCATAGGAAAACGCTGTGTCTTGTTTTGCAGAAAGATCGAACTCCCTGCTGCCAAACACGTACGAGAGGTTTTCCGCAATTGCATCCCGCATCACTTCCTTGGATTTTTCAGGGATGCTCTGCGGCAGCGCAAACATGTTGAGCGCAGCGGGGTAGTCCAAGTCCTGCGGATTGATGACAAGCAGGCGATCATCACCCACGAACATTTTGAACCGTTGTAGCTCCTTGGCCCACGTACCCTTGCCGTCGATCACGATAACGGCGGGTTGTTCGAGGTCTTGGACGTGTTCGATGAATCTTGCGGTGAGTGCCGTCGTTTTGCCGTGCCCTGATCCCGCGAGAATGTGCGTGTGCTCGAACGTCACGTTTCGCGGAACAACGAGCGGTACAGGAATCTCGTAAATGTCTTCAAATCCCGTATTCCCCATGTAGGTTTTGATAAATGCGTCGTCGTCACCCTTAAATGTCGTCGGGTCAGCGTCCTTGCACTGCTCTTTCATAAACGTATGAAATTCACGGAACAGTCCCCACTCGATGATCTCAGGCGCGTAGAGCGGCCGGAGCATGTCGAGAAACATCTGGCGGACGTTCACGACACTTTTGAGCGGGATCGTGATCTGCGCCTTTGTTTCTTCCCCGTATAGCGATTCAGGGATGTGCTTCAACATGCCTTCGTAGGACTTCGTGAAGGCGTCGGTGATGCGCTTGAGAGTTTCTTCCCGATGCTGAAACTGTTTGACGCGTAGATCGAGCGCCAGGCTGTCGTGCTGCTCTGCGGTTGGATCGTGAAGATTCTCCACGTCGTAAATGGGACCGAGTGCGCCCATCAGGTCCGCAAAAATATCGGGCCTCGGAGTCCGGTACGACTTCACGAGACCTCGTGCGACGTTCACCATGAACGACTCGGTGTCAGGAAAGGGCTCAGCGTACTTGAGTTTTTCGAGCGCGGTGGGCCTTAGGTATGCCTCCCATTCACGCTCCTCTTGCGCTCGTTTCCGCTTGTCCTTCGCGGCGTCAGCAGCCAAGCCGATCAAGGCACCGCCAATGGTGAAGGGAGCCGAGACGAGCTCCCACATGGACCGCATGAATAGGAGGTCGTAGTCGCGTTCTTTTTCCGGATCGCGGTCAAACATCGAACGACCGTTTCTGCGGCTGGCTGATTTGCTGGGATGCCTCGATGTACCGTTTGATGTTCGGCAAATGCTCGTTTTGGAGCTCGTTGGCGAACCGTTGTGCGGCCACGGGTGTTGAGAATTGAAACCGCATCTGGTTGCCCTGGTTCACGAGGGCTTTGATGCTGAATGCGAGCGGTTCCCAATTCGCCATCGATGCCCGTAGCTCAGGACCATACGTTGCCGCATCTTGTTTGTGCTGGAACACGATGTGATCCCACAACTCGTACCGTGTGAGGATGTCTTTCTCTTGTTGCGTCAGTTCGATCTTGGAGAATACGACGTAGGCGGTGACGCGCTCGGTTTTCTGAAACATGCCGAGCATGCCGCCTGTCTTGTACTCCGTCACCTGTTCCTGGATGTCGATGTCAACGCGCATGGCTTCCCCCGTGTGTGAAAGGGGCCAGGGCTTGGACCTCCTGGCCCCCCGCTCTTAGTCAGAGCCGTACCAGTCGTCAGTGACGGCTAGTCCGTGGGCTTCGAGCCAGGCGAGCACGTCCTTCACGCGCCAGTAGGGAGGAGATTGCCGACTCCGCGTCATCTTGAAGGATTGAGGGAAAGGTGCGGGATTTGGGATCACCATCGCCACGCGACCTTTCTGACCAGCAACCCTCCGAGTGACGGTCAGCGTCGGCTGCATCAACCTCCACAGTTGGCTCTTCGAATAGCGCACGCCAATTCTCAGCAGCCCGTCGTAGTCAACGACCAGGGGTCTGATCGACATCGCACTTGCTCCGATTGGAGCGTCGCGCGACGCCGAGGGACACCTAGGCGATAGCCGGATGGCTACGACGAAAGGCTATGCGACGGCTGTTCTAGTGACAAGGCTCTAACGGATTCGGGGAAGTCGTTACTTCAAAACCGTAACCAGGTGCTGCTCATACGCGTCCGTTGCATCGAGCATTTCCTGATAGCGATCATAGAGATCGTACACCCGTTGAATGGGCGACCTGGTGCCCGACACGTGGTGGAGCATGGCTTCGGTCGTCACGATGTCGGTCTTCAAGCGTGCGTGAGTGGATGAGAAATAACGTCTAATGTCGTGGAGCACCCAGTCCGTGACGCCAGAGCGCTCGTCGATCTGTCGCTTGCGTTTGCCTTGGTAGGTATGACGTTCCAAACGTGGAAGCACTTGCTCGGCCATCTTCGGCAGAGGGATGCGGTGCTCGCTGTCGCCTTTCATGACGCCAGCCGGGAACACGATAGAGCCATCCTTGACCCACGCATGATCCCAGACGACGAACTGGCCGACACGCTGACCTGTGAGGATGAGCATTTGGACGAGCGCCCCGTACCAATCCAGATCGTCACACGCCCGCCAAATCAGTTTGATCTCGGCGTCCGTCAACAGACGCTCGCGAGGCCGGTACGGTGCCCCTTTGATGCCGTTGGCAGGGCTGTGCGCGACGAGGCGCGGGACGCACCAATTAAAAAACGTCTTGATGTCTTTGAGTGCATGCGAGCGCTCGGACTTCGCCTTGATGCGGTCGATGGCCTTAGCCACGTCCTCGTGCGTGATGTCGCCCAGACGGGTGTTCCAGTGAAAGTACTTCGTGAGCGTCCGGTTGATCTGATACGCGCTTCGCGGCCGGAGCGTCGGCAGGTGCGCTTCGAGGAAACGCTGTCGCGCTTCGGTGAACAGGATCGTCTTGCGCTCGTCCTGCTTGCCAAGCTCGGTGAAGGCACGTTTGCGGGCTTCAGCGAGCGACAGGGCAGGGTAGTGCCCGAGACGCACCTTGGTGCGATTCGGCTCTCTCAGTACGATCCAGGTTTTGCGGTTCTTGCCCACTCGGATGCCAAAGGATGGCGTCTTCGCGTCCATGTAGAGGCCAGGCGGCAGCGAGCGAACCGTGATGTCAGTGAGGTTTAAAATCGGCACGGTTTTGGCACGCCTTTCATCGGTGTTGGTGTGCAACGGTGTGCAACACCATACACGAACAACCGGCTGAGATGAATCGGGTTTTTCGACTTGGTGAGAGCCTATGCAATGCTGTGCAAGACCCAGAAAACAGCTTGGGAAGCTGCGGCTCTACCATTGAGCTACACCCGCGAAATCAAAGGGTTAGGCGACTTCGCTTGATACGTTTGGCACGCTTTTGGCACGGCGGGCCTGTGTTCGTATTCGATGGCAGTTAGAGCAAACCACGTCGCACTTTGCAATCTCGGCTTCGAGGATCGCCAGCGACTTGAAGCGGTGCAGTTGGGCAACGCCATAGAGCTTCGTTTCGCCCTCGCGGTGGTCGAAATCCATCACGTAGTACGGGTAGCTCTGAGCACAGTCCGCACAAGGCACCGACTTGTAATGACGCACCAGATCGCGGTATTTTTCTTGGCTCTTACGAGCATACGCAAGATACTTCGAGCGATTTCTTTCGTAATATCGTCTCTTCGCTTCCTTTGCCCGAGAATCGTTCGGGTCTTTGTAGGCCATATACTAGAATTATAGCATACCAACTCGCCCGAGCACTAAGTATGCCATCGTGCTCCCTACCGACAAGTCCGCCGCTTCGCGGCCCTTCGGCTTCGGGGCTTGTCGTCCGGTGCGCGCGACGGCCACCTGATGGGTGATTGGGACGGGGAAAATTTGGGCTTCGATTGAACTGGGAAAATTTGCAAGGAGTGGGCCAGAAGTGTCAAAACGCCGTCGAAAACTCGTATTTTCTGTCAAAACCCTGTCAAAACGCTGTAAAAAAGCCGCCACCTGGTGAGAGGTGGCGTAGTTTGTGCGCAGGTCCAGGGAGGACTACCCGCGCGATTCAATGGCCTTCAGCGGCGAAGGTCGCGAGCTCGGGACCAGTGAGGCCCATGACGGCGAGCGGCTGCTCGTCGGCTTCCTTGAAGATCATGGTCGTGCACGCGAGCCGGACGATCTCAAGGCTGTTCTTGAGGCCGAGCTTTTCGCGGATGTGGCTGAGGTGGACCTCGACGGTGCGAGGGCTGCAACCGATCTTGCGGGCGATCTGCTTGGCTTCGAGACATTCGCCACGAAGCCTGCCCACTTGTCGCTCACGCGGCGTGAGAGGTGCGAGAGGAAACATATGACCTCTCCCCTAATCACGTACGCGGCGAAATCGGGCGTAGAGAATCAGGAAGCTGCACGTGATCCAGAAATCGAAGAACTTCATGTGGGCCGCCTCCTCTGCGGTGTGGCTGCGCGAGGGTTCGTGCAGTCACGTCCGCAGGGGAGTTGTTCTGCTTTTTATTGTAGCAGGGAGTTCATGGGGCCTTGGGATTGATGTGTACTTCTCCAAGTTTAAATGTCCCATAAACCCGAATCGCGCACTTACAACGGCCGCAACTGACCAAGAAATGTTTCGGTCGTACTTCTTCCTCCACTTCCTTGTGGCCGAATAGCGTACAAAAGAACCGAGGTCGAACTCCAGTCTTCATTGGTTCGCCTACGGGACCGTAAGAAGGTGACATATGCTGTCTACGTTACTGGATAAACTTAGCTCGCTCCTCAGCACGAGCACGGGCGATCTCGTCACGGATGAAGGATTTGATCTTCTCTTCAACAGCTCTTGTTTGGCTCGGGGTCTTTGAAAGTGCGATTTCGAGTCCCCACATCGGCCAAAGAATGCGCCAATTCTTCTCCCACCCCTCTGATGTGTGGCTCGCCTGGTGGCACTCGCAGCCACCCTTCTTCGTGCAGTACGATTGCGGCGGATGCGACATGAGTACGGGTCCGCTATCGCACTTCTCGCAGCAGTTCCCTTTGGTGTTCATATGGTTTTTGGTTTAGATGGTAAGGAGGAGGCTCCCATGAGACGCCGCATCAGACACGCGTGGAAGTTCCAGAGAGCGTTGCGGTGGATGCGGTGGTGTCGTTCGCGACAGATGCGGGTGCGGTGGGTGCGCGGCTAGAGGCCGCTGTTGAATTGATTGGTAAGGGTTGCGCCACACGTACGACACTTCTGAACCCAGGTGAGTTGAAGCCAAGTGCCTGGCGATTCAAACTCGTCTCCGACGAGCTTTTGTCGGTAGGTGATAATCCTGTGCTGCTTCTCAAGATCGTGCTCGTGAAGGAAGTACTCCAGAGCACGCTTTATGATCGATCTCATGATCTTGACATGAATCTAATAATGTCGCGTAACGCGTATTTTGCGACGTGTCACCCGTTGCGGATGATCCCACCTCTGATAGGACCGCGTGGCTTTTTGCCCAATAACTCGTCGATGAACATGTCGCGTGTCTCCTTCCACATGTCGTCAAGCATCGCTTCGAGTGTATAGCGAGGCATGATGCCAACCTGATGGGTTGTGAGACTAAAGTGGTGCTCCGCTTTGCGCCCTTCGAACTCGCCAATCATCAGTTTAAATCGACGCCACCGCTCGGGTTCATTGGCCATTATCCGTTCTTCTTTTGGCGTGAGGCCGTTTGCCTGAACGTGGTCATCGTGGTGCTGATTTTGACAGTCGAGGTTCATACAGCGGCAATGGATGCCTTTGCATTCTTCTTCGGTGTGTTTCATGTTGAGTTGATTAATTTATAGGTCGGAGAAGCTGCATTTTGCGAGGTCAAGCTCGGTCTCGTTCTCGGAACAGATCGAGCAGCCGCTGCCTAAATGCCTCGAAGCCTTGGGCGTAGTCGCCCTGGATAGTTGGGTGGTCTGAGTAAAGCTGCGCTTCCCATTGTTTAACCAGCTTCTGTATCTCGTGGCGTTCCCATCGGCGACCCGTCGTGATGTCGTGGGTCATATGCCCCTGCGCTCCATGCTGTTGAGAGCGTCATGTGCTTCATCGAAGGTTTCCAGCTCCGCGACCGTATCTCCACTCCATTCGAGGCCCTTGGTATCGTCGTCGTTGCTAAATGCCTGGATTACTATTCTCATAATGATGATTTAAATTTTAATGACGGAGAATATAACATTGTGCGACGTGTCAGGTGAGGCGGTAAGAGTGCAGCCGCTTCCGTTCAAGCGCTCTCTCTTTTGCTCGTCTCTCGCGGTGTTTGGCGTGGATACGCATTTCATTATTCGCCTGAATGCATAATGCCCACTTCTTTGCCTCTTCATCGTTGCCGGAGGCTAGCGCTTCATGGAGCCTCTTGGCGGCGTACTCGTTCGTGACGGGCTCCTGTTGTTCGAGGTTCATACGCTGAATGGCGGGGCCATTTTGAGATGCACTAGAACTCCGACGAGGACCGCAATGTTCGCCATGATGGCGGCGATGCTGGTCATGAATAGCCAGAGAAAGAATGGGAACGAAGGTTGCGGCATGTTGCCTACAACCCATGCTCCCCAACCTGTAAGTGCCCACGTAACTAGCGGGAGTAAAAGTAAAAGATATTTCATGGTGACTTGGATTAGTTGGTAACGTCGCACAACTCGGAGTGCGCGACGTGCTAGTAGATGCCGAGGCGGGGGATGAGCGTCCGGCCATCAATTATGAAGTGATCGTCCGTCCCTTTAATGACCAGACGATACCCCTTCCAGTTTCCCGTGATGGGATCACGCCAAACTTCGTATCCCTCGTTAACACGGTTTTGTAATTTCGCTTCGTACCAACCTGGTACTGACCGCGCTACGTCGCGTAGCTCGTCCTCAAAAGTGTCCTCTCTCATACCCTAATTCGGTCTAGTGCTTGTAATGTGGTTATATCTTCTGCCAGCCTGCCGCATCGTACACGCTCGTGTGTGCAAGCATGTTATGATCTTCGGTCCTAAGATAAGTACCCAAGAGCAGCTTCGTTCGGCCCTCGATCTCGAATACGCGGTTGACTATACGCTTTTGATAGCCCCACCAGCGTTTGCGAACTAGGATGTCTCCGCGTGCAAACTTCGATTTGTCTGATGTGTTGTTTAGTGTCGCCATACTAATTCGGCTTATGCACCCGCTTCACCTCCTTTGCGACCGGGGTGTCTGCGAAACGGTAGCGGACGTAGCGGCCCTGCTTTTCACACTGGAGGACGTCCATGGCTTTTAAGATCATGAGCTGGTGGCCGATGGCCGAGTGGGTCATGCGGAGTTCTGAGGCGATGTCCTCTACAGCCAATTCTTTTCCTTTTAAGGTGTTGATGATGCGGTAACGGGTCTCTGATGCGAGAGCCTGGATAGCGTTTTGATTCGTGGTCATATAAGTGTGAGTTGTTTCGGTGCGGGTGATTTGATGAGCGTGTAGCAGTAGTCACCGTGAATGTTCTTGCCTTCAAATTCGTAACCTTCCTGTTCAAGGTCGTTGATACGTGCGCTCAAACGCGTGATGGCGGGGAAACTGCGAAGGCACCAGTTGCGGGTTACACACCCGTGTTTGGCGAGCATGTCTTTAATGCGTTCGTTCTGCGTCTTCATGCATCGGTGCGTTATTCCAATAATTTAGTTCGTGGCTGGGAAGGTCGATGCCTTCAAGCCCGAACCGCTCCGCGAAGAAGCGGTTCAAGTGGTTCACCATGTCGTCGATCTCTCCAACCTTTTCGAGGTCCCTCGTGCTCGCTTTGGCGTACAGCGCTTTCATGATGGTGCGGAAAATCTCCTTCATCATCTCCGGCGTCATGTCGAGGTCGGCTGTTTGGTTGAAGGCGAGCTGTACCGTCACCCCCGCATCCCTGCACTGTTGGCTCTTGAGTTCAAACCACTTATGCAGGGCGCGGTTCTGTTGGCCGGATCGCTGGGTCATAGTCCGAGTCGTCGTCGTGCTATGTTTCTTGACCAGTTGATGAAGAAAACGGCAAGGGCAATCCGCCAATCAACCCAGATGAGTAGTGCGTATCCGGATAAATCAAGTGCAAGCGCACCGGCCATGAGTAAGATGCGATCCATACGCTAGAACGGAAGTGAACTCGGGTCTTCCGCATCAATCCCCTTCGGTTCCTCGTCATGCTCTACAGCAACCTCTACCGGATCGGTGGACTTGCGAGGGCCAAACTGCACCGTCTCTGCGACCACCTCGGTGCGGTACTTCTTCTCCCCGTTCTGCTCCCAGCTGCGTGTTTGCATGCGGCCCTCGACGTATACCGTGCTTCCTTTTTTGAGAAAGGTTGAGCATGTATCAGCCTGACGACCGAACACGACAATGGCATGAAACTCGGTTTCTTCCTGCTTCACTCCGTCACGGTCCTTGTACGTCCTATTGGTTGCTACAGAGAAGTTGCAGACGTTTACTCCTGATGGGGTTGAGCGGAGTTCTGGGTCGCGGGTAAGGTTGCCGTAGAGCATTGCTTTGTTGATGTACATGTTATGCGTTCTTAGCTTCTATTTTTTCCTCCAATGTGAACACCGCCTTCGGGAAGTCACCTGGTTCTTTCCTCAGATCGTAGCTCGTCTCCTTCGCGATGAGGTCGTACATCTCCCCTAATGTTTGGGGTTTGAGGCCGAGTTTGACGACGAGCATTTTAAGCACGTCTACATCCGCTTTTGGGAGCTGGGACCTTGGGTCATCTTTCGGCGTTTCGTTCGTCCTGGGCTGTTTTAAGGCCTTTGGCGGGGTGTCTACAGCCGAGTTATCTTCGCTATCGGCATCCTTCGTATCGTCGATCAAGAAGAGACCGTTTAAGGCGTACTTTCTCGCGTAGCTTGATGCAGCTCCGGTAATCTGCGCCCCGTCCATACCCTTCTTGGTTTCCTCCTCTCGGGCGTAGGCGGTGACATGGAATGGGTCATGTTCCTTAGTACAAAACTCCGCTGTCGCCTTCACGTAGTACCGATCTCCAATGTTCACCACTTCATCCGTGAGTGTGAGAACACTGTCTCCGAGAAGGGGTTTAACCGCTTCGAGAATGTCCTCTGCGTTTCGGTAGTTGTAACCGCCAAAACTGTTTTTGTGATTTTTCGGCACCTTGAGTGCCTGTTGTATTTCGTTGAGTTTCATACTGCTTTTGAGGAGACGTCTAATGGATCTCCAAAAACGTACACGATGCGGTCGGTAAGCACGCTCTTGTCTAGCAGCTTTCTTGTAGCGAAGGCGTTAAGTAGACTTTGTGCTACATATTCTGTTGGACTATCAACAGAGGGGCGGTAGTTGATTATCAAGTGGGTCATACGAAGTTAGGCGCTCCCCGCTCCGCATCTGCCTCCTCGCCATACACGTAGTCGTCGAGGTCGGTTTGCGGGTTGCCGCCGATTAGTCTGACAATGGCAGACCAGTTTCCTTTGGTCGCGTACTCAATGACGAGTTCAGATTTCCGCTTGAGATTCGCCGGGGTTGGCTGTGCCTTCATACTTGTGAAATTGAGCTCGTAATTGATTGCGGTGTGACAGGGCCTTCTTGAACTGGAATACGGCGGTGGCATGAACGTCGTAGCTGTCGATCATGTTCTGTGTCGCGTCTACGAGGTCTTGTTCTGCGATGGTGAGATGCTTTTGTGTTACTTGTTCATCCATAGGATTACAGCGAAGAGTGATAATGACAGCCCGAGGCAGATTGCAGCGAGTGTCGCTAGGCAATCAGTCTGCATGGCTTCGGATTGAGTCGGTTAAAGCGACGCCTCAGGTATTCAATGCGCCAGGTCTTGCGTGCGTAGAAGTTCATATTCTGCAAAGTTTTTTAAGAAGCGTGAGTAATTCTTCGTCCCCGCCCGCAATGATCTCGAACGCGGTATCAGTGAAGAGGTTCTTGTCAGGCATGCGAGGGGGATCAACGTGATGCAGTTCGATCATAGTGTTTTGTTGATTGCTAATTAGATAAGGTTCCTCTTCTTGAGCACACGGTACAGGAGTTCGAGCGCATGGCCGTAGCTCCAAAACATAACGAACGCTCCGAGGGAAAATCCTAAAACGAATATTTCCATACATGTAAGTGATTGGTAATTTGATGAGCGGGCGGCTGGAGGCAGAGAATGACTCTGCTAGGCAGTGGAATGTTTGCACCAGTCTTGCGTCTCTAACCCGCCGGAAGAGAACCTACGCGCTCCAGCAGTCCACTCACCAATGAAATCCCTATATGTTCGCAGGAGGGAGGGAGAAACGGGGGTTTCGCACCCTTTGAAAGGACTGATAGCGGCCTTAGTGCACCTATCTCCACATGCCTAGCCTGTTTCCCCCTCTCTCATGCGAACGCTGTCAACGAACCTCCTATTCGCATACTAGCATCCGTTCATATATTTGCACGTGAAGGCTGTGGAAAACTCATCGCCGTTTCAATGAAGTCATGAAACCCCACGGTGTTGGGAATGTACCCGGCGTACCGCGCAAGAACGGCGGCGTCTTCATACGTGCATCCCCGGCCCTCTTTCTCCATGAGGAGACAGCGGTTGCGGAGTTTCGGTTCCAATTCTGACAGCGTGTACACGCCAGCCATTAAACGGTTGTCGAGCACGAGGAGATCGTGAAAGGGACGGGCGTAATATCCAAAGTCCGGAACGATCACCTGGTCCTTCGCCTGCATGATGAGGAGGGCTCCTAAGATACGGGCATCACGTCCGAGCTCGGCGCGGTTGAGCCTGGCAACAGTCGAGCTGTGTTTGCGGAAGGAGAAGTTGGTGGGCTTGGTCAGGACGTCTCGCATTAAGGGAGACAAGAGCAAGCCATTAATGACAGCGGTCGCATCCTCCTCACCTCGTGGGCCGTAGGGACTAACGGGGAGCTTATCAATCGACCTGCCGTGCATGAGCTTCCAGGTCAGGGCGACCATGCCGTCTCGGGCTGCTAGCGTGGTTTCCCCTTTTCCATCGTAGAGGACGGTGGCGAAGTCCCACGCCCCTTGAAATGACATGGGAAGGGGATTGAAGCTGTGTGTGAAGGGGGAGAACGCGGTGGCGCGGTCGTACTGCTTTAAAAAGGTCTCAGCGATTGGCCCATCATCAATTAAAAGAAATCCCGGTTTCCCCGGGTCAAGGGTTTTATCTGCAAATCCGATCTGGAGGAGATTCATGGTCGGGCATCACGGTTCACAGTACCCGTGTCTTGCAGGATGCGAACGGGAACCCGACCGGAAAAGAGAGCTACCCACCCTTCATTGTAACCCCCGGCGTACGTTAGGAGGGAACGGCAGGAAGAGGGAGCACGAGCAGTGTTGGCAGCGCCAACACGCGTCCCATTCATGAACGGCGCGATCATGTCCGCACGTGAGGCACGGCATCGCGGGAGTGTACCAGAAGGAGGAGAAGATGCCCGCCCTTCCGTGAATGAGCCCGCGACTTCCATGCTTGTGGGAAGTGTCCTGAATAGGACAAATCCCGGAGGGAAACGGACACACACAAGGCGAGGACTATCGGACGCGACCGGAGGGAGTGTCCGACTAGCCCGCAGGCTTGGGGGTGTCCGAGGTGCATGGAATGGAATGGAATGCGGAAAGGGCAGGAACAAGTAACCCACAGAAAAAGCATGGAAGTCGCGGGCGGAGGCCCACACGGAAATGAGCGGAAATGCTTGGAGAACAAGGGTTTTTGGCGAACTGAAAAATACACCGACAGAGAGTAATGCGACGGAAGAGGCGACGGTGTAGAACGGGGAGAGAACAAAACCGCGAGGGAACTGCTTCCAGGAAGGTCGGTAACGTACCGTAAGCAGGGACGCAAAAACCCCTCCAGTGAAGGAAGGGTTTCGGCGTAGTTAGGTCGGACCAGCATTACTGCTGATGTCTCGAATTATACACGGAAACGAACAAGGCCAATCTCTAGGCGCTGGCCGTACCAGGGTTCCCTAGCGCACTGTATGGGGAACTGAGTGAAGATCAGGTGAGTTGCATGTTCGACCTAACGCTTTGAATGAACAATGCAGTTTCTCGAATCATGTGTTTCTTAGTCCCATATCGTTCGTGAAATTCGAGATGGTGTGGACCGCAGAGCGGAATAAGGTGCTCGTCTGGTTCTCTACCAATCTTCGAATAGTCCATATGATGGAGTTGTATATGCGCGGCAGTCGAACACGCGGCACACCTTCTTGAATGTTTCTGGTAGTACTGGTTCTTGCGGGTCTCCCACATCGGGGAATTGATGTACGTGTCGTACTGAAGCCGTCGAGGAGACGGCGCGAGTTTATTCTTCTTCTGCCGATTCAGCTTGCGTTGATGACGTAGAGCCCTGCGGCACGAATTCACATAGTTCATGAACGCATGGCGGGCTTCTCCCTCGTATTGCTCTGAAACCGTACGGCACTGCTTCTTGGAAAGAGCGGTGATCTTTTCGTGTGGCCAAACAACCCGTATTTGTTGAACGAGTTCGCGCAGCCGCTTTTTTCGAGCCTTCTTGGCGGAAAGAGCGGACGGATTACTCACATTAAGAAATGTTCGCGCGCCGCCAGTTTGTTTCGCTTTGTAGGGTTTGGAGAGAGGACTGTTCTCGTTGAGAGAGGAGAATACATCACTAGGCTTTCTATTCTTAGCTAACTTCAATGCCTTAGCTTCTATGTATGCATTTGTTTCTTTTACCATATGCTTGGGGGTGAGGATTCAAGTGCCCCCAAACCCCAAACGTGATGTTTGAGGTTGGGGACGCTCATGCTCAGGGTATGAGTCATCCAAGTGACAGGTCTTAAGGTTTAAAGTCGCCCCGTCGAAGCCGCGACTGCCGCTAAACGGCTATTCTGTTGTTAAACGCAAAAAGCTCGCAGTGAAGCGAGCTTAGAGCGATGCGTCGATTATGACGTTATTACTCACGCGGACGATACAGACCGCACGAACAATAACCTCATTATCATAATCGAAGAAACGCATATAGCTAGTGTAGCATGTCGATTTCGTGAACTCACAAGTTCTTCATTATGGGGATAACTGCATTGACGGACATCTGAACTGCTACAATGTCAACAGCACCCCAGAGGAAAAGACCCCCGCAATCCTCAGCTCAATCAAGCAATGAAAACTTCTCCTCTCTTTTTATGCGATTGCTCGCCTTTGGGGTGCCAATTTCAATGAAGTACGCAATCAGCAATGCTATTTGTATGTCGTGTAGCTACGTGTTCGCCACAGTGGACATGTACTACATCAAACCGCAGGACGCGAAAAATTATCCCCCTTCGATTTGCAAGAAATGTAAGGAAGTGCAGTGGGCTATTGCTGACTTGGAGAAATCGGGGATTCCGCCGTTCTAGCCTCCTCGTTCATAAGTGCCTGGGAATTGAAGATTATGGCGGCCAGGTGATCCTCACCGTCTGGCCCTACAGTGGCTCCCAGACGCTCTAAATTGGCCCAGGCTGCAAGTAAGTGGCGCATCGTGCTCTCTAGGTATTCAAGCGGCGGGTAGCCGCCTTTTTGGAAGTTTGCGCGCCCGTGTTTGATCTCGCCAATTTTCATGTGGCGGGCGTACCGATCGAGTGCGAGCGGAGTCCAGTACGAGAGGTGGTTGAGCTTCTGCCCCTTGTCCTCTCGTTTCATTCCTTGTGGTGTTTCGTTCATATCAGTCGTCCGTGAATGGAAATAAATCATCCCCGTAATCTGGCGGTGCGGGGCCGACGCTAGCCTTGGTAGACCTTTCCGCCATACGAGAAGCGGTGCTTGAAAAGCCTAATGACGTGGTACTGGAAGAAACCGTCCGGGAAGAACTCGAATATGGCAAAGGCCTGTTGCCATTTGTCGGGGCCGCCGCGCATGTAGCCCTGCGGAAGGCAGAGGCATCCGAGGGACTGCCCGACGAGGGTGTTGTCCTTGCCGAGCATTTCAGCGGAATAGCACTGCACGTCGTGGATGTGGCCGTAGAAGATATTGCAGCCGAACTTCTGGACGTGCTTTTTAGCATGGTGCTCACCGCCGTACTTGCCATGGATGAAGGTGGCCTTCCCAATGCGGAAGACCGTGCCCCTGCTCCAGTACGGCACCCATTTGATTTTTCGACGCCCGAACTCTAGGGCGGTGGGCACCTCTACCATTCCCTCTAGCGCAGGGTTGGCGTCGATGTAGCGTTCAATACGGTTTTCGTGGTTCCCTTCCAGCACGACAAACTCCGCGTCCTTGTTGTTGGCGCGGATGAGTTTCTGGTGGCGGTCGAGAATAGTCCCGGCGTGATCGTAATCGAGCTGGAGGCGTTTCGCTTCGACCGCACGGAGGTTGTTTTTGTTGTGGTGGGAAATGCAGTCGAGATCGATGAAATCCCCGAGATTCAGATACCAATCAAACCGAAGGTCGGCCATCAGTTTTTCAACAGCGGCCAGAGAGCGCTTGTCTTCGTACGGAGCGTGAATGTCGGTAAGGACGATTGCCCTTTTTACCTTTTCCACTTCGTTTCATTGTTACCGCGCACGCGGCGAATAAACGGAGTTAGAGAGCCCTACGGAGACCAAAGAGACCGATGCCGTTCATGATGATTGCCTGATTCACCTGGGCATCACCGAGATTGAATACGAGACCGACAACGCCGTACGCAATCATCGCTGCTGCGGTGAGGTACGTGAGTTTTCCTTTCAACATAGATTATGAAATTGGAGTGCTAACCGACCTTTTAGAACGGAGCTCGTTGAGCTTCTTTTGCAGGAGTTCGATGATATAGCGCATCAAGCGCTCCTGCGTCGCACGGAGTCCTGAAATATTGTCGTTGAATTTCTGCTCTGCGGAAATGCCGACCAGGTACGGCTCGGGGTCGATTGAGCCTTTGTAGCCGTTGTCCTGTTCGATGTTCCACCACTCCCACTCCTTCTCGCCTTGGTAGACCGGCTTGAGACTGAAGTGGAGATGCGTGCCGGTTGAGTAGCCTGTGTTGTCGGCGAGTGCGATCGGGTCCCCCGCATACACCTTCTGGCCTGCTTTCACGAGGAAGCCGCCCTTGGCAATGTGCCAGTAGACCGTCTTGAAGTAGCTCTGTGAGCCGTTGTAGTCGAATTGCTCGTCGGTGCGGATGACGACACCGAGGCCGCCTGATCCATCCTCGCCCGTGAACGTGACGGTTCCGTCATGGGCTGCGCGGATGAGCTGACGATCAGCGGCACGGAGGTCGATGCCGTTGTGCCCCTTGAGGCCGATGGATTGGTAGAAGGAGTTGAGGTTCTCACCAAACGACTGTGTCACGATCCACGGTGTGATCGGATAGTACAGCCTGAGTTTCATATGAAGAATTGTATCACAGGGGTTTTGACAATTCGGTCAACCAGTAACGCTGTCCGTCGTAGTTCGGAGTGAGTTTTTGGTCGAGTGTCCAGAGGCCGGAAATTGGTTCCATGTGCGGGTACGGAATGATTGAGTACTGGTACTGGCCCATCAGTGCAGATCGCGCCAGGATTTCTGAAAAGCCATCAAATTCGTTGAGTCGGAGTGCCGCCTGGTACCCCTCTATTTCGCGTTTAAACGCCTCAGGAGCGACGTTTCCGTGATAGATGAGGTTTGCCGTCGAGTCTCCTGAGATCCCGTACACATGGAACGTTATGTGCGGGAGGGCTGAGGCGAGAATCTTGACCATCGGCACCCCATACTCAACCTCGCGGCCGGGGTGCGCGTTCATGTACACGTGTGGATGATCGGTGGGTGTAAAGTGGGTTATTGCTTCTGGAATGTCGAAGAGCGACGGTCGGATGTCGGCGTGGATGCCGCGCCAGCGGAGGGCTTCATACTCCACGGTGTTTTCGCAGTAGTGGATCGTGTTTGGAAATCTCCAGGACGGGCGAATGTTGAGAATGTCTGCCCCACACCAAAAGATCGCCTTCTTCCCCCAGTGCATCCGGTAGCGGAGGTAGTCAAACCAGTGGTACATGCCGAAGAAGATGGTTGCCTCGTTCAGGCACCAGTACCAGTCCGGCAACTGCATCTTCCGAGCTAATCCGTCTTTGAAGTTGGAGATCGACGAACTGACGCGAAAACTTTGCCATGGCTGGCCCACTTCTCGTTCGGCCATGTTTCGGGGGTGAGGTTGGTAATGTCGTACACATCGAAACCATAGGACTCCATGAGGGCCTCGTAATCACGCGCCCAGTGATGGTCAATGATCCCTTCTTTCGTGGCGTGCCATTCAACGAAGATGAGTCCCTTGCGGACGACCCGATTAAGCTCATCCATGGCCTTTTTCATGAGGGTCTTATCAGCGTAGAGGAAGACGGCGTCTGCAATCCCGACGTCGAATGACTGGTCCTCAAAGGGGAGGGCATCAAGAGTGCCGACTTTGAGGAGAGCTTTCGGGAGGAGCTGTTGCGCACGCTCGATTGCGTCCGGGTTGATGTCCACGCCCGCGAGCTGTGTTTCTGGGTATACCTCATTGATCCTGAGAAGGTTCGGGCCTGCATTGCAGCCGACTTCTAAAACCCCCGCAAAGGGGCTTAAACGCCTCAGCACAGTGAGAATGAGGTCTCGGTGAGGGTGCGAGGCACTGTCGACGTATTCTTCGATCCACGAGCCTCCTGTGCGCCAATCCTTGCGCTCGTCATCACTGGGTCGGTTCTGCCAGTACGCGGGACCTTCCGATGATGTAGAAGGGGCCTTCTTTGATGCTGTTTTCTTTTTCGTCATACGTCATTAAAAATTCCGATAATGCTTCGCCTGGCCGCGCACCAATGATTTGAATGGTGCTGTTCGTGCCGCTGATAATTTGTTTCGCCAACTCTAGAACGTTGATCCGGCGCTGGTCGAGATCGAGGATAAACAACTCTCCGGGATTCCCCGTCTCTGCCGCCTGGATGACGAGTGATACCGCCTCCTCGATTGACATCATGTAGCGGGTCATTCGCGGGTCCGTGACGGTCACCGGCTTGCCGTCCTCGATCTGCTTCTGCCAGAGGGGGATGACCGATCCACGAGAGCCGAGGACGTTGCCGAAACGCACCGAGATACCCCCGGCAATTTTCGTGAACATTTCGGTCCCCTTCTTTGTCCACCCCATAACGTTCTCTGACGTCACCGCTTTGTCAGTCGAGATGTTGATGAACTTCGCCCCGACGGCTGCCGCCCCTTCAATGACATTAAGGGTGCCTAAGAGGTTTGTTTTTACGTACTCGCGCGGCATCTGCATCGATGGCGTAACGTGCTTGAGTGCCGCTGCGTGGAAGACGATGTCGGGCTTGAAATCCACTATGAGGTTCGTGATGAGGCGCTGATCGCGGATGTCGCAGAGGCGCCCCTGGATACCGAGCTCCTCCACGAGGCCGAACCACTCGGTTTCATTGATGTCCACGCCGAAGATTATGTTGTCTTTGTGAAGCTGGCGCGCGAGCTCGGACCCGATCGATCCCCCGACGCCGGTAATGAGGACACGCTTATTCTGAATCATAAAACTCGCGAATGGCGCTGATAATGTACCTGACTTCTTCGTTCGTGAGTTCGGGGTAAGCGGGAAGACGGACCGCGTCCTTCGAAATGTTCTCGGTCACCGGAAGGTTGAAGTGATCGAGTCCAAGGAGCTTGACTTTGTGATTTGGTGTCGTTTCGCGAATGAGTAACTCAACTCCCTTGTAATCCATAAAGGCCTTGAACTTCTGTCGAATCTCGTCCGAACCAATACGGATGATGAACTCCTGAACAACGTCCTCTTGTCGGTACTCCGGCAACCGCAGCGGTAAGCCCCTGAGTCCGTTGCAGTACATGTCTGCAATTTCGCGCCTGCGAGAAAGGAACTGGTCGTAGTACCTGAATTTCACGTTGAGCAGTGCGGCTTGGATGTTGTCGAGGCGAGACTTGTACGCCCATCGGACGACTTCCGGCGTTGGGAAGTCGTCCATACGAACCGACGTCTGCGCCATGTTGTAGTGGTTTCGGAGGAGGTATAGCTTCTCGGTGAGTTCGCGATTGTTCGTCACGATGCCACCTCCGTCGCCGAAGCCGCCGAGGAGTTTCGGGGTATTGAAGCTGAAGCACCCCAGATCACCGAACGACCCAGCCATCTTACCCTTGTATTTAGACCCGAGCGCCTGGCACGCATCCTCGATGACGTACAGGCCGTACTTCTTCGCGAGGGCCATGATTGAGTCCATATCACAAACCTTCCCGTGGAAGTGAACGGGGATGATCGCCTTGGTGCGTGGCGTGATTGCGGCTTCGATCTGGCTGACGTCCATGAGCTCGTCCTTGCCGACGTCGATGAGGATCGGCGTCGCGCCGCAGTGAACGATGCACTGGATAGATGCGATGAAGGTGTGCGCGACAGTGATCACCTCGTCACCTGGTCCGATGCCGAGTGCTTTGCACGCGAGAAAGAGCGCGTCGGTCCCCGAGGCAACACCAATGCCGTGGTTCGTGCCGGTGTACTGGGCGAGTGTGTCTTCGAATTTCGACACATCCTCTCGGAGGATGAGGCGACCATCGGACACACAGTCCCAGAACGCACCAATCAGCTCGTCTTTGTGCTGTTCGGCGAAACGCGTGTACGAATTGCGGATAAAGTTGATCTTGTAGTCCATACCTAGTCTTTACGCACGAACATGAGGATGTTCGGCCACGAATAAATGTAGTACGGGAGGTACTGTGACCCCATAGTCGAGGTCTTTATAACGGTTCCGTACAGTGACACTAGCGCTTTTAAATCTTCGGTGTCGTAGGACCAGACGTGTCGCTCTGCGTCCTTTGCCCCTGGTTCGATCGCCTCGTTCTCAGGAACCGAGATGGCGAATATGCCGCCATGTTTGAGAATGCGGAAACTCTCCCTGACGAATGCATTCGGGTCGTCGAGGTGCTCCAGAATCTCCCCGGCGACGGCGTAGTCGAAGTAATTTGAGGGAAAGCCAGTCTGGTAGGCGTCTTGGACTTTGTAGATAACTCGTGGGTCTTCCTGCTGGAGGTCTTTGATCGCTTCCGAGGCAACATCGATACCCCAGACTTCTGCGCGTGGGTACCATTCGAGCGCGAGCTGTGGTACGAGCGAATCGAGACAGCCGATGTCGATGAGCTTCCCCCCCTTGTAGTACTTGAGGAGACGCTTCCAGCGCTTGAGGTCCATGGGATCAACCCCCGCCGCTTTGCGTGCCTGAAAGATCGCATCGTATTCGGACGGGGAGTTCTTACCGAGGCCTTCAATGAGCCGTTTCATAGACGAACGTACGCTGGCTTAGGTGAGTAATAGGAAGATATAAAGACTTCGCGTGTTTCTTCGACCGTTTTCGGGGTATGAGTATCGATCGGTAATCCAGCGAAGGTGTGTATGTCTTCGTCAGGCTGTACTACGTTGTGCGAGAAGCCAAGGAATGAGTACTTTGATGATCCCTCAACGCCGAGGATCTTGACGTTCGCCTTGTGTAAGGCGACGGCGTTTCGCACCTGTTCGTGCACGCGGAATGTCATGAACGGCATCATGGAGTAGACGTACGGTTTGTACCCTTCGAGCGCGAGGGCAGCGGCGGTGACGAGGCCGGATGGCTCGGTAATACCGAGATTAATGTAGCGCTCTCCGAGCATTTCTTGTACGGGTTCGAGGAATGAAAAGCCAACATCAAACGTAATAAAGATGAGCTTGTTGTCTGTTTCAGCGACCTTGAGGAACTCGTCGATAAATGGCTTACGGAGGTCAACTCCCTTGGATTTTAGATACATAGAAATTTGCGGAGCATGTGCCAGTAGAGAGTGAGCCGCCGTTTCACCGGCCATTTATACTCGGACAAAACGAAGGACCGGTGGGCGTACATGGCGGGACGACACGTTGGACACCAACAGTGGTACTGCGGAAAACGGTACTCTAGGCGCATAGCTCCTGCTTAGCGTTCTCGTAATCCTCATCGGAAAGGTTCTTGTAGTGCCA
>Ga0196964_10000141_pt1 | contig 49402 bp, 94 predicted proteins | sample S1_10metaG_FD_148615 | JGI IMG/M metagenome (GOLD analysis project Ga0196964, IMG submission 148615) | Soil microbial communities from Anza Borrego desert, Southern California, United States - S1_10 | ecosystem: Environmental > Terrestrial > Soil > Desert | place: USA: California | collected...
GGCATCTTCTGTGTAACAATAAGAATTGGATCAAAAAAGCGGTTGACAGCCGGGCGGAAAGGTAATATGTTTTTCACTGTAACCTTTTGTTGGTTGGTTGCATGAGTAGTTGGAGGCGGCGGATTTTAACGGAGTCCGCCGCTTCTTTCTTTTTTATGGATGCAAATTACTTATTAAAGTGGTATGTCGTAGATCGAACATTAATATGGTATAAAGACGTTCAAAATGTAATTAATTATTCATATCTGAGAAAATTGCGTCCATTCCCGGCTAATGGAATAGCTTTCATCCTAATAGATTTGTCTAGTAATGAAATAATTGACGAAAAGGACGCTCTCAAGGTTATTGCGGCTGATCTAACGCTTCCCCGGAGAATATTATGGCAAAATATCTTTTGAAATGGTACGTCACAGAACCCACCTATAAAGACTATAAGGATTTTATTAATAAAATTAATTATAGTTATTGGCGTCAAATGCATAAATTCGATGAAAATGGAATCTCATTTATTTTAATAGATTTATCCAATAATGAAATAATCAAACAAAAAGACCCCTTGAGGGTTTACGTTGCCGACGTAACATTACCGCAGAATGTATGTGGGACTTTATAATATTTGTTTCTTTGTGTTTGCTCGTTTCGTGGGTTATTGAACGAAACGGATATCCCTGAAAATACCCCCGAAAATATCCTGAAATTTTTTGTTGACGGTTGTCTCAGTTTTGGGTTTAATCGTCAACAGACACCAAAACCATTAAAAAATGACACCTATGCTTAAGATTATTAAACAAAGAATTACCGGTTCCTATTATTCCTTCGGAATTTCGGGCGATACGCAAGAGGAAATCATTTCCTACCTGAATTTCCTGTGGAATGCGCGGATCATTTCCACCCCGCGCGGCTGCCGGGATGCCATGCGATACGGCGACGATTTGACAGTCGGCAATTTCGGAAATCCAGAAAGTTTTCAGTTTGTCTCGGTGAATAAAAAAAGATTTATTGATGCCCGCGCGGATTGGCACGTTGACGAAATCGAAGAAAGTCTCGTTCGTTTTTATCGACAATCGGGGCGGAATCTCGGGAAAGCGGTGCATAAATTCGCCCGCGCGGAGGCTCTCAAACAGGCATACGAATTAGCAGAATTAGAATTTAATAACATTCCGGAAGAAACATTTTTAAATGTGAATTGGGGAACACGGCGCAACGCCGCGCGGCCGCCCCTGATATTGAATGATAAACTGGAAAATTTCGCGGACGAAGAAGTCTCGATTTGAGGGTTGATCATGACCAAAAAACAGAGAAACGAGCAGAGAAAATTACGCAATCAGCATAATCGGGCGGGGAAAGACGCCCATCGCCCGGATTCTAAATTTAATAAACAAAAGAAAGTGTTTGCTAAGTTACTCGGCGCGCCGCCCTTTGTTCTTGATAAAGTGGATAAAATAAGTGTTAAAACCTTAATCAAGTGGGGATATTTCCCCAAAGGATTTTATCCTGAAAACGATATTCGAATCTCCACCATTTAATTCTGAAATCGGGGGTTCACTCCCTATTTGAAAATGATTACCCCGCCCCGAACGGATTATGAGGTATTGTTTTGGGTATTTTTGTCTGACCTAGGGGGGATAACATTCGGATCGTGGTCCGAAATTGAGAAACACGCCGAAGAACTGTGTCCCGGCGCGGAATGGATTGAGCATAATGGACATTTACGCACAGAATATTTAGGAAATGATTATCGTATTGATCCCAGTCCAGAAACAAGAATTATAATTAATAATTTACAAACGCTTGCTAATTTACAAACGCGTACTACTTACTATACAGATACTTATGAATCAGTATTGAAATCTTTCGGTTTAAAAAAGAATGTTAATACTTTTGTTTTAATCGATCTTTTGAAACTTGATCCATTCCGCCGCGCGGTGAAGATCGCGCAGCTCAAAGAAGAGGGATTATAAAAAAATACAAGAGGAATTCTTCTTTTCAAAACTGAAACCAAATAAGCCGCCGGAGGTTCCGTGGAAGGTTTACTATTGGCGTTTCACAAATGTCTTAAAAGAGAAGGAAAAACTTTCTTATTATGAGAGTTGGGAAGGAGTAGTTAAATTTGTAAACATGTGGTATCCTAATGTAAGGTGGATTCAAAGTTATCAAACCTCTTTTACCTTTCGATCATCATCGTTTTCGTCGTCTGATTTAAGTATTACTCCAAATCCAAAAGATTATATTCCTTTTAATGAAAGTTCTAAAATATATCGCGTTTTAAAAAGATATTTTAAAATTCATGATATTAGCCGCCGCGAATTAGAAGAGATTATGGAAATGGATGAATTTCGTAGACAAGTGGCGTTGGCGAAATTTAAGTTGAACCGCCCGAAATTTACTTGACCGCGCGGCGGGAAAAGATTGGAGAACGTAATTCTTTACGAATTTGGTTGCGTATTGCGAAGGAAAACGCGGGCGGCGGAAAAATGTTTTTATTCGAGAGTTTGTATAGTTGGGCGCTATACGAGATAACATAAATGAATTTAGTCACAACATATTATAATAAAAACGATCCATTTGTTTTATATTGGAAAGATGGGGACGGCATCTATCGAAAAACATCCGTCAAAGGTGATGTTGTTGGAAACGGCTTTTTGTCTGAGCATTTTCCAAATTTGAACGAATATCTTTTATTGAACCGAGCTGGTGAAGTAATGCACTCAAAAAATTCCTTAAAAATTTGGCTACTAATCATGCGGGATAAAACGGAGCAAAAAAAAAGACTTGACAGAAGAAGATTGAAGCAGTAAAAAGCTCTGATATGACGAATCTTTTAGGATGGATTTTGCTGATATTAGCGGTGGTCTTTAATCGTTCGTATACGACTTACTTTGGCAGTAACTTACTCCCCGGGAGTATCCAAGAATTATTTTTGGATATTGGAGCGTTCGCAATGTCCGTGGCGGGATGTTTAATGTCGTTAAGCGATTGGAGGACCAATGCGGAACTGACGGCGCGGGAAAGTGACGAATAGCGGCGGAAAAGACTTGACGCGAAGACACTAAACGAGTAAGATAATCGTTAGAAAATATGAAAAATGAGAAAAAAGAAATATCTTACTATTCAATTTTTCCCCAATAAGATTATTCGTAAGTATCATCGAAGATTTCCCAATTTTCGTTGGCGTAATTCCCGCGCGGTTGTATGCTTATGCATCGGTAAACCGACGAAGTTTTCCCGATATTGTTGGAATTTAATGTTGAAAGATTTACGAGTTATTACCGTTGTCGTCGCGGAATTAAATAGATTAAATCAAAAGGCGATTATCGACAAAACCTATTTTCCGACATATCAATCGAGAATGATGTTGTTAAAACGTTTTATGATTACCTGAGTACGCGGGGGGAACCGGCGGCGGATTTTCCTTTCGGGGGAGTCCGCCGCTTTTTAAAAAAAGTGTTGACGCGAATAGAATAATCACGTAGGATCGAAACAAATGAACAAAGACCCGCCCGGAAACGAAATTGATTAGCATCCCCGCGATGGGGAGCGCGATATATTTGTATAATCTTGTTATGATATTTATATTTTAGATACCCGAGATGGGTTGCTTTTGAAACGGGTTAAACTATTTATCGGTTTAGCCCGTTAATTTTTCCGCGCAAAATTTACTTGACGGCCGCGCGCGGATAAGGTAAAAATGGTCAAAGAACATGAGATATATGCAACGATCTTTTCAGCATAAGTTAACCCAACGTCTAATCACGAAAGCCCGGGCGGAGTTGCGCCGGGCGGAAAAGAGGATCGCCCGCGCGGAAAGCCCCGAACATGCTGATGCCATCCGGGCGGCAGTAGGAAAATCGGCGGCATTTCTCTTTTTGGAGCGAATGAACGGGCGGAAAGTCGAACCTTTACATCCGTCCGCGCCACCCGCGCCGAAGAAAGTTTTTGGTTATTCCGTTCTTTAGACGAAATGAAATTGCCCGAATCAATGATTTTTGTGCCCGAGTGGGATAATTTTATAGTTATTTGGAAGTCCGATTACGATATTTCCTATTGTATCTCGTATTACCCAGTCCTACCGCACTTTCGTGATGACGTTCCTTTATTAGTGGTGGATAGAACGGGTAAAATAATACAAGATAACGGAATTGATAGTTTAAGATTGTTGGCTTTACTTTTTTCTAGTAAGAATTATGAAAAATTCCGCGCGGGTTGATATGAATGAACGCATATCGTTGCACGAAATACAGGCTTTTGATCCTAAACATCATAGTATTATGGTGATATATAACTTTGAGGGAAGTTATAGAATAAATTATTATAGTAATCGGGGTCGGGGTCCTTTTCGTGATGATCTTCCCTTAGTGGGGGTTGATAGAAATGGTAATATAATACAAGATAATAATAACAATAGTTTTAGATTGTTTGTTTTACTTTATACTTCCGAGCAATACAAGAAATTCCGCGCGGCGCGGTGACGGGGGGCGAACTAAATGCTTGTTCTTTTATATCGATTTAATGAGCACGTTTATAAGATAACTTCTGATGACAATTACTTTTTACTACCGTGGCAGTTTACAGACGCTGACGAGTTTGTAAAGTTTAATTCAGAAACGGGCGAAATTATTTCCGAAAAGAATTATCTTCGATTAATTGCCCGAGTGTGTTGGCAATGGCAACTACAAGAAATTAAAAAACTATGGGAAATTCAAAGACAAAACCGGAAGGATTATACGATCAGACTGGCGTGTCCGGATGATCTGCCGCGCGCGGAAAATGAAAATATCACAAAATTGGTCCTTTGACTCCGGGAGACATACTATATTGGTGGCGTATATGTTAGATACACCCCATCATGATGACGTTTTGTATTATAATTATTATTCATTCCATCTTGATCCCTTCGATAAAACTATTCCTTTAATAGCGATCGACCGAAATGGGAAAATTTTACAAGATAATAATAAAAACAGTCTCAGAATTTTAGTCGCTCTTTATAATAGTAAAGAATATAAAGATTTTATCCGCGCGGAAAAGACTTGACTACGCTCGTCCGAATCGTAGAATCGGAGATAGAAAAATGCACATCGTACTTTTAAACGATTTTGAAGACGGCAAAACCGAATTTATCATGATTTGGCAAAACACCGAGATTAGTTCTCAAATTTTTCTTTATTGTTATGAACAGTACCCGTTGGACCTTTATACGCATCGTCATATCCCTTTGATCATAATTGATAGAACCCGGAAAATTATGTATGATAACAACATAAACTCTCTTCGATTGTTAAGTAGTTTTTACACGAGCGAATTTAGCAAAAAGTTTATCCGCGCGGAAAATGAAAATACTACAAAAAATATCATTTGAGCCTAAGTTCCATAAAGTCTTAGTGATTTGGCAGCACGAATATAGTTCGCCTGATGAATTTCGTATTTATTTTGATTATATATATTCGTTTTATGGCAATACTATGCCATTGATCGCAATTAATCGCGCCGGGACCATTTTACAAGATAACGGTAAAAACAGTCTTCGATTATTTATGGTTTTATATAATTGCGCTGCTTATAAAGCATTCATTAATTGCGACGCGTATAAAGATATATAAAAGAGTCGAATGAATAATTTAGATTTACTTTGGATCGCAACGCCGAAGCACGTAAAATATCTTCATGTTTTTACTTTTACAAACCGTCTTGTTTTCTATTGGAAAGACTACGCGCCCCATTGGTTTATAGAAGGTAAACCCTTTTCGGAATCTATTTTAATTGATTGTGCGGCGCGGAAGATCGTTGCGAGCGACAACGAATTAAAGATGTTATTAAGGATAGTAAAAGAACGAGCCTATATTCATTCATGCAGTTGGGTACCTGATTGTATCGAATATACTAACGTCATTAGTATGAGTCGTAATTTACAATCGTTTAAAATTAAAACCGCGCCGAAAACTGCGCACGCAAGGTTGAAAACGATTAAGAGATGAAACCTTTTAGTGGTATCATTATTTATCAGATTGAATTTGAAAAAGGCGAAGAAGCACTCCTATCTAATTTTACGTCCATTCAGGTCGATCATTGGCGGGGTTCAAAACACACTTTTGTTATTTGGGACATACAAACAGAATCAGTTGTTTTATACAATAATTATTTAAAGGTTATAAGTTTTTTGATTAATAATAATTTAATACATTTGTTGCCGCCGAAATTACAGCCGCGCGGAATAGAGGAAAGGATAAAAAATGATGCCCAGATTTTTTAAGGATATGCCCGCGCCAAAAGGGGGTAAATGGGTGGCTTGCGTGCTAAAGGTTTATTATGGAAGAAGTAAAGAAGTTTGGACTCGCGAATGTAACGGTTATTTACGCGCTTATTTGATGGCGCGTTTTGCGGCTTTATGGGTTGATCTGAAGACGCCAACCGGCGGGAGATGGGATTCTATGGCGATTCATTGGGCAATTAGAAAAACAAATGAAGAAACGAACGAAGAAACGAACAAAGAAATTTAAGTTTAAATCTTTACGTTATTCACGACCCGTGTATAAAATTTATTTTATCCATCTTGGGAAATTGAATTGTTATAAGTTTAAATATTATGACCTTGAGAATTGGACGGAACCACATATCGCCTTTCGAAAAGGAAAATTTTTCTCAGAAAGTAATAGTTTCCGTATCTATGTGCAAGCGGCGGTAGAGGGAATAACGGTAAACGGCGATTAAAAAAACACTTGACACCGCGCGAACGACGGATTTAATCTGATCCCCGAATATGCAATTACCAAATTTTGCCTTGGAAAGAATAAGACACCTTGCGCGCGGAAATCGATATGATCTTATTAAGATTGTTAATGGGAATGAAGGTCCCCGGCGGGTCGGTCATGGTAATAAAAGCCGGTATACTGGCGGACGTTGGAAAACGATCCAGCGCGCGGAGTGGCATATTGAAATAGGTTATGATTGGTTGATTCAAAACTACGGAGTGGCATTGTCCGTCTACCGCATGACGAATGATGAAGCGGCGGCGTACGAAACCTTTGTTAAAGAATTAAGAGAAAAAGATCAATTAACTAATAGAATTGCCCGGCATAAGGAAACTTTGCGGAAATGGGAAACCCGGCCGCGCGAGTATAGTTTCGATCCAGAAGAGGACGAAAGATTATATGCTTAAAAATATAATAAAACAATATACTTTATTATTTACTATAAGTAATCCAAATTCCGGATCATTTGTCTATAAACGTGTCGGATTACCATATAATTACTCTGTGTATGAGGAATTCGTGCTTTTTGAGACTGAAACCGGAAAAATTATTGCCGAGCGTAATTATCTCAAGTTGATCGCGAGACTTACTCAACAACAAAAGGGAAAATATCTGGAATTAAATCTAAATATAAAGGAAATTAATATGGCAAAATTAGATGATTTACCGAAAAGCCCGGCGGAAAACCGGGCGGAATAAATGGGAATAGCCGCGCGGAAAATACTTGACGCCCCGATCACTTTTCAGTAAGGTTTACGCCAAATGAAAAAACAAACCATGCTTGTCGGGAAACGGATACTCTCCTGTTATGCGAGTGGTAACGGGTGTATCGATTTCACCTATTTACAAGATATTATTAAAGATGGGCGGCGGGATACTATCTCAGTTGGTGAACCTACGTTAGAAGAAATTTTAAATGATGATATAGGAAAGGAATGGTTGGCGCGCGGCTGGCGCGTGGAACAGATCGGCGGTAGACCCCGCGCTTTTGCTCCCGTTCATCGCTTAGCGGACGATCGTCTCAGTTTAGAAGGGCATACATATCGTTATATTATTTTACAAGATTATGGCACATGGAAATCTTACAATTTCCTTTTTAATTTGTCGATCGATGGCGTGGATCGCGAATTTGAATTAAAAAATGAAAGTATTAAAGCATCCCTAAGATTCTTTTTAGAACATGAAGAGCAAATTACTCCCCGCGCGGTAGACTACGCTATCTAAAATTATTTATGACAAAAGCCGATGAGATTAAACGTCTGCGAGAGCAAAATACGGAGCTGTTGGCTGAACTGAAACGTTTGGTTGCTTCCATCGAAAATTGGAACGAAGCGGTTCAGAAGATCATCGGGCGCGTTCCTGATAGCGGAATGTTTCTCGATTCAGCCCGAGCGGTAATCGCCAAAGTCGAAGGGAAGGGTTAACAATCGTCTAAAAAAAGACTTGACGCCCGCGCGGTTTTTCTTTACAAAAGGTCAATGCGAATACTTATGACCTTTTTTATTGTTAGTTTATTAATAATTATTTTCTTGTCGAAGGTGGCAAACCTGCCGGATAGTTTACCAACATCGGCGGATTACCCGCCGCTCAGAATCACGAACGCGGTGGATTTTTGCACATATCATAATAAAAATCATCAGGGGGCAAGAAATGGACGATGCCCGGCGGCTCCTTTTTGATCATATATGAAATATCATTTGAAAATTAGTTCACCCCCTAATATCTCGGGAAGCATTCAAAGTATTGTTTTAGATGATAGCGATGATTCGTTGAATATCACATATCATTATTCAAATATAAACTATCTTTTCCCAATTACGCGCGCAGAAAACCAACGTTTTTCGGCGGGGCAACGTTTTTCGGCGGGGGTCTTGATCGACACGACAACGCACGAAATCATAGCGGAGAAAAATTTATTCAAAATCTTAATGATCTTAAACGTATTAGAAAAGACTCATTTAATATATTTGAAAGGTTACCGCGCGGATGAATGAATATCCAAAGACATACCGTTGCTACAATAATTTCGGGTTTAAATATAAGGTTTTAGTAACGCATGATATATATAATACGGTAGAATATTGTTTTGACAACGGTTTGACTTGGCTAGACTCTTTTAAAGAATATATTGTTATAGATTGTCATTCTGGTCAAATTGTTCAAGAAAAATATTCTTTTCGTTTAATTATTAAATTAATTAATCAGGATTTCTTTAAATTACCTTTTGAAATCCAACGACAGCGCGCGCCGTTTATCGCTACAATGGATGATTTGAAATCTGCCACCCGCGCGGAAGGATTAACGCAATGAACAAATATCCCATCGATTATCGATCGTATCGTGGATTTCTCAAGTTGGAAAACTACAACTACAAAATATTAATCATAACTCAAGAAAATATTGTAGAATTTGAGTTTGATAATAAATTAAACCCACCTTGGTTAAAATATTATTCACAATATATTATGCTTGACCGCGCGGGTAATATTGTCAAAGAGAGTAACTCTTTTCGTGTTATTATTACTTTAATTAATCAAGATTTTTTTAAGTTACCAAAGGAATTGCGGAACATCCGCGCCCCGTATATTGCGATCATGGAAGATTTAGGACCATTTTAAAACCGCGCGGAAAAAACTTGACGCCGGGCAATCTCGTCGGTTAAAGTTGAATAGTTATGGAAGAGAATTTTTTAGATCGTTTGCCGATCGATGATATGCTATTTTATAATATAGTTTATAGAACGCTCCGAGATCGAGTTGTATCGGTTTACGGAGATAAGGAAAAAATATATAAATATATTAAGAATAAATTTCCTAATGAACATTTTGACGTAATTCTAAGAGAGTTTAAATCAAAAACAAAAATATTAATGTTAAAATCTAAAAATTATGAAATTAAAATTGTTCGAAGTAAATCTCCGGCGAAATTATCCGAAGTTTTAAAAACTCATGGATTAAAAGCGCGAGCAATTACCGAGATAATTAAAACATTAAATATTAAATGGGCCGTTAATAAAGAAGAATTAATTAAATTATTAGAACTAGATGAATTCCGCCGGACGGTTTACATTGCCGATAAGAATACCCGCCAAAAAATACTTGACGCTAGTAAACTTGACGCTAGTAAAGATGATCGAAATAATTTGATATGCGATACCCAAAACAATATCGTTCTCACGGAAATTATTTAAACGCCGATTACAAAATAATTGTGGAAACGAAAGGAGTGATTGAATATGACTTTGTTGCTGATTTAAATGTCCTCTGGATCGAAGAACATGAGGCTTATATCGTTATTGATCGTTCTGGTAATGTTGTAAAAGAAAAGAATTCTTTTCGTCTGATGGTTCGATTAATTAATCAAAAGTTTCATAAACTTCCCCTAAGAATACGGAGACGCGCGCGGTTTATAGCAACTATGGATGATTTAAAACCATTTTAAAAAAAATGAATGACACAACCGCTCGGGTAGCTATGCGTTTATTGGGTTATACAGAAGAGGCGATTAAACGTGTTTTCGTAAACCTACCGTTAGATCGTGAGAGACGAGAATTATATTTAAAAGAAGCCCTAAACAAAACTCCGGAAATAATTGAAAGTTTAAACTCACTTGCGGGAATGGCTTCGCCTGCTTCTTGGGTTTGGATGGTGTGGATGGTGAGTGATTTAGAGTTTCCCAAAGATCAACAATAAATTTACTTGACGCGTGCACGAATTCTCTTTAACCTTTGGGGATAAATGAATCCATATATATAAACCGATGGGTCAGCGGGATGGTATGAACCAACATTTAAAATTAATACGGTTATATCGGCAGATCGCGGAAATCAAGGTAAATCCCGACTATCAGCTGAATGAGATAATGTATATTTAAATAATTATTAATATAAAAATGACAATCAAAGAAATCAACATTGCAATAGCAGAAGAATGCGGTTTTAAATGGTACAAATCCAAATTGTCTGAATGTAGAATACTTCTCCGAGACGATAACGACATGATCGGTGCAATGGTTCATTCTCGGCCGACAACGGACATGAGCCTTCCGGTTGCTTTTGATATCGGGCTACCGGGCAGAGAAATCCCCGACTATTATAATGACCTGAACGCGATTCATGAGGCGGTAAAAACGTTATCAGAAGGACGCCGCGAACTGTTCGCGCGCTGCCTATTGGAGATAACGGGAGCGCATACACTTGATTATAACGATTGCTGGTCTGATTCAGAAATCTTCTGCGTCGCGAATGCCACCGCGCCGCAACGCTGCGAAGCTTTTTTAAAAACAATTGCGTTTGAGGTCTAAACCGCGCGGAAATCATGGCGCAGAGGAATATAAAAGATTTAGAATTACAAGAATTGTATATTGTTTTTTACCGCTGCCGCTCTTCTGGTCAAATAGTTGATTTGACTTATACACGGGTGGAGTATGAGCAATTACAAATGCGTGAAGGTCATTGGTTTATTATGGGAGATTTTATGCGAGATTTAGATAACACGGTTGTAGTGCATTTTAAAACCGGTAAGATGGAAATATTTACTAATGATTTAAAAATAATAGCCGTGGCGGTCAATTTTGTAGAAACATATTGCAAAGAAAAACGTTGCAAAGATTTTAAAAAATGAGAAAATATAACCCTAAATATGGGGCAATCTATGAAGAAAATGAAATTATTTGGTTTGATGATTTCGAACATATCCCACCGTATAAATATGATTTAATGTGGGAATTAGATACAGGTAGGATAATCCGCGAACCTCCAGCCGGAAAGTTATTAAAAATGATTACGAAATTAATCAACAGTCCGCGCGAACCTAAGATGCGTAGACCGTATTTGTATAGCCTGTTACCCGACACGTATACAGCCCGCCCCGCTGTCCTTTCCGATCTCCCCTTTACCCGCGCGGCGGAAATGTAGAATTTATGTCGGAAAATAAATATATTCCTAAGTATGGGGTTATTTTGTCCAGTATTAATGGAACACTTTATTATGATGATTTTGCGCATTGCCCGTATGCTTGGCAATTTTATACATTAATTTGGGAATTAGATACGAAAAAGATTCTTCGTGAACCCCCGCCCGGAGAATTGTTACATATTATTATAAAATTAATAAACAGTCCGCGTAAACCGGAGGATCGCGTGTTTAATAGAAGTGGGGCAGCCCTCCCCCGCCCTGCTGTCCTTTCCGATCTTCCCTACCTCCGCGCGGAAAATACTTGACATTGTTTTTCGTTTTTATAGGAATATCGGTGCGGATGAAAGTAAATAGAAAAACGGGTATTATTCCATTTATGGATGCGGAATATTTGTTAAAATAAAAAATGAAAAACAAATTTAAAGTCTACTGGATTTATGAAAATAGGCATAAAAAAGATTTAAATATGCATTATTTCCCAGAATTTCTTCTTAGTGTTTGGAATGACACGGATTATATCTGTTTGGATGCGTTAACTGGTAAAGTCTGTTATGAAAATGGAGCGCTCCGGGTGTATATGTTAGCGGCACAAAAGGGAGTTCAAATCCGCGTGGAAAATAGTTGACGATCGCGCGGCTCTTCGGTAAAGTTTTCCAATGTATTGCACAATTTATTATATAGATGATTTTAAACAAGTAAAGGTAATCCGCACGAGATACATTAGTGAGTTAGCTCGTCCTTATTATTATATCGGTTTTTCTAATAAAACAGGAGAAATCGTCAGCGAATATGGAGCGTTTCGGGTTTATGCGTTAGCAGCCGCCCAAGGGGTAAAAATCGTTCCGCCGGAGCCGCGCGGAAAAATAGTTGACGTGGTGTAAGTTTTTTGATAGGTTTTTTGTATGGATTATACTCATTTTTATCCTTATAAAACAATTTATTACAATGGTCGTGGGCGAGTAAAGTATGATACGCATGATACGGAAGATTATAAGAAAATAGACGGCGATCTAAAGGCTTACATTACCTTTCGGATAAAAGATGGAAAGATTGTTGCGGAAAAAGATATTCTAAGACTTTTTGCAAGATTAGCGAAACAACACGAAGAGAGCGGTGGTTTCAGCCAGTTTCCTTTTGACGCTAAACTTAGCGACTGGCCGCGCGGAATATGATATTAAAAAATGTTATTGTATTTTGAAAAAGAGGAAATTAAAAAAGAAATTTAAAGTATACTGGATTAGGATTCCTCTTAACTCTAAATCGAGATTATTAATAGAAAAGTATGACAAAACCTATCCGCCTATGTGGGGGAATGTTGATCATATTTGTTTTAATAGAGAAACCGGCGAGATTGTTCACGAAAGGGGAACGTTGCGGGTGTATATGTTAGCCGCCGCTAAAGGAATAAAAATCCGCGCGGATTGAAATTTTTCTTTTATGATTTATAAAGTATTTTATATCGATCAGCCAAATGACAAATATTTAACCGTTGGGTGGTTTTATAACTTTACCCTGTCCATTTGGAAAGATTGTCCTTATGTTTGTTTAAATAACGATACGGGCGAGATTCTACACCAAAATATAGCGTTGCGGGTTTATGCTCTTGCTACTATACAGGGATTAAAGATCGAAGCGGGGGGATGGGGAGGCGTCGTCCGAGTTGAGAATGGTATTATCATCTACAACCATATAATAAAATAATTAAATTACCCGAAAATATTTACTTAATAAATGATAAAAATTGAAAATTTCTTTGACCTTCTCTGGTTGCCCGGGCCGTGTGAATATTTGTGGGTGTTTTTTTCCAAACATGTCCCCGCGCAAATTTATTTTACATGGTGGTCTAATGGAGGATTTTTTGATCTTCGTTTTGAGCCATATTTAATAATAAAATGTTCTGAACAGAAAATAGTAAGATCAGCGGGCGAATTAAGAATGTTTGTTTCGTTATTAACACTAAAAGATAGTATATATCTTAATCCTACTTCGGATTGGATGCCGCCCGGTTTAATTTTGGGTGAAGAATACAAAATAGTAAAATTACCTGAGAAAATAACCGTTAATTGAGAAGCCCCGTTTTTTCTAAAATTTGCAAAATAATTGAAAAATAGTTAGCAAATGATGCCTGAATCACCGCGCCGCGCGGATACTTTGCTCCATTTGTCGAGACGCGCCCGGCCTACCCACAGGATATCCCTGATACACTTCTCGGGGATTATATTACATCGGAATAAGGTTGACGGCCGCGCGGATTGCTGGTAAACGGCGGGATAGGGGTCCGCCCGATGATATTATAGGGTTGCATGCGCGCGGTTCTTCTGTTCTCGGTTTACCGGGTATTCCCCGATACAGGATAGAATCTCTTTTTTAATCGGGACGGGTTGTCCCGCTTTTTGTCCCGAAAGCGCCCCGGTATTCGCCCCGGATAAAGATAAACCGCGCGGATATTTTTCTATTTTTTTCTATTATTTAAGTATTTAATTCTGAACGGGTTGGCGAAACTCCGCCGAAAATTTAAAAAAAAGATGTTGCACAATTGTCAAATGTATTTAGGATTGTCCCTGTCAATCGGAGTCCATTCGGACGGCAAACCGAACGACCGGTGCGAGTCACGTAGCCGAAAACCGTGAAACCTACGGAGCCATACGTAGGGAGTAATGACGGGATAGTTTGAGGATTAAGCTAGAAAATTCTACGCTGGTGGCGTGAGCTACCCCTTGTGGAACGCAGGTGAGCGCTCAGGCCCAAAAGCCCCGTCTGAAAAAGGGGCGCAAAACTGGGATCGATTCTTTCGATTTAGTTTTGCCGCTAGGGTGTTAAACTAGCTAGGTATTCCGCCCCGGACATAACAAGGCGAGAACCGAAAAAAGGAAATTTCTAAAAGGTGAAACTCCTTTTAGCTTTCCTCTTAGTCCCCGGTAATTCCGCCGGGGCTTAAGTACGAAAGGGGAAAATGCAAAGTAAGAGCAAAACTATCCGCCGGGTTGTTTTCTGGGCAAACGTCAAGCGGTTTTTTACCGGACAAAAGCTGATCCGGGTTGTGAACCATAAACTAGCCAAAGTTTCCCCGGGCGATTTTCGGGGATTGCCGACAATCAAAAACTGATCGACGAAAACGAGAGTGAAAAAACTCTCTTTCCTCTTAATCTCTGGCAATTCCGCCGGGGCTTAAGCAAGAAAGGGAAAATGCAAACTTACCTTGTGCAAGATGAAAATGGCGTTTTAGGTATTCGATTTGTTTTACCTAACGGGGCGGAGTTTTCTACGCTTTGGGCGGATACGCCAGAACTTTCAAAGTTTGTTACAAACCTGACTAACGTCATGCCGATACACGATTTTTTTTGTGAGTGTGGCAACCCGTCTGCTAGCGAGAATGATCGGCGTTGCAAAGCTTGCTTAGATAAGCAGCTTGCAGCGGCAGAACACTTTTACAACGTTGAATAAACCGATTTTTTCGTTCCCCGGGATTTTCCGGGGCTTTCCTCTTTGTCCTTAACCAACTAACAAAAAGGACAAAGCAAGAAAGGTAAAAAAGTATGAATAAAGTTAATCCGTTAATTATCGCGCGGAATGTTCGCGCGTGGCAGGAACAAAGGCAAGCAAAGTTCGCCAAAACGCGCGCGATTCGTTATCGATCGACGCAAAACGGCCGGGGCTTTCATGCGTTCAATCCGGTTTTTCCGGTCTAATTCTATGGTTTATTTCGTTTGCGCGTTTGTATTGATTTGTTTCATTGCAATCGCGCTTTCGCAACCTAAGTAGATTAAAAGTATGAGAATTAAGCAATTCAAAGAGCTGTTAAAGGTATCAATCCCCGCGCGGAAAAAGATTTTAGCTGTATCGCAACCGGGTATCGGCAAAACGGAAACCGTTTTGGCAGTGGCGAGTGAGTTGAAAATGCCGTGCGTTTTGATGCATCCCGCAATCTCTGATCCAACAGATTTTAAGGGTATGCCCGCCTTGTCCAAAAACGGCAAAGAAGCGCTTTTCGTGCCATTTGGCGATTTAGTAACGTTAATTGAAGCGAAAGAGCCTTTGATCTGTTTTATCGACGATATTGGGCAATCCCCGATGGGCGTTCAAGCGCCCCTGATGCAATTGTTACACGGCAGACGGTTGAACGGGGTTGAAATCTCTGAAAACGTCATTTTCATCGGGGCTACTAACGACGTGAATCAAAATTCAGGCGTTAGCGGTTTGATTGAACCGCTCAAGAGCCGATGGGATTCAATTCTGAGAATTGACTACAATCCAGACGACTTTTGCCAGTGGCTACTGGATAAAAACTTTCCGCCGGAATGTGTTGCTTTTGTCCGGAGTTTTCCGGGCGAAATTTGCCCGCCATTCAAGGCAACAAAGGATATGACCAATTCACCTTGCCCGCGCACCGTTGCGGCAATGTTTCGCTGGTATGCCGACGGGGTAAATGATCTTGAGGTATTCGAAGGATCATGCGGCAAGGGGTTGTCCGCTCAATTCGTTGCGTTTCTGCAACTCATGGACAAGCTGCCGTCCCTTGACGCGATTTTGCTGAATCCGGACAAGGTAGAAGTGCCAACGGAGGCGAGTATGCGTTACGCTGTAGCATGTGGGCTATCCCACCGGGCAGATGAACACAATTTTGAGCGCGCGCTCCGGTATATCAAACGTATTACAGAGAAAAAGTATGAGGTACTTTTTTGCCGCGATGCGTTGTCAAAAAACAAAAAGATTGCGGAATGCCGGGCGTTTTTGGACTGGGCAACGAAAAACGCGAATGTCATGATCTAAAAGGTATCTAATCACGTAAACTTTAGGGCAACCTAGAGTTTACCTATTAGATTCCAAAAAATGCTTAAGAAATTAAATCCAAAGGATAATTAATGACACCTAAAGAAAAACTGGATCGCGCGGAATGCGCGCTCATGATGGACGAACCGTTTTTTGCTTGCCTTTTGGGTAGGCTAAATTTGGTTCAAGACGATTCAATTAATCCGCCAACGATGTGCACCGATGGCAAACGAATTCGCTGGCATAGCAAATTCGTGCAAGCTCATTCCATCGACGAATTAAAAACCGTTATCGTGCACGAGATAATGCACTGTGCATTTTTGCATCATATTCGCCGGGGTGAACGACACCCCGTCAAATGGAATTTCGCAACGGACTACAGCATTAACAACGAACTAGAAGCGCTGAACGACGAAGCGCGGAAAAAAAACAATTGCATCCCGTTTCCGTTGCCTAAGGGTTGCTTGTTAAATCCGGCGTTCAAAAACGATACGGAGGAAACAATTTACGATAAGTTGCCCGATTTTGACGGCGGAAGCGATGGCAACGGAGAGGGTAGCAGTATGGGTGAAGTTGAAGACTCGCCCGGAGATGCCGCTGAAGCAAAAGCGCAAGAGGCTGAGTGGAAAGTTGCAGTGACACAGGCGGCCGTAATTGCGCAAAAACAGGGTAAATTGCCCCAGCGGATTGCTCGGCTAGTCGATGAATTGTTGAACCCGCCCCCCCGATGGCAAGACCTTTTCCGCAATTTCTTTCGCGAATTGTGTAAAGATGATTATTCTTGGAAGCGCCCGAATGCGCGTTATATGGGCACCGGTTTTTTCCTACCCAGTTTGCGCTCTCATCGGCTCGGAAAGATTGCCGTTGCGATTGATACCTCCGGCAGTATCGACGGGCCGCTTTTAGCGGAATTTATGGCAGAGCTTGAAGGTATCTGCCGGGAAGTGAAACCAAGCGGCATTATCCTTATGGATTGCGACGCTGCTTTGCATTCCGTTCGGGAGTATGAACCTAACGACATTCTTCCGCGCGAATTCAAAGGGGGCGGTGGCACAAGTTTTTGCCCCCCGGTTGAATATCTAACGGAGCAAAATGAGGATATTTGTTGTCTGGTTTATTTTACTGATCTATACGGCGATTTCCCCGGGGAACCGGATTTCCCGGTATTTTGGGCGACAAAAAGCGAAAACATGCAAGCACCCTACGGGGTAACGGTGTATCTAGGATAGTTAACACGTTAGACTTTGCCGCGCGGCAGAGTCTAAACGTTAGCTATTAATTATTTATTAATTAGCTATTAACCATAACCAACAAACAAAAAGGAAACAAAATGTCCGCAAATTCGTTAGACACTAAAGCAATTCTGATTCGTTTGGCAATCGGTTTGCCCGGTAATGTCCGTAAAGACAAGGTCTTGACCGCCGAAGTGGTTTCCAGCCACAATTTGACTAAAGAGGCGGGCCGCTGGGTAAAGCAGGTTTACCCGGATTATGCGTTAGCACCGTTAACTAAGATCAGCACGGACGCGCGCTTATTCCATTACAAGCATACCCTACCTTGGACCGATGAGGGGGCGCGCATCCTACCAGTGGCGAATATTTTCACGTATACGGACGGCATGCGAAAACTCAAAGCTCAGTTTGACGCGGCCGTTGAAACGTTTTGCTCAAATTACGATAAGTATGTTGAATGGGCAAAAACCGCGCACAATGGCAGTTTCCGCGCGGAAGATTATCCCGGGGCGGACGTTATCCGGGCGAAATTCTATTTTGACACTCAGGAAAGCCCAGTACCAAGCGGAAAGGATTTTCGCATTGAATTGCAACGCGATGAACTCCGCGCGATGGCGGATAGCGTAAACAGCCGGGTTAAAGAAGCGGTAGAACAGGCTAAGAAAGACCTAGGGCAACGGTTGGCGGAACCTATCAAGCATCTTTCCGCGCGCTTGAAAGAGGCAAACGGTAAAGCAAATGCGCGTTTGCATGCGTCGATGATTAGCAACATTGCCGAAATTATCGAAGTTTTGCCCGCGCTGAATGTCGCGGGCGACAAGCAGATTCTGAAGATTGCGAAAGAAGCAAAGGAAAGTTTGCTCGGGGTGAATGTTGAGACGCTGCGCGAGAATGAACAATATCGCGCGGAAACGGCCGCAAAAGCCGATGAAATTGCCAATAAGTTAGCCGGGTACTTCAATTAAGTATCTAATCGACTAGAGATTGCCGCGAGATTGCCGCGCGGTTGTCTCTAGTAATTAGGTTCTAAATGAAAAAGAAAGGGGAATTTTTATGACAACGGACGAATTTAAAAAGAAAATGGCGGAATTAGAATACCCAAACGATTTGATCGATTTAATCGTTGAATGTGTTACGATCGATCCAAAGATTAAAGACCCCGGCCACGAATTAGACTGGCTAGCCGTGGAATTCGCCAGCACGAAAACAAGCCGTGCGGTATGGACGGAGAAAAGAAAAAAGAAAGAAAAAAAGAGAGAGGAAAGATTTTTTAAATCGTTGCGCGCGAGTGTTACAAAACGATTAAAGGAATTAAAAAAATGAATGCGGAAAATTCCCGCGCGGATATGGGTATTCGGGTATCTTTGCGCTTGTTAGGGTTTACCGAAAAATCGATTCAATGCCTGTTTAATTCGTTACCCGCAGATCGTAAGGAAAGAGAGTTATTTTTACAGGATGCGTTGAACGCGCCCCCCGATCTTATTCGAAGGGTAAATGAAATCACGGTCAACGTGAGCAACATACACGGAAGCAACATATATGAATATTGAACAATTCCGCGCGGTGCTTAGATTGAAAGGATTTACTCCGGACGCTATCCGGATGAAATGCGCCACGCTCCTACTGGACCCAAGCGAGCTAAGCGACGTTGCGCAAAGTATTTTGGAATGCTCTGATCGGGACGTTCAAGCGTATAACAATTTTGCATCGGAGAATACTCCGAGATTTGGTGAAAAAAGTCTAATTAAAAATGAAAACTCTATCGACTAACATAGCAAGCCGGGTAATTACAACCGCCGTTCAATCGCCAACCGTTGCGCCGCGCGCCGATGCAATGGAGTTAGAACTAACGGAGGAACAAACAAAGCTATTCCCCGGGGTGATACTCGCGCGGAATGCCTACAACGCGGCAAAAGCCGATTACGATCGCAAGCGCGCGGAATTAGGTTTACCCGTTTATGAGGAAAAGCAAACCGTTTTACTATACGCCTTTATCGGCAAAGGACGGAAGCGTCGCCGGGTATGTATCGGCGAAATTCAATGCGCCCCCCGGACGGGTTACATGGTTCCGCCCGGTTGGCAGAATAAACTAGTTGACAAGCTCACGCCCGAGATATTGAACGAATTAGTTTAATTTAGTTTAAAAAGGTTTATGGACGTTTAAAGTCGGCAATTGGAAAATTAAGTAAAAAATGGATACTCCTTTGCAAGATCGGCTCGCCTTACTCCGCGAGACGCTTCTAAGCGCCGAATGGAAAAACGCCACCGGACCAGAAGCTATGCATATTCTCCGCCGGTATCTGACCCAAGACGAAATCGCGGGACTTATCACCGGAAACAATGAACAAATTGAAAACGCCTTAAAGGATAATTAAGTAGCTAACCCTCTAAGCTCTGAATTAATCAGAGTTTAGCAGTTAACTCCTTAGTTTATCCGCGCGGTTATTTTTGAAAGGTCGATTCTCTAGTTTACCCCTATAGCTGTATATCAATGGAACAAAGGAAAAGGGGATTACACCCTGTTTCATGATCCTTCCCCGATCATTCCGCGCGGTGATTTTTGAATCCGGCGGGGAATAGGAAAAAGGATGAAAAAAGAGAAGAATTAAAAGAAATAAAAGGAAAGGGGTATTTACCCTATTGAATCAAGAGGGGAGGAAACGAATTACAAAGGAAAAAAGGGGATTAATTGAAAGAGTAGTAAAATCTCTTATTTCCCCGTATTTACAGGGGAAAAGAGGTATTTTAAAGGGTTGAATAGAAAAAAAAGAACCGGGAGAAAGAACAGAGAATCCTTAATGGAACAAATCCCTTTGAATAATCCCTTTTATTAATGAGCTTTAATCTATTAAATCTCTTTAAACCTATCTTTTGATCAATGGTAAATTTACTTGACGCTTTGAGCCGCGTATATCTCGGCGGAGTGGCCCGCGCGGATAATTAAACAAATCTTTTACAATTTCCTTTCCCTTATTCTCCTATTTTTTCACATATTTCCCTTTATTTTCGCATATTTTCACTAGTTTTAACACTCTCACAAAAAGCCTATGTATTTCCCGCTTTACACTCTTTTTACAGAATATAATGGAAAAATTTCGTGCCATACTTACGCATATCACCCGCATTTTCTAAGCGAGTGTTACATATTACTATATAAGAACAGAGTTATTTCCGCGCGGAATGCCGAGACGATCATACTTAAACTCGCGGCGCTGGGGCGCGCGGATGAACTAAAAGGAGTAAAATGGTAGAAATTTACAGAAAAAGACAAAAATTTTTTTTATCAGTATTCGCGCGGAATGCTGATCAATCAATTTTCAATTTTTATTAACTTTTCTTTTACTTATTCTCTTTCTGCGTGAACTGTCATGTTAAGCTCAATGACTTACAGCCCCGAAGGAAACGCATTGTCTGGCATGTTAAGGCGCGATTGAAAAAGAACAAATTTTGAACCGTTAACATATATATATTACACGTAAAAAAGGAGGATCATGCATATACATAAATGGGAAAAAGAGGAAAATGGCTGGACTTACATTTGCGCTACTTGTGGTGAGATTGACGCAACGCTTTCCGTTTCCGCGCGGCCGCTCTTATCTCTGGTAATCGGCGAATACGCCGCAGAACAGAAAAAAAACTGGCAAATCGGTGATTTAATTGCCGACTTAGAAAAAGAAAAGCCGACCTTATTAAAGCTGCCGGGAGTAGGTCCGAAGCTTATTAATAAGTTTCGAAATTACTTTAATATCACAATTTTAAAAAGAAATTAATAAATAAAACGGCCGCCGCGCGGCCGAAATCTTATGATAAATAATAATAATAATAATTCCCGCGCCGAAATAATGACGAAAATACAGCAAAGGGGAACTCTCACTCTGATTCGGCGAAATAAGTTTTGCCGTGCCTGTTTGACGTTGCCCGATCATTCGATCGTTTGCGCCGAAGGAAAAACGGCGGATAAAGCTTTAGAATTACTGGAGGAAATAACCCGAAACTAGCCGCGCGGAAAATTCCGCCGAAATAAGTGAAATATTCAAAATAATCGAAAATATTAAAATAATAAAATAAGAAAAAAATACCTGAAAATACCCAAAAATAAATATCAAAATATCGAAAAATACCTAAATAATCTCAAAATAAATAAAATAATATGCGGCCGCCGGGATTAACCCGCGCGGCTTTTTTTATCTCGATGTATAGGGGATTCCCTGATATAAGATCGGGGATTTACCCTACTATTCGTGGCTAAGGGCTTCCCTGACCCAAGTCCGGCGGAGTATTAAATTCAGATAAGGGAAAACCAGATAAAACTTTTTTAATTTTCTATTGATACTTAATTCGGTTCGAATTATCTTATCCGGGTTGGCAAGAGTAGCGGTCCCGCTCGTAGGGGATTGGCGAAAGCTGGGCGATGGCCCCGAATGGACTAGGCGTTAAAGTCAGTGGCGCGTGTTAGTAGGCGCGTCTGATCGGAGAACGGGGAAAACTCGTCGCGAGTATCTAAGTATTCGGTTTAAAAACGAGATAGAGGGGGAAACCCTCTCTTTCTCTTATCTGCCGGAATTCACTGGCAGATAAGCACGAAGAGAGACCAACCAATGAAAAAAAATTATCAAGTTATATCAACGTTTGATTCGTACCATTTTTGGCGCTTTCACGAATATCCCGAGATACCGGCACACGGTTGTCCGATGCGGGCAAAGGATACTCTTTTGGCAAGGTATCTTAAACGTCCGGACCTCTCGCGAACTCCGCACGTGCGACAACACGAGCGGCACCACCAACGGATTAAGCGAGAGACCCCGATCGCGTGGAAAAATGCACGCCGACTAATCGGCAAGGCATTAGGGGTAGAGATAGAGTTTTATCCCTCACGAGATACCCGCCCACGGACGAATTTACTTACTTCTATTGTTGACGACGGGAGTTTAGGAGATGGAGGGCAGGAGGTTAGGCGGGTAACATGGCAGAACCAAGAGGGACGACTAGCCGGGCTTTACGCCCTAAAATTAAAAGGCGTGATAAAGAAAGATTGCGGTTTGCACGTGCATGTCGATGCACGTCATTTAGACCAGTATCAGGCGGCCGATACGTACCGGAATTTGTGTAAACTTTATCCTTTCCTAAAGCGACTTTGCCCGGCGTCCCGGCAGAGGAACAGCTATTGTGAATGGGTAAACAACATCGATGAATGCCCCCGCCGGGGGCAGCGATACGCCGCGATTAATTTCGAATCATACAACGAACATAAGACGATAGAATTTCGATGCCAAGGTGGCTCGATTGAACCCTCAAAAATTGAAGCTTGGGCATTGTTATGCCAGTACCTAGTTAAATGGTGCTCAAGCGAAACGTTCGTTGCTCCCGCGAATTGGGCGGGTTTTATTAACGCGTTGCCCGAGCCTTATCGCTCGTGGTGCATACTCCGCAAACAAAAGCTGACGGAACGAATTCAGGTTACAGAGCGGACAACGTGCGTTTAAAACTTCTAACCTTTTAATTATCAACGATTTAGGAAAACTATGTGTAAGTTACTTGTTATCACCGGGCACCTAAAGCAAGAGATTGCTTTACGTGCGATTGAAGCTTGCGCGGAGATATTCGGACAATCCCAAAAGGATGGCTTCGGCTTCGTTGCTCAAGGGGCAGATGGTTTAGCCTATGGCCAATACCTCAAGGTTTATCCCGGATGGAAAAAGAATCTACCGGAGTTTATTACCGGTCAAATCGCCGAAGAGGGAACATTTCCCAAGTTTACTCAAACACTGGTTTGCCACGGGCGAACCAGCACCAACGTTAAGCAATTAACGAATTGCCACCCCTTTAAAACTGGGGATTTATATTTGGCGCACAACGGCGTGCTGTCGTGGCTCGGGGATAAAAAAACCGAGCCGGTAAGCCGGGCCGGATGTGATTCGGACGCGTTTTTAACATGGTTGTATGCCGGTGCTATCGATCCGACAACGCCGCAATCGTGGGACAATTGCAAGGCAAACTGGGGCGGGTATGGGGCAGTAGCCCTATTAGACTCTGCCCGGCATTCCCTCACGGTAGCAAAGTGTGATACTGCCCGGCTTTCCGTGTCGCGTAGGACACAGTTTAGGGGCTGGGCATTCTCTACGGATGAAAGCGATTTAGAACGAATCACCACGAGAGCAAACATTAAGCTAGACACACGTCCCTTACCGGTGCCACGTAGGATAATCACCTTTGATAAAAAGGGGCAGATTGCTACGGAGCGTGACTGGTCCGGCTTTGGGGAACGCGCCCGAGATGCGTTGTTCTTAAAAAGCTATAGTGGCTCTGGCTTCGGCTGGTCAAACCCGGATGCGCCGAAGGTAGCGGACGCGCCAAAGGTAGCAGGTGCGCCCAAGGTAATTTCCAAGGCAACTAAACGCGCGCGCGCACGTTCGATACATTCCCAATGGGAAGCTTTTCCCGATTGGCCGGGCACCGATGTATCAGAGGTGTTATGATAAGCTTGTTAGTATTCGTCCTTATATGTTGGCTAGTGTCAACGTGGATTGAACCGTAAAAACCGCCCCTAGAACATTCTAGGGGCTTTTTTTTGCCCATAAGTAGGCAAATTTTTCCTAGGGGTGGCATTATCTGAAATATCGGGGAATCCCTGACCTCAGTTTGGGTGCCCGGGGCTAATTCGTTAATTACAACCCCCTTTTCAAAACACAATTTCAAAAATACTTCGGTTTTTAAAATATTTTGTTTCTTTAAATAGTTATTTAAAATAGTCTGTTTTATTAATAGGTTTGTTTCTTTAAAATAAGTATCTTTCTTCGGTTATATCTTCTATAGTTAACTTTTCTATTAATTCTTTTCCAGTGGGAGGAAATTATTGGCGGGGGGGACAAATCAATCAAATTTTCAAAAATCATCGGCGGCGGCGCGCCGCTTTATTTTGTAATGTTTGTATGATTGCAAGGTTTCCAAACGAATTTTAATTGATTTTTATATTCGCCGGTGAGTTGATATTCGGCGACACCCGCGCGGATGGCATCGCGCCGGAGATTTTCGACGCGATCGGATTGATAGGATATTACCATTACTATTAATAAGAGTGAGAACATTATTACTGCGATATTCATTTGTTATTTTTTATTATCCGTCTATTTCCGTCGTTACCCCCGCGCGGCTTAGATATCTTTTAAGTTTTTCTTCTACTCTTTTTCTTCTCCACTCTTCTCTTAAATCTTTGTAGCAGGGACCTTCGTGCGCGGTTTGACCACAAAGGGGACAGATGGGACAAACGGGGGCTTGTTCTGACATGACATTAATTTAATATTATTCAAAATTATTATTTAAACGGTGGGGGATTCCGCTATTTGAAGATCGTCGAGATTCACGTATAAATTTTGAGAGTTTTCATATTGAGTGTTCCTATTTTGGATTTTTCTCTTTGATCTTACTTTTTAATTGTCGCTTTCGGAAATTCTTTCATAATTAATTTACGAACCCGCGCGAGTTCCTTGGCTTCTTTTAATGTAACAAAGTCCTTTCGTGTAATGCGTTTCATTCTTTTTTTTCTTTTTCTATTTGTTTTTTAGGGGTAATTGCTTCAGCCATCGCATACGCGATCTGCTCAGAGGTTAGAGTAAAAATCGCCTTGATAATTTGCCAATCGTTCGGCCCGCCCGCTTCGCACACATTAACGGCAATCGCTTCGCCGAAATGTTCCCATTCTTCCGCCGTTAAATTTTTAAAAACTGCTCCGAGCGCGTCACGAGAGTATAAAAAATTGCGACATTTTTTTAATAATGCATCTTGAGCCCCCCGTTTATCAAGATAACCCGAATAAGTGTCGTCGGGTTCGAGAAGTTCCCATCGTCCGGGTCCGGGTCCTCTAATCCGCGCGACAATAAAACCAGCCTTTTTCGCCAGTATTTTGATAACCCGTTCTTTTCTTAATTTTTTAGCCATCTAATGACAATGTTGATAAGTTTTTATGGATAATTTATAGATCGCAGCCTTTTGGGCGTCAAGTTAAAAAACCGCCGCCACCAATGGGCGGCGCGCCATTCGTTCAATTCTTGAATTCGTTGATCTCTGAGGGTTTTGAGTTTTTGCCATTCTTCCATCCGCGCGATGGATTCTTCTTTGGTTTTGGCGGACCACCATCCGATATAACAATTAGGCGATGTTTGCAGAGTTGTTACCCAATAACCGGCGGGCGCTTCTTCTTGGAAAAACTCTGTATGAACTTTTGGATATTCTTCTTTACTCATACAACTCGAACGATAGCACTTATTGCGTTTAATTGATTTTTTAGGCGCGCGACTTCTATTTTTAATTGATCACATTCATTAGCGTATTCGGAAACGCGTTTATTCCATCCCGCTATACATTGTTCTGTTTCTTCTACTTGTCTAGAACTTGGGCAATATCCGTTCCACTTAACCACAACCATTCGTAAGTCCTCAATAACATTATTTAACCGCTCGATTTCCTGATCTTTTTCCAATAATACGGAGGCAAAAGCATCGGCTAGATTGTCGCGACTACTATAAGTGTTTAATATTGTTTCTACTTGTTCTTTGGGTGTCATAACAAACCCCGCGCGATGGCTTCCACCCTTTTTTCGTTACATATCTTAATAGCGTGTTCCGCCGATTTTTCCCAACTAACAAATCTTATCCATTTATTTTCATCAAAAATTAAGAACGGTTCTAAATCATCCTGAAACGAAAACCAAGACGTAGATTCAACGTTTCCGTCTCGATCCATCCAGATCATATACGGTTTTTTGCCTTGTAGTAGTTTTTTCGCATGCCGATCCACGGTCATTTCGAAAGGCTCGTTCGCGTCGTCAAGGCATTGCGCGGCTTTTTCCGCCAACTCCCGAGTGCTGAAAACGCCTTCGATATTTAAATAAAAACCGGATGTTAAAATCCAAACACTATTGCCGCGCGATTCCGGCGCGGTTTTGCCACGTTTTTGATTTCCCATATCTAATATATTCGTAAGCGACAACTGTCGGGAGAATAATTCCAAATGTAATCAGAATAACGAATCCACAGAGGATCGTTCCACCAACAAACCAGAGCGGCGCGGCGAAAATGATCAGCGCGCGGCCGTAGGGCGTGGATTTTATCTTTTGAACAGCATTGTCCATCCAATCAAATAAAAATAAAAAATAAACAGGTTTCTCCGCGCGGCTCTTTCTTTCCATGTTTTGGATTCTCCATATTTAATATATTCAAAAAGAGATATTATCGGAAAATAAATAGATTCAAGTATCGCAAAAAATAACCAAATAAATAATGAAATGCAAAAACAAAACGGAACGACGAAAAGCACAAATAATAAGCGGCCGATCCACGTTGCTTTTAATTTGTTAATTATATTAACAACCCAGTCATATAAACACCAATCACTTTCGGTTTGATCGGCGGGTGGTTCGGCGGTAGGATCGGGCGGAATACTCATTTTTCCAATTCGTTTTTTAATTGTTCTACCACTAAATCGATTGTTTCGGCGTAATCGGGCATTCCGTTTTCGTCCTTATTTTTTTGAGCGTCCGCGTCTATCAATTCTAGTAGTTGAATAGAGAATTGTCGCAAGGAATCACCTAAAGCATATGTTTCAATTAGTTCGTTTATTTTTTCTATAAATTCTCGTTTACTTTTTAATTCAGTTATCGCGTTCGTAATCGCATTCGTAATCGCGTATTTGTGACCTTCGCCTCCGTAATTACGTTGCACTTCCTCTAGTAATTCGATATAAGCGTCGTGAAGTTGGTTTTTCACCCAATTTCTACTCGGCGGCCCGTCGCCTTCGTCGTCCCAAATTTTTGACGTATGTTTTTCTAATAAAGTAGTTACGGACGGTTGTGTTTTGATATTCATTAATTTTTTACTTTTTTTAACATTCTCGCCGCGCGAATAATGATCTCGCTCGTCGGGTGATAATTGATTAACTTCGCGCCGAATCTTTTTCGCAAATTCTTTTTCTCTGTCTGACGAGTAATACATCTGCATCGCGACGCGCAAACATTCTTCCCGTTCCTGTTCTGTCGCGGCGTTTAATTGGGCACGAATCCTCTCCGCCAGACTGGCTTCCGAGTCGCCCCGTTTCCCGAAAATCCTTTCAATTTCTTTAGCCTCTTTTTCTACTTTAACTAAATCAGCTTCTAGTTCTGCTTGGGTTTTGCCGCCGTGGATTTTCATTATTTAATTTTTAATCAGCTAATCCCCGCCCGGATGAGTGCAACTCCGGCAATTCTTTTGACGATGTGGCGCGCATTCAACATCGTCGATCATACTTTCGGCGAGCATTTGCGCGAAAATAAGCGGCGGTAAAAATAAAATAAATTTTAATTGATCAAATGAAAGCCATCTTGCTCCATCCGCGTTACCCGTAAGACGATACGAAAGATTTTCTATTTCGCGCGGCGTGAGTTTTCGTACTACTTCTGCAAGTTTATCACGATTATTTAAAATTAATTGACTAGAGATTGTTCCGCTGGGTCCAACCGCGCGCCCTGTTATTGAACCTCCGTCCCATACAATAAAATTGCTCGGAGAACGTCGTTCGACACTGTATCCCAGTTTTGCGGCGATACGAAAAAGAACTTCTTCTTCAGTCATGATGGCAACCAATAAGGTTTTGTAATTCTTCTCGAAATCGAAGGTAACCTTTGGCGTATTCGATCCGTATCATTTCTTGTATAAACTCCGGTAATATATATTCGATTTTCGGCAAATTACGATCTTTAGGGGAGTAACTTACGTAATGTCCGTTGCTATTGGAACCCCATCTCCATTGAGTGTTACTAAAATCAACTTCTTTGAGACTTTTTACATCGTTTAGCAAAGCTTCGAAATCTCTTACGTCGTTTCCAATCTCGGCCGTTATTTTAGATTCGTTTTTTATTTTCTTTGTTTTCATGGCTTATTAAAAGCATACAAAGTATTAACTAACGCGGCTAACAATAATAACACAAAATGACCATAACGACGCTGAATTAAGGCATCAATACTGACAATCAAACAAAGCCCCGCCGCAAACCAATTAATATAGTTTTTCTTCACTATTATTATTAATAACGGGAAGGAAGACTTGGTTCGTTGAACGTTTTGCGCGGCAGACCGACGATCGGCGACGGATTCTTTTTCTGACTTTCTTGAATTTGTTCCTCTGAAAGTTGTTTGATTTTATCCCCCTCACAACCGCGCAGATCGAATTCGTTGTATTGAATAGTGCTGTTAGTGGACTGAATGGTTCCACTCGGTTGGATTCTAATATGGAAACATCCGTTAATATGTTGGACGAATGCTATTGCCATTCCGGAAAACCCGGATGCTTTATCCGTGACGATAGAACCGAGTATTTCAAAAGGAACGTCTACTTCTTCAAAACAATCGGGCGGCAAAATCAACCGCCCCCGTTCTGCTATTATTCTCGCAATTGGTTGACCGTCTACCGGATTCAATCCGCGCGGCTGGAATAAATAATCAATTCGCTGATCCAGATCGATGACGCAATGCGTAATCGTTCCTTCTTTCTGAGTCGCTTTATCAAAACAAACTGTCCCAAGTTTAATAGTATTGAATTTCATGATGTTTGAGGTGTAGCTAGTTGAACAATGGTTTCTTCTAGTTCTTTGATCCGCGCGCGGAGAATCTCAATTTCTACTTTTAATTTATTATTTTCTTCTCTGAGGAATTGCCGCGATTTACTCCCGTTGCAAATGTGGCAATATCCGTCCGGATTTTTTTTATGTAATGGACACAAATCGCTATCCCAACAAGCCGCGCGCAATTCGTTATTGCGAGATTCAAAACCATCTTTAATCAGAGTTTCTAATAAACTTATGATTTTTTTGGTTTCGTCGCTGGCGTCATTCATTTTGTGAAACCCCAGACTACATAGGTTTTAAAAAATGTCAAGTCTCTTTTAAAAAAGGGGGTGTCTCAAAACTTTTCTCTCTCCGGGACGTAAAACGGCGCGGATTTTCAAAAATACCGCGCGGTGGAATAAAATTGTTTTTTTAAATATTTAATCGAAATCACCAATTCCCTTCGCCGTATTTTCGATCCATATACGCCCGGGACTCTTCTTCGTCTCGTAAACGTTCTTCCGCCCACTTTTGTTCCAGATACGCCAGATAAACTTTATTTGGTCCGCCGCCGTGATAGTTACATTCTAACCCACACGCGGGGCAACGCTCCACAGCGATAATATCGATAAACTGACTTGATCCACAATTCGGGCATTTTTTCTTATCCATGTTTTTATATGAGTCCCCCGGTTACTTTAAAACAGAAAGCGCAATAACGCAAAGTATATGCAAAGTGACCCTCATCAAAACGGATTAAATGGGAACAATCTTTCCCCTGAAGACGACCCGCAACCATTTGCGCTACATCATCTTCGGTAACTGAACGCAATGACCGACCGCCGTCCACTTCAACAAAGAATTGATCGTTATTTAATAAATTAGAAATGTCGGGCGGATTTCGCGGGGAAAGTATATCCTTCATATTACAAGAAAGATAAAAACCTTTTTCCTAATTTTTAGAATGGGTTAGTCGATTAACAATTTTATTCAATGTCTCGGCGCGTTTTTTATCACGATTTTGTAACATACTAAAAATAACATCTCTAATCATCGCAAGGATTAATCCCGAAAGAAGAACGGCAATCAATATTGCCATCAGCCCCACAAAGAATCTCGGCGCGAATGTGATAAGCCCAACCACCAAACCCGCAACCAGCGGCGCGGCGATAGATGCGATTATTTTATTTTTTGTCGTAGTTCTATTGGGGTCATGTTGTTTAAATTCTTTTATTAATTCGGAGATTTTCATTTAATTAACTTTAAATGTATAAAGAATGGTGGGCTAGGAGAGATTTGAACTCTCACGGGTTTTAAAGCCCCACGGTATTTAAGACCGTTGCGTGCTGCCAGTTTCGCCACTAGCCCATAAATTATTAATCGTTATATTCTAATTCCCATTTTTTATTTAAATATATTTGACCATCGGTTAATAAACTCATAACTACGTTTTTAACCTCTTCCGCCGGAACGTTGATAATCCTTGCGATTTCGGCGCTTGTTCTCGGTTGGATTTTAACAAGTTGGATTACTTCTGTTTTTAAGATTTCCCGCGCGCGGAGTTTTTGAGTCCGCCAGTCTTTCAACGCTTCTGCTGCGGTTCTCTGATCACGTAGATGAACTTTCCATTCTTCGTTCAATAAATCTGATCCCATCTAAAAATGGCTTTAGAAACCGCAAGAGTAAGGATTTTTAAAGAATTTGTCAACCCCTTAAAACAGAGAAACCGCCGGGTTTTTCGCCCGACGGTTTTGTTATGAGGTACCTTTTGTTGTTTTTTCTGTTTCTTTTATTTTTATTTTTATTATGGAGATGCGGCGGTGATACCTAGCTCTAGACCCTCCCGCAAAGCTTTAACGATAACGTGAATGTCGTCGATGTGTTTATTCACCGGAACAAACGCGTCGTCCGCGTATGTATTCAGAATGATAAACGTGCTGGTAATGATAAGCTGCGCGGTATCTCCCTCTAACTGCTTGACCGGCAAGGAGTTAACAATAGCTAGAAGAGTTGTCCAATCTACCGTTGATTGTAACTCCAGTAACGTTAGTTGTTTATGAGCCATTTGGAACTCATCGAGCGTATCCGGCTTCTTCTTTATCGTTAACGCTGTGCCGAGATAAGCCGCCGTTTTAACTGCCGGAACCGCCGATTTCGGCGTGACCTTTCCTTTATCGGGACCGGACGTTGCGCAACCAACCATAAGGGTGGCCGCGAATAGAATTGGAATTAGTTTTTTAATCATAACTTTTTATTAGACGTATATATCTATAAATTGATTACAGTCATTTTGGCTTGGGTAGTTCAATTATCGAATTACGATGATAAAGATACTCATGTCCGGTTTCTGTATCTTTGATGACATAAATATCGTGGGTTGAAGATTTAATCTTTTGGAAACGATATTGTTCTTTAGGTAGGGATTTTTCGGGTTTCGCGCGGCTAAAATCGTAAATAAATAATGATACTATGATTAAACATAGAGTTATAATTAGTTGTTTTTTCATAAATTATTGTAAAAATTAACTTCCAAGAATTTGATCCATTGTTGTTCGCATTATATTTTTCGGATCGGGATAATTACGATAGACCGATGGGAATTGGTCATTTCGATTTTTTAAAGAGATGGTTGGAAAGAAAAAATCAATACGTTTACCATTTTTTAATTGAAAAACAGCAATTAATTTAAGACTTTTCTGTTCTTTATGATCAATGATAAAGAATTTTTCAGGTTTAAAATATAAGTCTAGCTCATTTATCACAAAAGCATAATAAGGATATTCTATCGAACTAAGAGGATAAAAAAGAATATCTAAATCTTTGTTAGAATGCCCGCGATACAATACGCCGCCTGTCAAAGCGATAGCAAAACCGAGTTGCCAAATACGCTCTTTAAGTTCTCTGACTATAACTAAACCCTCATCCAAAGTCCACATTTTATCCCCAGATGATTCCGGTGCCGTCACAGGAACGACAGGGTTCGTCTGCGGTAATGGTATCGGTGGTAGTTGAGGTTCCGACTTGATAGAACCCGCGCGGCTGGATTCCCTTTCCCCGGCAGACGGGGCACTGATGCGGAGTTTTCCCGGAACAAATGGGGTGAAAATACTCTTTAACTTGTTCGGAATAAAAGGGAGAAGAATTGATTTCATTCGAGTTGTCCATTTTTATTGTAATTTATTTTGTGATCTGTTCTATAAATGCCGGTTTGTCAGAGACTCCGACGGAAATCTTGGTTTTTAGAGATTTAACGATGGATTTAACGTATGATTTGGAGTTTGACATATTAATTGAAGTTTGCCAAGAAACAAAAGATAGTTATTACTTTTATCTTAAAAACGCGGGATTGTTGGATTTCATCAAAGAGATAGTTAATGAATTTGAAGAATCCGGCGGCATTCATATAGATTATGCCGCGCGACGACCCGATACCATTGTAACCGATAGAATCAATGAGTTTAATAAGAAAAAAATTTATCAGAACGCGGCGGCGTTTAAATCGTAATATGGAAAGAAATTGGTTTAACATTTCTTCCACTATCGAATAATTCAATAAAAGTCCGCGCGACATCTGGGAGGTCAAATCTTTTAGTTTCATTATTTATTACCGCCTCAAAGAATAACTCATACACCCAAATATCGGGCGATAATTGTCGTTTTAACGCCCGGGCGATCGGACAATGACAAGAATTGTTTTTAAATTTATCCGACGACAACTCGGCCCGCGCGGATGTAATATCTTCCCATGTGACTTGAATTTGCATTTATCTTATTATATTCCCAAGTAATCAAATGTTTAAGTATCTTGCGGAGATTTTGGTTTCGGATCAAGAAAAAATTTCAAAAATATGTGTAATTTGATATTGAGTAGAAGATGATTAGCTTTACGAAGATTTGTTCTCAGTGCGGAAAAGAAAAGGATTTAAATGAATTCCGCGCCCAATCGGCGTCGCCCGATTTGCATAAAAATACGTGTAAATCTTGCGACGATATCTATCAGAAACAGAGATATTTGCGAAAAAAAGAACAAATGAAGGAGAATGCCGCGAAATGGCGGCGCGAGCACCCCGAAGAATTCCGCGCGATTCAAGAAAAATACCGTTTAAGGAAAAAACTTAAAAAAGATTTGGCGCGCACCGAAGAAAAACACAAGAATTTAAAAAATGAGCAAAAAGAAAGCCTCAACGCCGGACTTGTCTCCCAAGTCGGTCCAAAGAGAAAAAATAAAGAATGAACTCACAATTCGAGAGTTTGATTGGACGGAAAAACAAAAACATTTAATTAGTTTAATAAGAGACAAAGATAGTAAATTAGTATTTATTTCGGGACCAGCAGGGGTAAGTAAAAGCTTAGTTTCAGTCTATTGTGGTCTCCAATTATTAAATAATAGAAGAGTATCGGAAATTATCTATTCCCGCCCGATTTTGGAGTCGGCCGATACAAATTCAAAGCTCGGGTTTCTTCCGGGAGATCGGGACTCTAAGGTAGAGCCGTATTTATACGTGGCGATCCAAAAGTTGGAAGAATTACTACCAGAATCCGAAATAAACCATTTAGTTTCTGATAAACGGATCAATTTCTTGGAGGTTAATTACTGCCGGGGATTAAGCACGGTGGGTAAATTCTGGGTAATTGATGAAGCGCAGGGGTTTTGTTTTAATGAACTAGTCACGTTGATTACCCGGATTGGGATTGGCTCAAAAGTGATCATTTGCGCCGATCCATCCCAGTCTGATTTACCTTTAAATAAACAGGGTGGTTTTAAGAAGCTGTTGGAGATTTTTTCGGACGAAGAAAGTAAGAAAAACGGCATTCAAACCTTTCAATTTACGAACGAAGATATCGTCCGCTCTGGCTTATGTAAGTATATTGTGGAAAAGATAGATAAGTATAAAGAAGTTAGTGATTCTTTTAAAAAATAAACGTATAATAAGTATAGAAATGAGTTATTTATGGCAAATTCTTATTACTGCACCCAATGCGGATCAAAGACTACTACAGATTTTACTCCAAGGGTATGTGCGCGTTGTGGTACCCCTTTCTTTACTTCTGTATCGCCTTCTAAACCCATAACCGCTTCCGCCGCCCCGCCGAAAGTAAAAAAGATTCTTCCCTTTAAAAAGGAGGATATGCAGGATAATTTTCCCGACGATGATGGAACCGATATTTATGAAGTTCCCTCTTTAGAAAATGTTAGTTACGAAATTGATTATGATAATAATGCAAATAAAGGGGTTCAACTAGGTGAAATTCTAGAAGCAAATAAAGGAAAGAAAATCAGTAAAAAGAAGATTAAACCGACTAAATCCAAACCGCGCGGAAATCCGCCAAAATCAAAAGAACAAATTCTCGAAGACTTTAAAAAGGAAATATCTTCGAATAACGGTCCGATCGAAATAGAATAGCCGCGCGGATATGAGTTTTTTTATATTTATCCAACCTAAACCCAGACCGCCGAAACAAACATTTGAAGAATGTTATGATGAAATCGTGCGGGAAGTCGATAAACGAAAATACAAATGGAGATTAACGGCGGTTAATGGGTGGTGTTCGTGGGAAGATATAAGATCGTTAATTTTGGTTCATATCTGGAAAAAATATTATTTATACAACCCCGAAAAGTCGCCGCTAGCGCATTGGGTCCAGCGGATTTGTTCAAATCAAATCATTAATTTTTTAAGGAATTTCCACGGGAATTATGCTTCCCCTTGTAATCATTGTATTTGCGCGGAAGGAGATAACCTTTGCACTGTTTACGGCACTACCCAATGTCCCGATTGCCCTTTAGTCCAAAAATGGCAAAAATCTCGGCAACATGCTTACAACGTTAAATTACCTCTTTATTTGGAAAATCATTTAAATGAATATTATGATATGCCGGATAAAGAATATGACGTAGATAAAGCCGCGCCGATTCTCCACGAAAAGATGGAAGAGGTTTTAAAGCCTTTAGATTTTCGTGTTTATAAGATTTTATACATTGATAATAAAAGCGAAGAAGAAGCGGTTCGATTATTAGGGTGTAAAAATACAGAAGCGGGCAAAGCGGAGGGTGCGAAAATAATCAAAGATTCAAAAAAGGTTATTATGATTGCCGCGCGGCAATTAGTTAATAATGGAGAAATAGAATAGATATGGATACCCCTCAAGAACTATCTTTAGGACAAAAAAATAAGGTTCTAGAATATCTTAATAATAATAAGAAATTTAACCTTAAGAAACTCGTTGAATATGTCGGCGGGGAAGATTGCGATTATCGTTCCGAATTAGGTAAATTGGTTAGAAAATATCTCGAAGAAGAGGGATTAAAGGATAAGATCAACGAAAAGGAAGAAAAAGCGGCCGCCGAAGCTAAGAAAGAGCCGCCGACGGAATTAACCGACGTGCAAAAAGAATTTATTGATAATAACGCCGCGTCAATGAAATTCGTCGAAATGGCTCAAATTTTATTTGATAATAAAAAAATCCAAGGTTGGTCGCCGGAAGTTAAATTAGTTGTAGAATACGTTAAAAGCAAAGAAACGAGTAAATTATACGAAGACCCTGATGACATTCCGACGAATCAATATCAGCCGCCGAAAACTTATTTAAAAGTTATTCAGAAGATCAATAAATACGTTCATAACAATCCTTATCAGGGCGTTTCCACTTTAAATGTTACCAAATTTATTGAGGAATTAAATCCTAAATTAAAGAGTTGTTTGGATGCTTTGATTGGTTATTTACATAATTTTCAATATCTCCATCAGATCAATTCCTATCCGACAACAAGCGAAAGGGAGTTGTTTGAGAATAGTTTTATTGGTTATTTATACGATAAAAACGCATTAACCTCTGAAGAATTAGGTCAATACATTGATTTGTGCGCGGAGACGGTAAATCATTCAAATTTACAAACTCATATTAATAAACTTCAGTTTTTAATTGATCAATCCGCCGAAGAGGAAGATCCAAAGATTAAAATGGGTTTAGTCGAGTCTTTGAATTACGCGCGGGAAGAACGTCATAAAATTGCCACCCGGAAAAAACAACTTTTGGATAGTTTAACGGTCAAAAGAAAAGATAAGTTAGCCACCCAAAAGCAACATACTCAAAGTTTATTGGAAATGGTGGAATATTGGAAAGATTCGGAAAAACGGGAATTGCTTTTAAAAGCCGCCGACCAAAGAAAAGAAGAATTAAAGAAAGAGGTCGATAGATTGAAGAATTTGGACGATATTATGGTCGAGATATACGGATTCGCACCGGATGAGTTGTTGAATATTTAAAATGCAGAAAGTGAATAAGAATGTGGAATAATGGTAATCAAAAGATCATCTATTATGAGGATTACAACAAGGTTTTACGAAAATATTCGGGAAAAACATTAAATGATGTAGAGGCGAGACTTACATTAGCCAAGTTTTTTAAATCAAATCTTGGTTTAACTCTTAAAATGTTAGTTGGTGTAGACCTACTACCCTTTCAAGAGATTATGCTTAGAGCTATGTTCGCCGCCGATAATTCTCTTTTCGTATTGGGCCGTGGGCTTGGTAAAAGTTATTTAATTTCTTTATTTTGTATTCTTTACCCAATATTTTACCCCGGTTCTCAAATTGTTTTGATTAGTGCGAACTTTCGAGCTTCGCGGAGAATTTTAGAATTTGCCGACCGCGCGGTTCACTCTAAAAGGGCGCATTTAATCGAAACATCTTTTGGTAACGATTTACGTAAAGGAAACGATGTTTTTAGTTGGACTTTAGATAATGGGTCTAAAATATTCGCCCTTCCTTTATCTAAAGGAGATGGTCTGCGCGGCCAACGAGCTAGTTGCACAATTGTTGATGAGGGGCTTTTGATTAGTAAAGAAATACAAGAATCTATTATCCGCCCGTTCCTTACCGCTAAACAAAATTATCAAGAAGAAAAAGAAATCCGCGCGGCGGAGGATTATTTAATTAAAAAAGGTGTTTTAACTGAAAAAGATAGACTCTCCTTTCCTAGAAATAAATATCAAGTCTTTAGTTCGGCTTCCTATCAGTTTGAATATCTTTACGAGATGTTTCAATCTTATAAAAGTGAGATTATAAAATCATCTATTCCAAAACAAGACCCGCCCCGGTTCTTCGTATGGCGAATGGGTTACGAAGCATTACCTAAAGATAGTTTTATCGATACGACGCAAATTCAAGCGGCGGCCGCGAATGGCGGCGCGGCGACGGATTACTTTCGAAAAGAGTATCAAGCTATTTTTACGGACGTAGGAAATGGTTATTTTAATGTTAAAAGGCTCGCGGAGTGCACAGTTAGGGTTAATGAAGAACCGACCGTTCAAGTTAGAGGTAATAAAGATTATCAATATATTTTAACTATTGACTCGGCGATGAGCGCGTCTAAAGATAGTGATTTCTTTGCAATGGGAGTTTATTTGTTAGCTCCCCAAGAAAGAAAAATATTTCAGGTTCATTCTTACGCTAAAAACGGCGGCGATTTAAAACATCATTACGAGTATCTTACTTATTTATTAACTCATTTTAATATTGTATTTATTGCGTATGATGCCACCGGACCGGAGTTTTTACATGGTTATAACGAATCCACGATCGCTAAACAAAGAAACCTTAAGTTAGGTTTTTTAACCGCTAATTTTGAAGATGATAATTATTTAGAACAAATCGCATTAGCGAAGCGGGAATACAATACTTTAACACGTAATTATACCTATGGAATTAAATTTAATACTTATTCTGTCCGCCAAATGAATGAATATTTGCAGGCTCAAATCGAAGCGCGGAAAGTTTGGTTTGGTTCAAGAATTTGCGCCAATGAAGTAGCTTTTAACCGAGCGATTGAATTCCAGTTACCATTTGAGTTTAAAGATAATTTCGATAAACCCTATACGATTGGCGAATTTTTAGAAGATCAAGATGATTGGATTGACGAAACTAAAAAAGAGTTAAGTTTAATCGAAGTTACCACGTCTAGTTTAGGTAGTTTAAGGTTTGACTTACCACAAAGTCTACAACGAAATTCGAGTGTTAATCGTCCGCGAAAAGACCTTTATACCTGTATTCTCATGGCGAATTATGCCAGTAAATTCTACTTCGATATGTTATTTACGCCGGATACGCCCGTTTATAGCACTTTTACCCCGATAATTATCAAATAGAATTACTTTTTTAACTGTAATATCTTTATATGCCTCATTATTTCGACGCTGATGAAAACGAATCTATCCGCGCGGTTGCGGATGTAAATAGTAATACCCATGCTTTCGTTCTTGATACGAAAATAAATCGTTACGGAGCGGGCGGAACCGGACTCCTTTTAGTAGTTGCAAGCAGTGGGCGGAATATCGTTGAAGTTGATAATGGCGGAACTATTAATATAAGAACGCCGGGCGTTTCTGCTTATAGTTCTTATGGGGAAAAATTTGCTTATGTGGGCGGAGATAATTATGTATGGTTAGATGCTGGGGCTGGTGAGGTATCTAGAGTAGCGATCGGGGGTGTTGTTGACAGTGTTCATCAGTTTCGTTTGGACCCTCAAAGAACAGATGGTATCCCTTATTTTTTTAATACAAGCGAAACAGTTGCCTCAAATAATTTATTTGAAGTCCAAAACAACGACACAACTATGTTTACTGTCGGAGCTTCCGGACAAATTAAGTTAAAACCTATCACAAAAGCAATTCGAAGCGGATTAAGTGTTACCGCCGGAACAATTATTTTTCAATCCGACCAAGGCTCGGGTTTTCGTTTTTATGATGGGACAAATTGGATTCGCCTTTCTGGCGCGTTTGATAATTAGAGATTTGGTCGTCGTCCCTTGACATTCTTTTAAAACCTGCTATTCTCGCCGCCAATCCAGCTAATGGAGGGTGTAATAAAAATAAATATATGATAAAAATAATTCTATTGATAGCCGCATTTTTCATTCCGCCGGTTTTTGCCGATAAACCAGCGCAAAACCGAGCCGTCAGAACCGATAGTTCGTGGACCGCCGCGAATATGAAGGGGAAACTGCCGACCCCTGTTTATCAAAACCCGGGCGATATTGCAACGCTGACTTTTCCGGGCGGCGGGGCGACGACGCTCGCTTTTCTAACTACCACTGGGGTAATTCCTTTGGGTGATTTGTCCGGAAGGTCTATCCGCGCGGAATTTAGTATTAGAACGTTTGGTTCCGTCGAATTCGTTTATTGGGGATGGAATTTGAGCGGTGTTAACCCCTGCCCGAGAAAAGCAAATGTTCGTTTATTTTTTACCACTGATTCTCGTTTGTATAATTATAATAATGCCAATCGCAACGAAGACGGTTATTGGTGGTCTAACCCGATTTCGGTCGATTTAGCCGCAATGGAACATTTCGTTTTATTGGAAACTTTGGCAGACCCCTCAAAATGGAGCAACGCTTTGGGTCATTGGGGAAATGATCCCGCGCATATCAATGGGTTTTATGCTGCGACGAAAAATATCCGCCGGATTGGTTTAGCCTTTGCTGGTGGCTGTTTCTTTGATGTTGGGGTGGGAACAATTGGTTCGGGAAGCGCGACGTTCCATTTGCATAGTTATACGGCGAATTAAAAATTCATCTTTAATCTTTTTTACGTTAAACCGCGTGGGTAAAAACCGCGCGGTTTTTGTTTTTTTTATGGTGTAATTATTTAATATTATGGCTCATTATTTTGATGCTGACGAAAGAGAGTCCATCCGCGCGGTGGCAGATGTTACGGGATCAACAGCAGCTTATGTTTTAGATACTAAACAAAATAAAACGGCGGGAAACTTACTTGAGATTCGGAATAGCGGAGTGTTAAAAACTTCTATATCGCATCAGGGAGTTGTTCGCTCGCCTTCCACAATTGGGTCTTTCCCCGAAGATACTAGTGTGGATGGACAATACGCAGAAATGTATATCACCGATAACGGAGCTTATGTCGATATAAGTTCTCAAAATGGGTTGAATTATGTGGCGATGTATGCGGAGGATAACGAATTTGGTTTTATTGCAAATAGCGGTCAAGATTATTTCCGCGCGTTACCAACAGTGGCGTCAAACCAAGTTCCTTATATATTCGATACAACAATATTACATACAATAACCGGGCCGTTAATGGACGTAAAAAACAATGGAAATCGAATGTTTCGTCTTGGAGCTTCTGGTGATGTGTGTTTAACTCCTATGACTAAAGCTGTTCGAAGTGGTATTAATGCAACGGCGGGCACAATTATTTATCAATCTGACCAAGGTTCCGGTTTCCGTTTTTTTGATGGCGGTCATTGGATAAAGCTATCGGGCGTTTTTGATGATTAAGATTTAACTTCCGCGCGGTTTTAACTGTAATTTATAATTAATGCGCGTCGGATACGATAATTTAACCATATCTTCCTTTTTACTTTGGGCGGATCATAAACTTATTAAAGATGGTTCCGGATACATAAGTACTTCTTCTCTATTCTATCCGGTAAGTCAAACTTATAATGGATATTATACTTATGCTTCTCCATTTAAACAATTTGCTTATGATTCCTCCGCCGGGGCACCGGTAATGACCGGCGTTTATTTAAACAATACTTTTATAACAATCGGTCAAAGTGGTTTAGCCCAAATAGATTACAACAACGGGCGGCTGTATTTTACTGGAGCCTTAACCAACCCACGAATCAGCGGGAATTTTGCTATTAAAGATTTTAATATTCATTTAACCACCGAAAATGAGGTTAAATTACTATTAGAAACTAAATTTGAAGTCCGCCCGGTGCGCGGACAGGTCCCAACAGGTTTGGAAAGTAATCAATATACTTATCCCTGTATTTATATTAAACAATCCGAATCCTACAACGAACCTTACTTTTTGGGCGGCACCAGATGCACCAAACAAACAATTCTCGCCTATGTTTTATCTGATTCCGAATTTAAATTACAGGCGGTTAAAAGTCTATTTCGAGACCAGTGCGAAGCCTACATTCCTATATTAAGTTTGGAAAATCAACCATTTAATCAATTTGGCGGCTTAAAATCGGGCAGTTTCAACTATACCGGCGCGAGCGCGGGGAAGATTGATATCGGCAGCGGTCTTTTTGTAAGAAAGGTTTACAGTTCTGACCTTAACGCGCGGCGATTTGTTGATTTCAAAGATTTAAATCCTGAAGTTTTTAAAGGATTGTTACAATTTGAGATCGAACATGTAAGATTTTAAAAAATTATTAAAGTATTAACTGTAATTATTGTATTATGCCTCACTATTTTGATACGGATGAAAATGAACCAATACGCGTTGTTAATGGCGCGGCAAACGGAATTACCCCATTAATTATCGATACTAATCGAGAAAGAAGTAATGGAAATTTAGTAGAAGTTCGAAAAACGGGACAAAATCAACTTGTTATAACCAAAGACGGCGGAATTCAAATTGGTCCCAAAGCGTCGGGCTTTTGGAATAGTGACGATAATTCTTATATTAATTATTCCCGCGTTGACGCGGGCGGACCAGAATATATTGGGTTTTATAATACTATCCATCAAACTTCATCTATAGGCACTGGTGCATCTTTTGAGGCGGATATTAATTATAATACAACATCAGTGTATGCCCGGCGATTCTATCGAAACTCCGCCGGAGAGGACAAAGAAAGCCGAGTAAGTTTTAATGTAAACGCTGGTATTTCCGATTGTCTTTTCTATGGGCAAGCGGGGGATAATTTTTTATACGAGTTCCGTCCATGCGCTGATTCGAGCACTCATTGTTATTCTTTTAATTCAAACGCCAAACATACACAAGGACATTTGTTACAGGTTGCTAATAGTGGAACCACTGTCTTTAAAGTAGGTGTTTCCGGAGAAATAGTTCTTACTCCTATGACTAAAGCGATGCGCAGTGGCTTAACCCCAGCGAGTGGTATGATGATTTTCCAACAGGACGCGATCCCGGGACTTCGAGTATATAATGGGACAAATTGGGTGAGATATACTGAAACAAATGATTAATCCGCGCGGTTAAAAGTGATAATTAATGATTTTTATACCTTTTCCGCCGGAATTTAAATTTCGATAACTTTTATCAAAAATTAAGTGTAATTCCATGTTAGATAACATTTTTAACTAATTAATACTATGCCACGTAATAGAACTATAACGCAATGTGAGGCGCTTTACGCCGGACCATCCCCCGCGACGGGTGCTCACTTTCACTCAGGGTCCGCTAGTCAATATTCTGGGTATTCCGGAACGAATACAGGTAATAACCTTGTCAAACAGCTTTATCGTGTTCAAAGCGCGAATTACGGCTTTAACATCCCCCGCCGAGATGTCAATCAGTTCGGAGAACTTGCGTCTATTGAGCGTTTGATCCTTGATCCGCCGACCGTCTCTCTGACCTTTGATTATCTTGTTAATGGTCTTTATAATGAGAGGATTTTAGGATTTACCATCAGTACTGGAACGAATGTTTCTTGTATTTCTGGTATTTTGAATAAAACCCAAGACGAAAGAAACTACTTTATTAAGACGGTTTCCGAAGGTAATGACGCTAACGGCGATACGTCGGTCAATAGTAAGATTATTGCGATTGGAAACGGATTTATTAGTAACTATACTGCCAGTGCGTCCGTTGGAGATTTTCCGCGCGCGTCGGTCACGGTTGAAGGTCTTAATATGAACTTCGACATTGATCCATTTGCCCCCGGACAGACTTCGGGCACAATGAACATTCCGGCCGTCAATCCGTCAAACGGAACACCGATTACCGCTTGGCAATATCAGTTGCCTAAAGGTCAAAGTTCGACCGGTGAGTTTATTTCGGCACTGCGCCCCGGTGATATTACCTTCTCAATGGGTTATGCAGAGGGTGGTGTTAACCTCACTGATGCAAAAATCCAGAGCTACTCAATTGGTTTCGACTTAACTCGCGAAAACCTCTTGAAGTTAGGTTCTAAATTCGCCTTCGCAAAGGAATTAGCGTTCCCATTAAGTACTACTCTTAGTATTACCGCTGATGTTGGCGATTTAGATACTGGTAAACTAACGGAGATGCTTAATAACAATAACTCCTTTACTACCACGGTAAGTATCGCTCATCCTTCGGATTCAACGAAGAAGATTGTTACTTATACGTTGGCATCTGGTAACTTGGATAGTCAATCGTTTAGTTCGAGCATCGGAAGTAATAAATCGGTCACGCTAACATTCCAAACTCCCATTGGGGGACCTCAGCAATTAGGCAAGGGTGTGTTCCTCTCAGGATATAATTAAAGTAGAGTAGTCTACTTTTTAAGTAGAATACATTTTGAACAAAAAGCCCGGAGAAAAATCTCCGGGTTTTTTTATTGCTTTATCTTTAAAAGAACTAAAAATAGATAAATATGAATAACCCAAACGATTTTAAAATTTGTTGTGTTTGTAATAAGATTAAACCCATTACCGATTTTGGTATTTTAAAAAGCTTAAAAGATGGCCGACGACCCCAATGCAAACAATGCCGAAAAAACCAATATTACGTAAATTGGGAAAAATCGAAAGAAGAAAAAAGAAAAAGTTATGAAATACATAAAGAAAAACGATTAGAAACAATGAAGAAGAATTATGAGGAAAACCCTCAGATTTATAAAAAACGAGCATCTGATTATTACTACAACAACCAAGATAAAATAAAAAAATATCGAAAATGGTTAAATGAAAGTGGTCAAAAACAAAGAAAACGAAAAGAATATTTTGAACGTAATCCATCCGCCAAAATCGCGGAACGATTTCGAAGTCGTTTGGCATCCATGATTTCGAAACAAAAGGGGACGAAAAGTGCGTCATCATTAGAACTTCTTGGATGTTCGTATGAAGAACTTAAAAAACATTTAGAAACACAATTCCGCGACGGAATGACGTGGGAAAATTATGGAAATTTTTGGCATGTCGATCATATCCGCCCATGCTGCGCATTTGATCTAACTAATTCGGAGCAGCAAAAAGAATGTTTTAATTTTAAAAATTTAAGACCCTTACTAGCAATTGAAAATATGCAAAAAGTTCAAGACGATCTTGCATTAAAAAAAGAGTTAAAAGGTTAGCCTTTTTTAAAAACTTATTTCCGCGCCGAAGATACATCATCTTCGGTTTTTTTATTTCCGCGCGGTATTTTTGAATTTTTAAGTGTAATCTAATTTAGCTTTAAACGGCTAAAGGTATAAAAGGTTATGTCAGAGGAAAATGAAAGGCTTCAAGAATTTGTTAAATTCCAAATAACAAGGCGTTTAACATACGTCGCTAAAACTTCTCTTCATCTCTTAGAAGAAATCAAAGAAAATAATCAGGATTTCGATTTCCAAAAATATCGAAAAAAAATGTTAGATGTATTGGGGGACTCTGTTCGCGAACTAGACGAACTATTAAGTAAAGTTAATTTTACCCTTAAATAACCGCGCGGATTTATTTATAATATATATGTAATAATTATGAAAACTACATTATGGAAGAATTCTAATAGTATTAGTAGTATCATTGATCAACGTTTACAATTACAAAGCACTCAAAAAGCTTTAGAGAATTTAGATGTTTATATTCCTGATGTTCATTCTATTAAATCTGTTTTAAAAGCGTATCGTCAATGGGATGAAAAGAAACAAAAGAAGTTTATTTCCGTGTTAGGCGGGGCGGCTAATTTTAAAAAAACAGAGGAATTCATTAAGGAATTATGACCGATTTATTTAGTGAAAATTTGGCACAAGCTTTTGGACGAGTTGCTGCTACGGCGGTAGAAGCAAAAGTTTCTTTAGATGACTTAATTAATATCTTTAAATATAATCAAGATCGAGAACCCGACGTGGTAGCAAACGCAGTTAAAAGTCTACTCACAAGAATTCGAAAACCAGAAGTACTAAAAATACTAGAAGAAATTGGTTTTCAGACTCTTAATACACCAATACAAATATTAAGAAACGTCGCACGGATATTTAATCACTTATCAAATGAAGCGAAAACGAAAATTGAAGTAAATCTTGGTTCGTTTTTTCAGTTGAAAATGATAAGGAAAGCAGAAAATTATGAGTAATAAAGAACCGGTAAAACTAATAATCAAATCAGATGGAACTTGCGGTGGCACGCTTGTTAAACTATCAAACGGCACGGATTTAGGTCATGTGCAAAAACTTACTTGGTCACTTGAGGTTGGCGGACAAGCAAAAGCGACAATCGAGACTATAATGACGCCCGCCGAAATTAATGTTATAGCAAGCGAATCAGACATTACGGTAATTAATCGAGTGTTACCGCCGACTATGCCATCTGAACGCGTTGATTTAGTATTCGTAAAATAACTATTTTAAAAAAGGTATAATTAATGAAAAAGGTCTATCAATTCTCGGTTAACCAAAAGAAAACCGTAGAGGAAAAGAAGGAAGTCGAAGTTAATGGAGAAAAATTAACCAAGACGGAGCAAGTTGTAAAAGAAATTCCGCGAAATTTCTTTCTAAAAAAACCCAATCGAAGTTTGTGGGACCAAGCCGAGCTTATACATGGTATTGCTTGGTCGGAGGCGCTAAAAGCGGGAATGTTGACAGAACAATTACTATTTAAAAAGTATAGCGATGAGGGCGGTATCTTCTCCCGCGCCAGCATAGAAAAACGTAAAGAATTAGTCAAAGAACTGGGTCTACAACAGCGGGAATACGAGCGTTTAGAAGCGCAAGAGAAAACTGAAGATATTAAAAAGCAGATCGATGATGTCTTTAAAAAGATATCAGATATAAGGGAAGAACTTATTCAATATGAGCAAGTAGAACAAAGTCTTTACCAAAATACGGCCGAAGCCCGCGCGCGGGCGAAGACTACTATTTGGTGGGTTTTGCAGCTCGCTTATAAAGATGAAGACGGGAAGATTTCGCCGCTCTTTGGTGACGGTTCTTACGAAGATCGTTTGAAAGTTTATGATGAATATAACGAAGGAGAAGACCCTTTTTGGGTGGAAGTCGTCCAACGCTTTCTCTTTTATGTTACTTTTTATCTATCTGGGCGGGGAAAAACGGAAGAGGATTTTAAAGAGATAGATAAGCTTTTTAAAGTAGAAAATTAACATAATTGATCCCGAAGTGGAGGTATAATCAAGTTTAGTCAAACACAGTTAAAAATCACATTCGCCGATATACTTAAAGGGTATTCGGCGTTTTTTTCCGCGCGGTTTAAACGAATCTTTGTTAAACATTTTAATATCATGGATTTGGCGGATATAGATGTTAAAAATGAAGAATTCCAAGCTAAAGCCGCCGCGCTTCCCTCTTTAGCGGAACGAGAAGAATATATTATTGAAGAAAAATTATGGTCCGAAGAGAGGAATAAGAAAATTAAAGATTGGAAATTAGAACTTTCTAATCTTAATTTAACTAAATCAAAATTGTTTCGAAAAGCCGATATACAAGAAGTGGAAAAGAAGATTAAAGAAGTCCGCGCGGAATTAAGTGCCGCCGAATTAGAAAAGTCTATTTTAATTGGTTATACCCGCGAAGCTTATGCGCAAAAGAAAGCAAATGAATATTATATGTTCAAAGCTATTTATAAAGATGAAAGTTTAACCGCGCGGTATTTTACTGAAGAAGAATTCGACGATTTAGAAGAAACGGAATTAACCGAACTAATAACTATTCATAATACATGCACTGATAAATGTAGTGAGCAAAATCTCAAGAGAATTGCTCTTTCTCCGTTTTTTCTTAATACTTTCTATCTTTGTGAAGATAACGCCTATCACTTTTATAATAAACCAACTTCTTTATTAACCATTTATCAAATTGAATTATTTAACCACGGGCGGTATTTTAAACATATTTTATCAGAGATGAAGGGTTTGGATGATTCCGCGCTGGAAGACCCCGATGCTTTAATCGATCGATTTAATACAACTAAAAATGCAGAAAAATTTGTTCAACAGTCGCAAAACTTAAATAATAATGATGATCGAGAGTTAGTCGGCGGGGGTGTGGCGATTATGGGAGCTTCGAAAGAAGATATTAAAAACGCGGGCTTAGAAGGAGAAGTGGTAGATTTAGGTAAGGAAGCGGAAAAAGCGGGCGGAAAACTTTCTTTTGAACAACTTCTTAAATTACATAACGCTATTTAGTGAAGTTTTTTATTTCCAAGTACTTATTAAATTTTCTAGTCAGATATAAATTAGGTTCTTCGTTATACATCCAATCACAAAAAGCAGATATTTTTGACTGACTGTGATTATAAATTATGGCGTTGTTTTTTATGTTTCGCGTGGCGAATAAAAGTCCTGTTTTTTCGTGAATTTTATTTTGAAGTTCGGGGATGAATATTCGGCTTGACATGATTCCTAAATAAAAGTTTGTTTGTCCGATATGTTGTCCGGATTTCCTTGAAAAAATCGACAGACACCCATCACCCTCAAAATATCCACGAATAAAAAATTTAACTAATCTATCGGGTAAATTTTTTGGCCAGTCTAATATCAGGCTTTTTGCGTTGACGCAACCAAGACTATGTAAATCATTACACATTTGTTTACTTGAGATCAAGAGACATGCTTTATTGTCTCGAACTAAAATCGGATGTTCTGAATCGATATTAGTTTTGAATTTATTAAGAATTTCAATATCATTTTTTTGAATAGTGAGATGAAAGAGAGAAAGGGAATTGCATCCATCAGCGAATAACCACCCTAACCAATAAGCTTTATCGGCCGAATCGATAACTTCAAAATATCGTTCGTTTACATTATATTTTCGAGAAGCATAGTATTTTCGTCTAATATCAACATTAAATTTATTTAAAATTTCATAAACTCGCGCCTCACCAATTTGATAGATTCCCATAATCTTCCGAATATTAGCATTTTTATTACTATATAAATTTGCAATATTTATTTCATCATTATTATTTAAAGGTTTTTTCATTGTAATTATGTTGTACTAAGAATTACACACATTATAGTAGTATTTCTATCATTTTGATTATTTTTTTATTTATTAAGAAAAATTACTGTAATTCTTATCAAAGGTAAAAGGTCATGGCGGCACCATTTGTAGTTCCAGTAAATTTAGACTTTTCGGCGGGGGAAAGGCAAGCGCTTCAATTTTCCCAGAAGCTTAATTCTTATTTTAAACCTATTTCAATTTTTAATACCGGCGGGTTTGACCGTCCGTTAGGTAAGTTAAGTGATAATGCGTTAGAGTTCGAAAAATCGATGAAAGCCGCCAACGCCCGTGTTCTGGCGTTCGGCGCTTCCGTCGGTGTTATTTATGGTGTTCAAAGGGCTTTTAGTGAAATGGTTAAATCCGCCATTTCGGTGGAAAAGCAACTGACTGATATCAACGTTATTCTTAATGCTAGTCAGGATAATTTAAGTAAATTTAGTGATAGTTTGTTTAATATCGCCCGGAATACCGGTCAATCCTTCAAAGACGTTGCCACGGCCGCAACGGAATTCGCGCGACAGGGCTTGGGAATGCAAGAAACCCTGAAAAGAACGAATGATGCTCTTGTTTTAACTCGTCTTTCTGGGATTAACGCGGCGGATGCGGTTGAAGCTTTAACTGCTACCATTAACTCTTTTAGTAAATCCGCGCTGGATTCAACGGAAGTTGTCAATAAATTCGCGGCAGTTGACGCGGCGTTCGCTATTTCGGCGGGCGACTTGGCGGAAGCCGTGAAACGAGTTGGTTCGGTGGCTGAAGACGCCGGGGTGAGTCTGGATGAATTAGTTGCGATCGTCACCACCGCAAAACAAGTAACCGGTCGAGAAGCTTCTGTTATTGGTAACGCTTTCAAAACGATTTTTACTCGTCTCCAACGTCCGGAAGTGATTCAGGATTTGGAAGATTTAGGTGTTTCCGCGCGGGATGCTAATGGTAATGTTAGACCATTGTTAGAAGTTTTTAACGAATTGGCGGGGGTGATCGATGGAGTTTCCCACGCCACTAAAATAAGAATTGAGCAAGAAGTTGGTTCGGTTTACCAAATTAACACTTTAAAAGCCGCCCTTTCTGATTTAAATAAAGAATATGGTATCTATAAGAGCGCTTTAGATATTGCCTCCAATTCAACCGATCAAGCTACAAGACGAAATGAAGAGTTAAATAAAACCATTGCCGCGCAACTTTCTATAACTAAGAATAACTTAACACAGTTCGGCGCGAGTATCGGTCAATCGGTTGTTAATCCAGCTTTAAAAAGAGTTTTA
>Ga0196964_10000142_pt1 | contig 49270 bp, 39 predicted proteins | sample S1_10metaG_FD_148615 | JGI IMG/M metagenome (GOLD analysis project Ga0196964, IMG submission 148615) | Soil microbial communities from Anza Borrego desert, Southern California, United States - S1_10 | ecosystem: Environmental > Terrestrial > Soil > Desert | place: USA: California | collected...
GGTAGACAGGGCAGGCAAAAGGAAGAAATGTCCAAAGAGCTTGAATATCTTAAGGGCTTCCTGGTGAGTGTGGACAAAAAGCTCAGCAATGAGCGGTTTGTGCAGAATGCTAAGCCTGAAATCATTGACAACGAAAGAAAGAAAAAAGCCGATGCCGAGGCGCGGATAAAAGTTCTTGAAGAAAGCCTTAGTTTGATGTAACTTTATGATAATGAAACAGGTATCAATTATTGCATGTGTTATTGTCCTGCTAGCCTGCAGCCTGAGCCTGATGGCCCAGAAATCGAAAGGCGGGAGCGCCCAGAAGAAAGGGAGCAGCAGTGGTGCCAAGGAAAGCAATATCTACACATATCTGGGACGCTCGGATTACCGGGGAGGAAAGATCACCAAAAAAATGTTTGACTCCCTGCTGAAACAGGGTATTACAGCACGTGATACCCTGGGTAATGTCTATAAGATCGATGGATTTGTATTTAACTATAATGAGCGGAATGTGTACGAAGACTCGGTGGGCAACCTGATGATGCTGACCGATCTGCACCAGGAGTTCTGCACGGGTGACACGATCAGCCTTGCGCTGCGCAGGAATATTTTCTACAAGACAAAAGCCGGAGATACAGCCTACATCGAGAACGTGAAAGTGAGCACTCCATCCGGACAGAGCTTCGCAAAAGGGATGAAGTTTACTTTGACCAGGTAGACGATATCAGCTGAGCCATGTTCTTTTACGCACTGAAGCACTGCCCGCTAAATCTTTAAAACGAAAAGCCCCGGTAAAACTACCGGGGCTTTTTCTATTCTCTCTCTCTCTGTATTGTTGAATCGTGAAGGCGTGAAGGCGTAAAGGCGTTAGGTGTAAAGGCGTAGGGTTGCCTGACCTTTGGTAATGGTGGAATCGTCGGTACAGGGCTAATGCTAAGTTCCATCAAGGTAACAAAGCTTGACATTCCGACCATCCCGCTGGTAATAGCACCTCGCCGCTGCCGGGAAGAATTTGTGCGGATGAGCGAAGAGCCCGATCGGGAAATAAAAGACAGGTGAATAATGCACGATTCCTTCAAGGCGAAAAAAGGCCTTCCTTCCCTTCAGGATCCGGGAAAGCAATCTCGTTAGTTGAGGGATACGCTAAAGCTTTGAACTGGGGCAGAAGGAGGCTTCGGTCTTCCTGAGCAGGCGTTGTGTGGGCTCAAAACAGGGTAAACTTCGCTCTAAACATTATTCCCTTTGCACCATACAGAGAACTCTTTGCCCCAAACATCATCCTCTTTACACGAGACAGAGCACTGTTTGCACGGAAGTGTATTCTCCTTGGATCAGACAGTATCCTCTTTGAATCAAACAGCATGCTCTTTCAGTCAAACAGTATCCTCTTTCAATCAAACAGTATTCTGTTTGGTGCAAACAGTATGCTCATCGCAGCAAACAGAATACTGTTTGCTCAGGACCGTACGCTGTCCGCACCAAATAGTATCCTGTTTCGATAAAACTCTTTACCGTTCCTGCCAGGGAGAGCCCGGATACTCACAAACCACCGGTTGTTACCGCGTCGGAAGATAGCCTGAAGCACAAGGTCAGTCAGACTTACAACAAATCCGATCGTGTTTTCCGAAAACACCACAGTATTGAACCCGGTAATTGTCGCAGGCGATCGCCCCGTGATCAGGAAAAGGACTTGCTAGTTTACCAGCAGCAGATTCACACTGCGCTGCAGTATATTGAAGGCTATCTCCGCCATCAGGTTTTCCTTGTCCAGGGTGGGGTTAACCTCGGTTACCTCAAAACAGCAGATCTTGTGGCTTTGCATCAGGGAGGCGATAAGATCCTCGGCTTCACGCTCGCGCAGCCCGTTGCTCACGGGGGTGCCGGTGCCGCGGGAAATCGAGGAATCCATGCTGTCTACATCGAACGAAACATAGATGTCGTCACAGTTGGCCAGATGCAGCAGTGCCTGGCGCACGACGCTTTCCACGCCTTTTCTCCTGAACTCCTGTACCGTGAATACGCGGATACCGTGCTTTTTAATCAGGTATTCCTCTTCTTTCTCGAAGTCACGGAGACCGATGAAGACCAGGTCCTCAGGATTGATCTTAGGCGCAATATCCCCCAGGTTCTTCAGCTTTTCCCAGAGCTCCAGGGTCTTTGGGTCAGGGTTGTGTACTTTGTTATCGAGATTATCTTCAGCCAGTGCTGTGGCCAGCGGCATGCCATGCATATTGCCGGAGGGGGTTGTGTATGGTGAGTGAAGGTCGGCATGGGCATCTATCCAGAGCACGCCAAGCCTGCGCTGCGGCTTTGCCATGCGGATACCGGCTATGGTTCCTCCGGATGTACTGTGATCGCCGGAAAGCACCAGGGGAAAAAGCCCGGACTTCAGCGTATCGCAAACCGACTGGGAAACTCTCTCATACATTCTCAGGATACCATGTATCCTTTTAGCATAAGGAGATTGTACGGGTTCATACAGCAGCTTGTTTTCGGTCTCTACCTGCTCCGTTGGAAAGTTGACGAAGAAATTGCTCATGAAGTCAAGCGCCGCTATCTGAATAGCGTCTACGCCCAGGCTCGCGCCTCTTGTCCCCGCCCCGATCTCAGACCTGACCTCAATGATCTTGATATTTCTCATACGGGCTCAAAGGTATTAAATGCCACTGTGTTAAGCAAAGCCGCTAGAAAGGATAACCTATGGCGAAATTGAGCACTAAGTTATTTGCGCGCCAGGTCCTGTCCAGGATATCTATTTCGCGGAGTACCCATCCTCCATAATCATACTGCGGGTTATAAGGCCGGCGCAGGGGGAAAGCGGCGTCGATGCGAAAGATAAAAAAGCCGGCAAGGTTGAACCTTGCCCCGGCACCGGCGCTAACGGCAATGTCCCGTCCGAACCGCTTCAGCTCGAACTCGCCGGAAGGAAAATCGGACGAGGGGTTGGCTAACCAGATATTGCCCGCGTCTGCAAAAAGGGCGCCGGTCATCTTTATAGAGCCGGAAAAGAGCTGCACGATATCGAACCGGTATTCACCGTTCATCTCGAGCTTTATGTCGCCGGTACGGTCAATGTAGATGCTGCTTTGCCGGGAGCCGGTGTCAGAGAACGTAGCCGGATCATAATAGCTGCCAGGGCCCAGCGAACGGATGCGCCACCCCCGGATACTATAAGCACCGCCTACAAAGTATTGCTTGATATAAGGCAATGTCGGAGATGTACCATACGGGAAGCCCGCTCCTCCATAGAACCGTAATGCCACCTGCGACCGGGCCCTATTGATATACCTCCGGGCGTCGAAATCGAATTTAAGGTACTGCGCATATTGCATCGGGAAAGTGACCAGCCGGTCTATATTGCGCAGGATGCCGCCCGCCTCCTCCAGTGCCAGACGCAGGTAGCTGTAACTCTTTCCCTGGTTGTCGAACTGATTGGAAAAGGTAAAGGCGAGATTTTCACCCTGGATGAATACCTCCCGGTAGCTGTTGGCAAGAAAAGGATTGTTTTCCAGCCTTTCCTGGAATGCTGCAGAAGTAGCGGGCCGCCGGATGATATTGATAAATGCCGGGGAAGCTTCCCAGTTATTGGTGCTAGTTTCCCGCCATTTATAAGTAAGGTTAGCGGCCGTATTGGTCAGCGTAAAAAAGTTGGTACGGTCCAGGAAACTGGACCCAAACCCAATGATGGTACGCGGCAGGTTCTTCTTTGTTGCATTCACATGAAAGGGCACCAGGAACTTGGGGAGGTCAAGCGTGGCACTGAAGCCATAATTCTTGGTCAGAACATTAAGATGGTCGAAGAAATTCTCTCCCCGCTCCTGGTCGTAAAAAGTTTCCAGACCCCCGCTCACACTCAGGGTGAGCAGGTTGGCTCCGCGGGCCAGGTTACGGTCGCGCAGGCTTACCGTCGGCGTAACGCCCAGAAAATAGGTAGTACCGGTGGAGAGCTCCAGGTTGGCGGTGAAATCATATTTCTTGGCGGGGGTAAGCAATACTACGACGTTCAGCATCCCCTCCCCGCCGGTGGCAGCCGTGTCTTCAACCAGTATGATACGTACCGTCTGGAATACGCCTAGCTGGTTCAGCTTATTGATGGTTGCGTCATAATCCGACTGACTGAAATACTTGCCGTGCTCCAGGTAGATATGTTTGGCGATTACCTGTTCGCGAATGTAGTAGTCGTGATACCTGACCACCACATCGCCTACCTGCACCTGTTTCATGGTGCTGTCGGTAGCGTCCGCGCGGGAACGGTTGTCCGGATATACGGTGACGCGGTTAATGCGGTATCGGGTATAAGCCGCGGGGTTCTCTTTTCGGATCACAACGGTGACATCCAGGGTATGGGCACCTCCATCGGCAGGGTCCGCGCTGCGTGTTGCAGTGGCGGCGGTGTCTGCAGCAACTAGCGCTGCCTTATTGAACGTGTCGAGCGAGAAATCCACAATGTTCTCCTGGGAAAACCGGTCATAGCCATGCTCGCGGAGTACATTGGTGATTCGTGCGCGCTCCTGTTCCAGCAGGCTCATAGAGAAAGGAATACCTCCCTTCAGAAATGATGCCGGCATCGACTCCTGCACGATGCTTTTGATGGTGCTGTCGTCTACGTTGAGAAATATCCTGTCGATCGTAAAATTATTGCCTGTGTTTATCTCATAGCTCACATAGGCCTTATCCTCGCGGAACAGCACCGTATCCTTTACATAGGGATAGAAGTATCCCTGGTTGAACAGATAGCTGCGCATATAATCGGCACTGCGGCGCATGAGCAGGCTGTCGTACACCACGGGGCGCTCAACCATTTTGGGCAGCACGCTGTCGTTGGGAATGTGTTTGTATTTATTATAGCGCAGGTTATAAAGCCAAAGCTTATAGGGAAAGCCGAGCACGTACGTATTCGGCTTCTGGGCCATCAGCCGCTCCAGGTTCTCCTTCAGCTCTCCTCTTCTTACCGGACCTTTCTCTGTATTCAGCCGCAGCTCGTTTTTACGCAGCAGGTAAGCGCCTTTATCCAGGTGTTTTGTATGATCGCAGCTTGTCCAACATGTCAGCGCCAACAACATCAGTAACCAGTAACAGCAGACATCTTTTATTCTTCTTAGACCCATGTATCGGATTGGACAATTAGTATAGCTTTGCAACGATGTTGTCGAAGGCACAAATTAAATATATTCGATCATTAACCCAGCAAAAATACCGCAAAGAGCATAATGTGCTGGTTGCGGAAGGTGATAAGATCGTTCGCGAGTGGCTCTCATCGGGCACCGCTATCAGGATGATCGTAGCCGAAGAAAGCTGGGTCGGAAGCAATCTTTCTCTCATCGGCCGGCATCCTGAGGCCGAAGTATTCCAGGTGCCTGCTTCTGTACTCTCTTCCGTGTCTTCCCTGCAGACTCCTAACCAGGTGCTGATCGTAGCAGCGATGCCGGCACCCCCCGCAGGCCTCCCGGAAGGGGGCTGGATGCTCCTGCTGGAACAGTTACAGGATCCCGGCAATATGGGCACGATCATCAGGATCGCCGACTGGTTCGGTATCCCCCATATCGTTCTTTCGCCGGATTGTGCGGATGTTTACAACCCGAAGGTGATACAGGCGGCGATGGGCGGGCATCTCCGTATTTCATTTCATGTAGCGGACCTTTCTGCCTTTATTCCTGTATGTCCGGTGCCTGTGTACGCTGCCACGCTGGATGGCAGACCGATGCGGGAGTTTAGCCCGTCCGAGAGCGGCGCACTGCTTGTCGGCAATGAATCCCGGGGCATCAGCGACGCTTTGCTGCCCCTGGTGCAACAGCGGATCACGATACCTCGCAGAGGCGGAGCGGAGTCGCTGAATGCGGCTGTGGCTACGGGCATCCTCTGTTCCTGCCTGTTGCCTTAGATGCAGGTCTTTCCGGGCCTTTCAAAAAACTGGCACGGCAGTTGGTATACACTAGCTACAATAGATCACACAATAAATTCCAGAGAGATGAAAAAGCTTTTACTTACTACGATCCTGTTGCTGGCTATACTGCCCATGGTGGTAGCCCAGAACTACAGGAGCATACTGAAGGTGCGCCTTAGCGATAATACTCCGATCACCGTGTCCGTAGACCGCCGCTATTACGATGAACAAAGCAGGGTGATCACTATCGGCAACTTCCCTCCCGGACGCCACCTGCTCCGCGTATTCCGCAGGTCTTACCGGACCAACCGCCCCGTGCTGGTTTATGAAGGCACCGTGCGCCTGCAGCCGGGTACTGTATCTTACATGGTCATTGACCGCCGTACCGGACTTGCCCGTGTGAGCAACAACAGGATGAGCGACCGGGACTACCAGACATACCGCGACGACCGCAGCCTGTATAACTGGGAAAGAAACGAACACTACCGTAGCTGGGACGACCGCAACGACCGCTATGACCGCGACGACTACCGGGACGACCGGGAGCTGAGGGACCGTCGGGATAATGACCGCCGGGACGACCGATACTCCGATCGTGATGGCCGGGATAATGACCGCGACCGCCGCGACGACCGTTACGGCAACAACAATGACTATTACAGGAACGGCGACCTGACCAGGAAGGATATGGAAGATCTCCGCACCAGAGTTTCTGACCGCATTACCGACACCGAAAAGCTCAAAATGCTTCAGAGCGTCCTGAAAGACCGGAGCTACACGACCGAGCAGGTCCGCCAGATGATGAGCTGGATCAGCTTCGAAAGCACCAGGTACGATCTCGCCAAATGGGCCTATCCGAACGTGGTGGATAAGAACAACTACTGGAAGCTTGAAAGTGAATTCGACTACAACAGCACGAAGTCCGACTTCAATGAGTTTATGAACAACAGACGATAAGTTATCAGGCTGAAAAAAGAAGGGTTATCCGGCGGGATAACCCTTCTTTTTTTGCCGTACCCGGACAGCGTGCCGTTTAAGACATCAGCAACGTCCATGAAGGCACTAAGTCCGGACGGTGTCCACCTTTGCCTCCGCAAGACTGAACTTAACATGAAACAGCTTGGCGGTGAACTTTCCGATGGCAATGCCCAACAGTCCGCCACAAGTGACATCCAGCGGATAGTGCACGCCGACATATACCTGGGCGTAGGAAACAGAAAGTGCCCAGAGGACTGCTACGGGCCATACCCACCTGACCCGCTGCCCTATGGTAACTGCGCTGAAGATGCCAAGCGAAAAATGGTTGGCGGCATGTGAAGAGGGAAAGCTGTAGCCGCTGCCGCAGGGAACGATGATATGGACAATGCTGCTGAGGTGGGGATTATTGCAGGGACGCACCCGCTGAAAGATCTCCTTCAGTACATGCGCGCTGATCTGATCGCTGAGTGCAAATGTGCCCAGGAAAAACACACACCAGATCAGCCCCTTGTAGCTGTAGTTCATCAGCATGAACACAAGGAGAAAAAGATAAAGCGGCGCCCAGGTCCACTGGTTGCGGAGAAAGGGGACAATCAGGTCCTGGAATTCGCTGGTCCAGACCGTATTCAGGTAGTACCAGGCCGTAAAATCGAGAAAATGAAGCAGCTCCTGTATCTTTTGAAGCATCTATTATTTTTTGAACACCATGATCATCCTTGACGAGTCCAGGGGATTATAGCTGTTGAGCTGATAATCACCAAAGGTACCGATCAGGGACAGCCCTGCTTTTCGAAACATGGCAATAAAATCCGAAAGCGTAAAAGCTGCCACCCGTTCCACATAATGCCGCTCCCGTCCATCCATGTCGGTGAAATAAATATCCTTGACAAAATGGTGTCCTTCCAGCCTGCGTCTGATCCGGAACTCCATGCCGTTCCGGTGCACCGTATCTGAAGGCACCAAACCGGCGAGCACCTGTTCTTTGTTCAGGTAGTCTATGATCAGTATTCCTCCTTTCCTGAGACCGGAGGCAAACGCCCTGGCTGCCAGGAGATGATCCCGGTCGGTTGCAAAATAGCCGAAGCTGGTAAAGAAGTTAAATGCGTAGTCGAAATAGTTGATATAAAAAGGCATGCGCATATCATGCACATAGAAGTGCAGCCGGCTATGTTCAGATGCCTTTGCTTTCAGGATGCTGGCGTAGGAAAGATCTATCCCGGTGACGTCAAAACCATAATCCGCCAGCTGAATGCTGAACCGCCCTTCACCGCAGGCTATATCCAGCATGGAACTGCCGGGCAGCGGTTGCAGGTAGTTGACAAGCTGTTCTGCAAAAGCCTGAGCTTCGATCTCGTCCCGGTGCTCGTAAAGCATATAATAATAGGGCGAACCGAACCAACTCTCAAACCAGTCTACATGTTCCTGCTGCATATATCTGAAGATTGCTAACAAAAATAGGCCAGACATGGCAAAAGAGCGCGGGGAAGCTTGAAGCGGTTAAGGATGTCTGAGAAACGAGGGGCAGAAATGCCGTCTTTCCGTCGGGGGACTATGTGCTCAGATGCTCATTTACGGCATAAACAGCTATCTTTGCAGCCAATTTTAAAGAATGAAACCTGGTCTGCGTCGTTTTCTGGTATTCAACCGCCTTTATATAGCAATTGCCCTTATCGGTCTGGGTATTTGGTTCGGACTGGACATGAAACAGGCCGGAGGCTGGTGGATTGCCTGGCTGCCCATACTTATCGGCTTGCTGATGATTGCGGCTCATTTTCTCATCGGCCCGATGACGCTGATCCAGCAGTATATCGAAGAAGGTGACATGGACGGCGCGCAGCGGCTGCTGGACAGGGTAAAGTATCCCAACCTGCTGTATAAGCCTGTGCGATCTTCCTACTATATGCTTCGCGCCAATATGAGCACCATGTCGAACGACCTTGATAAGGCAGAGGCAGATCTGAAAAAAAGTCTGGAATCTGGTATGCCTGAGAAAGAATATGAGGGCACTGCTTATCTGCAGCTGGGTCAGATTGCTATGCAGAAGGGGCAGACCAAAGAGGCTTACGAGCATGTGCGCAGGGCGGTAAAGACAGGGTTACCGGATAAGGATAACGAAGCGACAGCTTACCTGATGCTGTCATCTATCGCCATGCAACGCCGGGATTTCCGCGGTGCAAAGAATTATTTCAACAAGGCAAAAGCCTGCAAGCCGAAGAATGCCCAGGTCGTATCGCAGATCAATGAGATGAGCAAATACATGGCCCGGATACCTGGCTAGCAGTATTGCTATATAAAATTATTAAAGCCGCCGTCTGGCGGCTTTTCTTTTTTACTAGGTTTCCGGTCTATTGCAGCAGCCTGCTGACGCGGATATGGAACCGTCCTTCCTCTTCAGAAACACCATAGCTCACAGAGGCGGTCACAAAATTAAAGGGAGCTATCAGGAAGCCGCCCCCATAGCCCAGGTGCATCTTATCGCTTTTTTCTCCCGGCATCCATACCCTGCCCTGGTCCACGAACGCGATGAGTCCTGCCTTGCCGTTCATGAGATAGCTGCGCACATCAGTGATCCAGCGAAGCTCATTGGTATTATAGAATGCGTACTTACCCCAGAACCGGTCCCGCCGGTATCCCCGGAGGGTCTGGCTTCCCCCGATGGAGGCGTGCTGATAAAATTCCGGTTCTCCGCTGATCAGCGTGCCTCCTGCACGAAGAGAAAGACTGAACTTTCCGGGCAGCGGGACATAAAGCTGGAGAATGCCGCTACCGGTGAAAAAATCCTTATACGGCCGGTCCAGCCCTTTGGTGTAAGCCCCGCCGGCAAAGAACATCATCCCTTTTTCCGGGACTACGGGATTATCAACACTCTGGTAGGTATACCCTGTGCGCACCCCGGCAAAGCTGCTGCGGCTGAACGCCTGCTGTTCCTGCCCTGCGAAATAGTCTGCCAGGAACCGGTCAGTAGTAGTCAACACCCGGTAGGACTGAAAGAACAGATTTCCCTCAAGCCTGTGGAGCGGTGTCAGGTTCCGGAACAACCCCACGCTGCCCAGGAATTCATTGGAACGCATCTGGTAATGCCGGCGATCTTCCCGGTCGTTCAGGGTTTCATTTCCCAGTCCGTAGAAATTGGTCCAGCGCACAAAATCCTGGTTAAGGAACGCCCTCAGGTTCCATTTTCCCGCCAGCTGATAAAAAATACCTTCATAGAGCAGGCTGACTGCGTTCTGGGAGAGGGAGTAGCGCGCAAACAGACCCTGTTCGAAGCCCCAGGGCTCCTTACGCACCATATGGCGGCGAAAGCTGTATCCGGCACCTATATACAAACGGTCTGGGTTGTCGTAAAAGACCGAGAACTTCATTCCCTTCTTATGATAGCGGTACTCGTCATAACGGTAAACATGTGCCGCACTGTCGTCAGAAAGATGGAGCTGGGTGCTGTTGCCTCCCCTGATGAAGTTATGATGGTCATCCTCGATCTCGGTACCGTCAGATTCGTCGGCTACCTCCGATTCATCAATGATTGAGTCGCGATGAGGACCACCAACGATACGCACCTTGATACCTTCGGCTACCTTGCCTTTCACGTGATAGATATCCTGGCCCCCGATGCCGTACAGTCTTACATCACGGGTCTCCGACAGCCGCAGCACCCGGCTGTAAATGGGTGCGGCCGCTATACTTCCGTCTTTTGAAATAGGAAATACTTTCACGGAGGTCTCTTCATTATTCAGCCTTTCTACCTGAAACAGCTCCCGCTCCTCGGACCCGGGCACATTGACATGGCGGGACAGAAACAGATAGTATTCCCTGGCCATAGCCGGCAATCTGTCCCTTCTGGATCTTAGCCTGGCAATGATTTCCTCCCCCGATATGGGAAACACCTCCGGGGGCATTTGCCTGACAGCAGAATCGATCAGCCCATCCCTCAGGGACCTTTGCAGGTCGTCAGCAATTGAGAGCCAATCCTGCAGGTCGGGCTCGTTGGCCACACGGCGGTCCAGATGACGGCTGGGAAAGACATATTCCGGCAGATCCTTTATCTCATGGTCAAAGCTCTGAAGATGATCCAGGTTGGCTGCTTTCAGCACCAGCTTCGTCAGCAGTCCGTCAAAGAGCGTATACGCCTGGTCCCTGTCTCTGGGAATGGGTTGGTACATCTTTCTGTTCCCGATCTCATGCCGCCCCCAGCGCCACTGATCTTCATGGCGCCCCCAGTCGCCGATGAACAGGTCGAAAAGCCGGGACCTTACATAAAGTTTCTGGTCCACGAAATGATCGTTATGGTCCAGCAGCTCTTCCAGCAGTTTATTGGTGCCGATGATCTTTTCCGCATTCCCGAAATTGGCGGCATCGCTCCAGTCGCCATCGGGACGCTGCTCCAGCAGGAATAACTTATTGGCGAAGGTTTTATTGAATGAATCAAGTGCAGGCTGCCGGGGAAGGTACCTGAGTATCGGACGGCAATGCAGAATTCCCGCTGCCGCGGCCATCGGGGGAATGGTAAACGCACTATATGGGTGGGCGATGGTAACCTGATCGTCAATGATATCTTCTACAAAGGACCCCTGGAGGACAGAAGGCAGTGCTTTGCCAAAGGTTTTGTCGAGGCTCCGAAGTACATACTCACGGCCTGACCCGTCATGCAACTTGAGGTTGATGCTTTGCCGTCCGCCGCCTGCCTCATAAGGGGTCAGTCCGCCAAAGGCAGTATCCAGCAAGACCGGCCGTACCAGTACCGGTGTATTCCATTCCCTGCGGTAGTGTCTGCCCCAAAGCTTCTGGTGCAGTTTCCCATCCCTGTAATGCCCTGCCGGTAACCTGAGCAGTCCGCTGACTGTGGTTGTATCTGTGCGCTGGGCATACGACGGCGCCGGACGCCATACACAAAGCATTAAAAGACAGCTACATACGACTGCCAGGAGCGGATGGTTGCGGATCCATGTAAGTATCGGGTCGGTCATTAGCCTGCGGGAATAGTCAAGTCCGGTATTCAGCTTACAATTTTTGTTCCCGCAGGCTTCATACCTCAAGAAGCTGACAATCAACCCGGTTTCAGACAACAAAACAGCCGGCACGATGCCGGCTGTTCCTTTATGTGTGATCTGCAGGTCATCCGCCAATCCGGATCACATCGGCCTTTTCTTCTCCACCGACGTTCAGCCTGTAGCGGAATCCAAGCATAAAGTACTGACCGATAATATTGCTTTTGGATTCCACGAGGTAGTTCAGTTCAGACAGCCGTTCAATCCCTTTATTCCGGTCCAGAAGATCAAATGCGTTCAAGGTCAGGGATCCTTTGTTCCCTTTCAGGAAGTACCAGGATGCTTCTGCCTTCAACAGCGGGACACTGATATTGCCATCAAATTCTGAGCTCCGGTAGTGGCTGACGTCAGCTGTAGCCCGGAAATACCATCGATCGGACGGACGCCAGCCGATCTCTCCGAAATAAGTAGTTGTATGATAGCTGTTATTCAACTCTTTCTGAATCGAATATGCCGCAGTCGTATAGTTTAACGAAGCACCGGCCTGCAGTTCCCATTTCGATCTGTTGCGGTTCGATATCTTCAGGCTTGCGGTATGCGTAAAGACATCTACCCGGTTGTGCTGGCCGTTAACGATGTTGATCCCTTTCTGGTATTGCTCTCCGACGGCTCCGGTGATGTTGATCTTCAGCTTACGGACGGGTGTGCTGTACTCACCGTTGCCGCCAAGCACCCAGTCGTCCGGAACATTGACCATACTGTTTTGCTGGGTAAGGTCGGGATTGATCGTTCTGCTCCAGTTGATCTTATCCGCTGTATATCGTCCGGACACCGAAAGGAACAGCGAAGACATCGTGAACTCATCGAACCGGATATAGTGTGCGCCCGCCAGATGCCGGTATTCAGGACGGAGCCCCTCGTTACCGGTAAATACCTGCAGCGGATTGCTGATATTGCTCACCGGCAGCATCTGTTTCGCAGCCGGCAGTCCTGCAGAAGCGTTATAGCGCACGGAAAACGCATTCCTGCGCGCACCAAGCTCTTTGCGCCACATCAGCGACGGCAACAGATAGAAATAATTCCGGGCAGCAACCTGTTCGCCGGCAAGATGTGCGTGGAGCACACCCGCTTCCGCCTCAAGGCCGATCCTCAGGCTTCTTTTAGCCTTGTTCTGCTGGAGCAGCAGTCCCGGCCTGAAATATTTACCTGTACGGGTAAATTCAGGACTCAAAGAATCTACCGGTGCTTCCTCCGGGTCTGCCATTCCCTGCTTACGTTGCAGCTTGTCGAGATCATACCCTCCACCCCAGCTCGATTCGAGAAAATAGCCTTTGCCAAGCCCAAAGACCACCGTGGCATTTGCCCCCGCGACAATGGAAGCAGCTTTGTCGTCTGTGAACAGCAGGGATTGAGCGGGAGCCGCACCGGGCAATATTACCAGGTTGGTCCAGTCGGTATTGCTCAGCGAACGGGTGTAGCTGGATTCTCCGTCAAGCCGTATCAGGGGAACCTTGCCGCCCAGCTTTCTGCTGAAGGAAAACTGTCCGTTCATTTTTGCAGTGGCGCCATTTCCGCGTTGCCAACTTTCAAGGCTGTTGACCAGGCTGGACTCCCGGAAAGACTCCGAGAGCTGCCGGCTGTCCACCGTTTGCTGCTGCAGCTGCCCGTTTCCGCTTATGGAAAGCATTGTCGAAGAGTCGAGATCATAACGGGCAGAAAGGCTGGTGCGGTGCGAAAAGCTGGTGGTGCGCCCATTGCCGCGCTCGAGCCTGCTGAAACTGCTTCCGGGCGTAAAGTTCCGGCTGTTTACTTCCTCATTCAGCTCTTTGTCGAAACCGTTGCCCAGGTAGCTGAAATTCAAACGACGGCTGGCTGAAGGCTGATAAGTATAGTTAAAACCTGCTGCGCCGGAGTGGATAAGCCCTTTGACCTGCTGCCCGAAGTTGACTGGCAGATCATCATCACTGTTGATCCTTAACTGGAAGTTACCACCGGACATCAGCCCTCCCTGGAAATTCAGATAATCATCCATGCTGAAGCCAAACTCGTTAATGTTATTGGCCATTCCCAGAACAGCAACCTGCTTATTCTTACGGAAGCGATAATATTTGGCGCTGGTCTGGTAGCGGGTGTCCGTGCCGCCAGCAGCCTGCAGGGTGCCGAAGCTTCCTTTCCGCTTATCTTCCTTCAGGGACAGATTGATCGTTTTGTTGCGTGCGCCGTCGTCTATGCCGGTAAACTGTGCACCGTCCGACTTTCGATCGAACACCTGCACTTTATCTACCGCATCCGCAGGCAGGTTTTTGGTAGCCACTTTGGGGTCATTGCCAAAAAATTCCTTACCGTCCACCAGCACCTTATCTACCTCCTGTCCCTGAGCTTTGATATTGCCTTCGCGGTCTACTTCCACACCCGGCAACTGGCGGAGGAGATCTTCCGCTACCGCATCGGGACGGTTACGGAAGGCACCGGCATTATATTCCACGGTATCCCCCTTGAGGAGCAGGGGTACTCTTTCCGACTTAACCACTACCTCACCCAGCAACTGTGACCTTGTCTCCATGGTAATCTGCCCCAGGTTCGTGCTGCCGGCCACCATCAGGGGCCGGTAACTGGTAGCGAATTCCATGGCGCCGATCTGCAGCAAAAAGCTGTCGGGCACCACCTGCATGATCCGGAAGGCACCGGACTCGTCGGAAATGTCGAAGAAACGAAGTGTAGAGTCGGCAGGGTCCAGCAGGGAAACGGTGGCATAGCTGACCGGTCCGCCCGCGGTGTCGACCAGCTTTCCGGTCACAGCGACAGTTTGCCCAGCCGCCGTCGTGGAAATGATGAGCAGGGATAAAAGAAATAGCAGTCTCATAGTTATTGTCTTATCCTGATGATCACATTACCGTTTCCATTTGCTTCCCCACCCATTTCCTTCCGGCGCTCCTCCAGCATCGCCCGGAAATCCTTCCGGCTCATTCTCTTTCCTTCCTTTGGCTGCTTCAGGTCCTCCCTGCTCACCGGCTTCAGTTCCACGGCATTTGCCTCAACGACCATGTGACCTTTATCAAGCTCCAGCCGCAGGATAATGCCGGGCAGCCCGCCGAAATGCAAAGGACCGTACGGCAAGGGCAGCTCAGGCGTAAACCAGGCGGTAACCGAAACATCGCCCTGTTTGCCTTCAGCCTCCTGACAATTATAGCCTGCAATCTTTTTTTGCCGGCCGGTCAACTTCCATTTGGTTTCCCCGGTCCTGGAATCGATCAGGAATTTCCTTCCCATCATCTCCTTCTGTTCCAGTATGGTTCCCTTCGAAAGATCCGTATAGTATTGCTCCTCCGGGCGGTTCATCCGGATCATCATTGTCCTCCCTTCTTCCTGGTATTCCCTGACCACATCTTCTTTACTTTCTCCCACAGCGCCGTAAAGGGCCGCTTCCGCGTTGAACATAAGCTTTCTTTCCACCTTATCCTCGGAGGGCAGATCGACCGGTACATTTCCTGGTCCGAAATCCATCTTCAGGGTTTCCGTATACCGGATAATGCCGGAGGTCTGGGCTAAGCCGCTGATGCCGGAAACCAGCATTGCGATCAGTAGTAGTTGCTGCTTCATCTGTTTTCTATTTGATGCTAAAGTTGCAGCGTGTTTTGCGCGGTGGCGGTTAACGGACGCCCAATTAAGGTTAATTAAGGTTAAAGCCTTCCGATGGTCATTCAATAGTGTGTAATTTGGCATAATGAAGCCGCAAACGGGAAGTCCGGGGGGCATGCGTCTCCTGATGTGGGCAAGCATTATCCTGCTGACGGCCTTTCTTTGCCAGTGGCTGTACAGCGGTTACCGGGAAGAAAAGGACCGGCTGCAGCAGCGTGTTTCCCTGGAGCTCCAGCTGCTGGAAACCAGGCTTGCCGATTCCGCGGTGCTGCAGGAGCTGCGGCATATCGAAAGAAAGGGAACACCCGGCCCCGGCAGGGTCATTGTTCAGTCGGAAGCCCACCGTACCGCTGACGGCCGGCTGCAGCGCAATGTGGTGCGGATTGACAGACGGGGACCGATGCCGGGCCAGGAAGCCCTGATCCGGAAGCCGGACGCCCACGTCCGTCATAACAGGGAGGCGGCGATCGCCGATGTGCTGGACAGTATCGTACCCACGAGCATCGAGATGGCCAGGGGATTCCGTATCCTGCTTACCGATACTATCGGGGCCGGCGGAAGAATTGTCGATATTGATGACAGTACCCTGCTGCGGCGTTTCAGCCAGCACCTTGCCGACCAGGACTTTCACTTCAGCTTGAGCTGGCTGCCGCCGACTGCCAGACATGGCCTGGTTGTATTCAAGCGGTTTCCCGAGGAAGAGAAACAACTGATAATGGCGGGTTACAACCCGTATCTGTTCAGGAGGCTGGTGCCGGAAGCGGTATTTGCTCTGGTGCTGCTCGCGGTAACGGCAACTGCATTCCTTGTGATGTACAGGAGCGTGCTGGCAGAACAACGGTTGTCGGCGATGAAAAATGAACTGGTGAGCAATATGACCCATGAGCTGAAAACGCCCATTGCCACGGTTAAAGTGGCACTGGAAGCGATGGATAATTTCCGCGTGATCAATGATCCGAAAACTGCGGCGGACTATATAAAGATGGCGGTCTCAGAGATGGACCGGCTGGAACTGCTGGTGCAGCAGACACTGAATACCTCGCTGATGGAAAGCGGAGATATGCAGCTGCATCCGGAGCCGGTAATGCTGGACGAACTGATCAGGCAGACACTCATGGCACTGCAGCCAAAGTTCTCAGCAGCCGGTGCCAGTGTCAGCTACCGGCAGCAGGGCGTTAACGCTCCTGTCATGATTGACCGGCTACATTTTCAGGGTGTCCTGGTGAACCTGCTGGATAACAGTCTCAAATATGCCGGACCGCAGCCCGATATCCTGGTGCAGCTCCGGCAGGCGGGAGAAGTCGCGGAACTCCGGATCTCGGACAAAGGAAACGGGATCCCTTCAAAATACCTCGATAAAATATTCGATAAATTCTTCCGGGTACCTACGGGTAATGTGCATAATGTGCGCGGCTACGGGCTTGGACTAAGCTATGTTCGGCAGGTGGTCACACGATCGGGCGGAGAGATCACGGTCGGCAATAACCCGGACAAGGGCTGCACATTCACTATAAAGCTCAGACCAGCATAAATATGGAAAAGACCCGGCTGCTGTATATCGAGGATGAGCCTTACCTGGGCCGTATCGTCCGGGAAACCCTGGAGCTGAAAGGGTACGAGGTGTTGCATAAAAAAGACGGTACGGCGATCCTAGACCAGGTGCAATCCTTCCAGCCTCATCTCTGCATCCTGGATGTGATGCTGCCACATATAGACGGATTCACCCTTGGGGGACTGGTGCGGGAACGCTACCCGACACTGCCGCTGATCTATCTTACCGCCAAGACGCAGGCTGCCGATATCGTGCAGGGGTTCCATTCCGGCGGCACAGATTATGTCCGAAAGCCGTTCAGCATGGAGGAGCTGATTGCCAGGATAGAGAACCAGCTGAGAATTGCGGGCAGGAGCGCTGCCCATGAGGGGGATGAAGCAATTAAGCTTGGCAGGTACACCTTTTATCCGCTGCGCTATGAGCTGGTATCAGCCGATACTGCAGTCAAACTATCGCACCGGGAGTGCCAGGTGCTTTCCGTGCTCTGCCGGCATAAAAACCAGAGCCTCGAAAGAAAATACCTGCTTCAGGCAGTCTGGGGTGATGATTCGTTCTTCAACTCCCGGAACCTGGATGTATACATTCGCAAGCTCCGCGATTACCTGGGCGGTGACCCGGACCTGGAGATCATCACCCTAAAAGGGATCGGATATTTCTTCAAGACAGGACAAGGATAAACAGAAAGCCCCTCCATCCGGAAGGGGCTTTCTTATTCAGGTCAGCAGCTATCTTATCTGACGATGGTCACGTTGCCTATTTCGGAATATTGCTTTTTGCCGATCGCGTAGATAATGGTAAAGAAATAAGTGCCCATGTCGCAGGGCTGTCCTTCGAAGGAGCCGTCCCATTTATCACCAACCTGGTTGCCATGGAAGACACGCTGTCCCCAACGGTTGTAGACGCTGATATCGAGCAGGCGCACTCCCGGGAAGGAAGGGATCAGGTGGAAGAAATCATTGCGTCCGTCGCCATTCGGTGAGAACACGGTAGGGATGATCACATTGGTTACCTTAACCGTTACTGAATCATAAGCCTTACAGCCTTCTGCAGATGTTCCGGTCACATAGTAGGTGGTGGTCTCCAGCGGGTCTACCATCGGGTTCGGGCTGTCAGCCGGGGCAATGCGATAATCCGGTGTCCACTCATAGACCACACTACCGGTACCGTGGAGGTAGATACGCTCCCCGTATTTGATCGTTTCGTCTTCGCCCGCATCAACATAAGGATCCGGATGCACGACTACTGCAACTTCCCTCGTTGCCTCACAACCCATGGTATCTGATATGGTCACATAATAGATCTTGCTTTCATCGGGCGCCACGATCACGGACGCGGCGCTGGTGTCAGTGATCCGGTGCCATGGGGTCCAATGGTAAAAATCACCGCCAACAGCCCAGATGCGCACGGAGTCGCCGGGACAGATCGCTGTATCGCCAAACGCCTGGAAAATGCTTACATCCCGCGGGATAATATTGATAGTGCCCTGAGCCGTTTCCTTGCAGACAGTACCCACAGAATCTGTTACAGTTACCGTGAAGCTGGTGCTCAGGTTGGTGTTGACTGTGATGGTCTGCTGGTCCGGGCTGGACGTAATCGCATTGACCGGGGTCCATTTGAAAGACATCCGTCCATTGTAATTTGTCACAGGTGCGGTGAGAGTAATGATTCCCGGCTCGCACAACACCGTATCCTTTACATCAATAACGGGCATTTCTGCCTGCACCACGTGCACGGTCAGGTAAGCCGTGTCTTCGGGAATACAACTGTTGGGTCTGTGCGCATACAGCGTCACGGTATAGGTGCCGGGATTCTGGTAGGTATGCGAAGGCGCTGTAGCCGTATCCAGCGGTGAGTTATCGCCAAAGTCCCAGTGATAGCTCATTGCCGATACTGAGTTATTGGTAAAGATGAAAGGCGCCCCGAGGCATACGGAATCCTTGCCGGTAAGACCTGCCTGGGCGACGACGCCGGTCGCTTCGAAATCGAACTTAAAGCTTGCTACATCCCAGCCGCTAGATTGCTGATTTTGGCTCCAGGAGCCTGATGTTGCGGTAAAGCCACCACCTGTACAAACGGAGTGGTAAACGACACCCTGTGGGTCAAAACGGGAAGTACCCCCGTCTACGTGATCGCCGAAGCCGCCCATATAGGTTGCATAGTTCAGTGACGTCATTCCCGGATCCAGCACGCAGAGCCAGAAGCCCCCCTGTGTAGTCTGGTAGGCGTTATTGGTGAGCGGAAGGTTAGGACCGGCCTGGAATCCGCAGAAATAAATATTACCGCAAACATCATAAAGGAATGCTGTAGGCACGATACCTGAAAATCCGTTGTTACCGCCGATGATGGTGCTCAGCATTGCGGTGCTCAGATCTCCGGAAAGCTGCTGGATAAAGATATTGCCGCCTGTATTTGTATAGACACCCGGACTGATCGGGTAAGCTCCGTAGCTCTGCCCGCACACATACACATGGTTGTTGATCCGGTCTACCTGTACCTTGAAAGCATGATCGAAAGTGTCTGTTCCGAGAAAGCTGGAATGCAGCAGGGTCGTGCCGGTGGCGTTAAGAATAGCTACGAAACCATCGGTCTGCCCCTGAAAAGTATCCAGGTGGCTGCCGGCGGTTACCGGAAAGTTATTGCTTCGCGTGCCGCCGACAACTACAATTTCATGGTTGGCATTCCAGTCTAAGGCAAAACACGCATCCTCTGCCGTCCCGCCGAGAAAGGTGCTGAACAGTAATGCAGTACAGTTCCTGTCCAGTTTAAAGACCATTCCGTCCTGCATGCCACCGTATGTGCTTTGGATGGCGCCTGCCGTTACCGGAAAGTCGAAGGACTTGGTACTTGCGGCAACGATAATATTGCCAGCAGTGTCTATGTAAAGATCGCCGCGGTGCGGATCGCCATAGTTGGGGCTAAGCGCCCAGTCATTAAATGCCTCCTCGTCAGATCCGCCTACATAGGTAGCACCCACGAGCGCTGAACCTGCGGCATTAAAATGCGCAACATATGCATCCCGGCCGCCGCCAAGGGTATTGTCATAGCACCCTGCTGTGACCGGAAGGTTGCCGGACGCGGTGGAGCCGGTTACAACCAGTTCCTGCGCCGTGGTAGTAATCATGTTATTCGGCAAATCCATCCCGTTTCCGCCATAGTAGGTGGAATAAACCAGCGAGGATCCGTTTGGCGAGTATTTGTTCAGTCCGGCATCCACCCCGCTTCCATATGTCTGCTGAAAAGCACCGGTCGTTACGGGCCAGCCCACATTGAATACCTCGCCGCCGGCATACAGATGGCCGGATGCATCGTAGGTGGCACTGAAGCCCCATGTCGAAGCAGTGGACCCGCTGTATGTTGCAAATACGAGAACTGGGTCAATGATCAGCGGCAATGCCCGGTTATAGCCTTTCGGAAATTCAAAGCCGAGCACTCCATCCTTCAGCGTGTATTTTGAAGGCACCACAACTTTTTTACCGCCGATCATCTGATAGACGTAAGGTGCTTTTTCGAGGATCGTGTTTACGGAGGTAACAATCTTCAGATCTCCGTTGCGGGTAATGGTTGGTTTTACCCCGTCAAAACCCAGGCGGATCACGGACGGATCGGCACCGGGGGCTACGACGAAATCATATTTCAATGAGGGTCCGGCACTGTAAATCTTAACGTCAATGCCATCATATATATTCCCGTAGGTAATACCGCCGAATACCGGCACATTGCCAGCCCATTTCGAAGGGTTGTTGCCCAGGAAGTAATTATGATAAAACGGCTGCAGCTCATTCCCGCCGATCTTTACATCGCGGTTATGTCCAAGGAAAGAAACGCGGTATGCATGGAAATCCACTTTTTCATTCTCAACATTTGATTTTCCTTCATGCTTGAGCTCATGTATCTTTTCGATATCATCGAGGCTGTAATAGTTATAGGTAAAGCCTTCAGGGGTAAAAAACGCCGCACCGCCCGGCAGGTCGGCACGGTAACGGATCTTTTCGTCCCACTGATGCCGGTTTTCCACGAAGGTCAATACTCCCTCTTTTGCCTTCAGACCGCTAAAACTGCCTGCTAAAAGTAGGGCCAGATAAAAAAACTTTCTCATGATCTTGCTGATTCTGTTCATAAGACATTGATTGGTCTTATTGTGTTGGGTTGCAAAGAAAACGATTTATAACTTTTTACGCGAATTTGAACCAAATCAATCCTGCCGGGTATAAGAAACATACAAAGACAACAGCAATGAAAAAGATTTTATTATTATCTGTTCTCTGCGCGGTCAATATCATTTCCGCCCGCTCCCAGGAGCCAGTTCTGCCATTCAGCATGGTACAGCAACCCTTTAGCTGGTATAAGCAGCAGAGTGCCGCCTGGCGCAGCGTGATCGATAAGCAGCCCGCCGACGCCAGAGCCTGGTTCAATTATTACTATGCAAACAGGCTGCTGCAGAAGTTCGACCAGGAGGATAAACGCCCTGCCGGAGAAAAAGCTGCGGCAATGGAACAGCTCCTGAAGGAAATGGGCACCAGCATCCCGGACAGCTACGAGTATAATCTGGTGCGATGGATGGCAGGAGGTATCGACATGAAGAATTTACCTTATCTGAAGAAAGCAATGGAGCTCGGTCCCGGCAGGACAGAGCATCTTGACGCGGCAATGAATATCGCGGAGCTGCAACGTGATCATAAATCGAAGCTGAGTTTTGCCCGGAAGAAGTATGATGCAAAGCTCGTCTCCCCCGGTATGCTGCATTATAATTACAATGTGCTGACAGGACTACCGCAGAACGCGATCCTTATTACCGCCGGCGATAATGACACCTACCCCGCATGGGTGCTGCAGTCACTGGGACACAGGACCGATGTAAAAGTTATCAACATCTTCCTGCTCCAGTCGGATGAGTACCGGAAAAAGCTGTTTGAAGAGCTGGGCGTCGCGCCCTGGGAGGATCTCTGGAAAAACGACCAGGCCGCATCCGACGCTGCCCTGACCCGGTTCCGCAAAGGTATTCTCAGGCACCTTGCCGCCAACAGACACAACCATCCGGTCATGCTGGCGCTTTCTGCCGGGAACCTGATTGAAGAATCGGAGCCTTCTGTCGAGGGACAGCTTTATCTTACAGGATTGGCTTTCCAGTACAGCGGTCAGCCGCTGGATAATATTGGAATGTTACGTGCCAACTTTGAAAAGAACTTCGTACTGGATTACCTGGAGCATTCATTTTATCCAGATGTCTCCGGACAGATGGTACGCCAGATGAACATGAACTATATCGTGCCGATGATGAAGCTGTATGATCACTACCGGGATGCCGGCGACCGGCAGCGGCTGGACTGGATCGCACGCAAGCTGGCAGCCGTAAGCAACGGCACTCCGGCGGAAGAAGAAGTGAATGCCCATATGAAGCAGCAATAAGATACGGGTTGGAAAAGCGAAACGATATCTTTCAGATCAGTGACGAGCAGCTCATGCGGCTGTGCCGCCTCGGGAACGAGGCGGCCTTTGAAACCATCTATGACCGGTATTTCGATAAGCTTGTCTGGTTTGCATTTGGACACACTGACAATATGGAGCTCGCAAAGGATGTTGTGCAGGATGTATTTATCAGGATCATCGAGGCGCCGGAGAGGTTTGACGCCGACCGCAGGTTCTCTACCTGGGTGTATACAGTGGTCGCCAACGCGTGCAGCAACCAGCTGCGAAACCAAAGGACCCGCAGCCGGCTGAACGATGAGCTCAGAAGCCTGCTGCCGGAAACAACCGGAAACGCGGACGGAACAGACTTCCGGCTGATGCAGCACCGCATCAAGAAACTGGTGGACAACCTGACCGAGAAAGAAAGGAATATTTATCTCCTCAGGTTCGAACAGGAGCTGTCCATAAAAGAGATCGCCGGTATCCTGCGGTTGCCGGAGGGTTCGGTGAAATCCGGGATATTTTACCTCCTGCGAAAGCTGGGGAAACAACTAAAGGAATTTACACATGGCTAACAAGGCAGCAATACAGGGCATCATCCTCGGATGGATGGAAGAATTCTCTTTTGAAGCGCTGGACGCGGCGGCACAGGAGCAGGTGCTGCAGGTAATGAGCAGTGAAGAGTATAATGAGCTGCACCAACTGAACCGTGTCCTTAAGGAAAATACCCGCAGCAGGCAGACGGTGCCGCAGGGGGATACAAAGGAGCTACTCCTGCAGCGCTTCAGGAATCATCACCGCCAGAAAGAGCCGGTAAGACCAGAGAAGATCCAGTCCCTGAAAATTTTCCGGTGGGCCGCGGTACTAATGCTGACCGTTATCGCGGCAGGGGCCGGATATATTGCAGGCAGAGCGGGTAAGGACACCGGGGCGATGGCAGTGGTCAGGGATACTGTGTACCGGGAGCGGATCGTTGAAGCACCTGTAAAGGCTACGGACAAAAAGCAGACATTACCAGTGATAGCGGTGGCAAAGCGCCGCCCGGCAGATCATAAGCAGCACCCCGGACATGTGGATAAGGACAGGAGAGCAGTTGAAACCGGGCTTCCGCAGGTGCAGGATGATGATCTGGTGTTCCCGGTGTCCGGTTATGAAACGGCGGCCGTTGCGCCTAAAGGAAACAGCTTCCGCGACGACTCGGCGCTCAGGAAGTATCCGTTCGTATCTTTATAGAATGCCTCTGTCCATGGAATACCGGTACCTTGGCGACCGGCACACCGATCCGGGCCTCAGGCAACAGGTCTGCGTCGCCGTGCGGAACCCCGCAGGCAAATGCATCAGGGGAAGAAACGGGAATATGCTGGTTAGGTTTGCATCCGGAATAACGGCGGTGGTCAATGCAAGGCTGCTGCGCCGGCTGGACCGCGGCTGAGTGTTACAGACAACCGTTTTCACATAAGCAATTCTTACCATGCCCGTATTCGGACATTCCTGTAAAATTGTCCGGATACAGAAGAGATATGGAGCCGGTATGGAGGGGGTATGGAACGGGTATGGAACGGGTATGGAGCCGACTGCCTCCAAACCCGCTCCAGCTACGGAGTTCCGCCGGAGCTGACACGGGTGAAAAAAGCAGCAAAAATGACTGATCTGAGCCCTCTTCTCCCCTTTTCCTGTTGCTTCGCACTGTTCCTGTTCCCTGAAACTGCGGGACGGGTGCGCCCCGGCTATGCCTGCCGTATACGTGGCTAATGCATGGCAAATGCATCGGGATACAGGTTCCCATACCGCTGTTACGAAGCTAATAGGGTGTAAAAGAGGAGCGGGTATGCGCCAGATACTTTCCTCCGGCTACTGCGCGGCAGGCAACAGGCGCCTGATCACAACCTGAACAACGGGATGTTGCACAATCACCTGATGTTCAGCATGGCAGGCGCCGATCTCGATCTGTTTACAGCCTGATACGTCTGGGGGCAGCCCGCTATTCGCAACCACTGATTACCCGGCTCATCCTTCCAACGGCATATTTTTTACGGGAAAAACCTTCTGACATAACAGCTCCTGACTGCCTGCCGGATGCGGCAGAGCGTTAACGGTGCTGTACCTGTAACCAAAACGATTGATAGCTCTTAAAATGTAGAAACTATGCTGGCAATGAATTACCGGGGACCGTTCCGCGTGCGGCTGGACCGGAACAAACCCTATCCGGAGATCCTGCATCCGAATGATGCGATCGTGAAAGTCACCAGATCCTGTATCTGCGGCTCGGATCTCCATCTTTATCACGGTCTTGTGCCTGACACGCGTGTGGGAATGACGTTCGGACATGAGTTTACCGGGATCGTGGTAGATATCGGAAGCGGCGTTCAAAAACTGAAGGTCGGCGACCAGGTGCTGGTGCCGTTCAATATTGCGTGCGGCTCCTGCCCTTTCTGCAAGCAGGAACTGTACGGCAACTGCCATGAATCGAACACGCAGGCTACCGCTGTCGGGGGCATCTTCGGTTATTCCCATACGGCCGGCGGGTATGATGGCGGACAGGCCGAATACGTCAGGGTGCCCTATGCAGATGTAGGTCCCACCGTGATCCCCCAGGGGATGGATCTCGATGATGCAGTACTTCTGACGGATGTAGTGCCTACCGGTTACCAGGCTGCTGAAATGGCCGGTATCAAGGAGGGAGACACTGTGGTTATCTTTGGGGCAGGACCTATCGGCATCATGGCGGCAAAATGCTCCTGGCTGTTCGGAGCGGGCCGGGTCATCGTCATTGATCACCTGGATTACCGGCTTGAGTTTGTGAAGAAATACGCCCAATGCGAGGCCTATAACTTCAGATCTATGGACGATCCCGTTCTGTTTATCAAGAAGACGACCGACTACCTCGGCGCGGATGTGTGCATTGACGCCGTGGGCTGTGAGGCAGCGGGCAGCGCCATGCAGACGATAACCGGAAGAAAAATGCTCCTTCAGGCCGGCTCCGCTACCGCATTGCAGTGGGCGATCAATTCGGTGAAAAAGAGCGGTATCATTTCCATCGTAGGTGTGTATGGCCCTACCGCGAACCTGGTGCCGATCGGCAATGTGGTGAACAAGGGACTGACGATCCGGGCGAACCAGGCATCGGTAAAACGACTGCTGCCAAGGCTGATCGAACATGTGATGGAAGGAAGGCTTAACCCGAAGGAGATCATCACCCACCGTGTGCCGCTGGAGGAAGTCTCCGAGGCTTATCACATCTTTTCCGCAAAGCTGGATAATTGCATCAAACCGATCCTGATACCTTCGGCAGCCTGATCTTAAATAAACAAACACCATGGAAAATCTGAAATCGAAATACGCACATATCAAAGGATGGGGCATAGACGCGGACCCGGAAAACGAGCCGACCTACCCCATGAAACATTATACGGGCGATGATCATAACCGGATCCATTACGAGCGTCCCCCGCAGCAACCTGTGAATGTAGAGGTGCTCCGGTCCAATGAACGCCCGAACATCACGGCGGTATACGGCACTTCGACGCCACCATCCGGACTTAGTGGCGCCATCCGCCGGTATGCGTTCCGGTACAGTGAGGGAAGCTGGGGACACTGGCTGCCGCTGATACTGGCAGACCGGGTAAACGTAGTGGAGGGTATCATAGACGACCTGAAAAGCGGACACATCCCCAATATCTTCGCAGAAAGAGGGTGGAAAGCTGAATGGAAGTATAACCGGGAAGGATTTATCAAAAAGATGGCGGTAGGGCTTGCGGTAACGACAGTCGCCGTTCTGCTGCTCTCCGGCGGCAGTAAGAAAAAACGCAGGCGGTAGCAACGGCTGCTGTTCATAAAAAAAGAAAGCTACACGTGTAGCTTTCTTTTTTTATCGAAATCCTGTTATCTAGTTAGCAGAAACCGCACTGGAAGCGGCCTTCGGTTTTACCTTGCCCTTTATATTCAGCACGGTGGTTGGCTCTGCGGCATTGGAGGTAATGAACACCTGTTTATTGATAGGACCGGGTCTCCCCTCAGTGCTGAATGTTACGTGGATCTTGCCCGATTTCCCGGGCAGTACCGGTTCCTTTGGCCACTCAGGTACCGTACAGCCGCAGGAACCGTGTGCTTCCGAAATCACCACAGGCGCCTTACCGGTGTTTTTAAACACAAAATCGTAGGACACGACAGGTCCTTCGGCAACCTCTCCGAAATCGTGGGTGTTTTTCTGAAAGCTGAGCTTTCCGGCTGCGACAGCAGTCTGCCCGGCTTTCGGAGCCTCCTTCTTTTGTGCGGTTACGGAAGAGCTAAGGGAAAGGCACAGCAGTGCCAGGAACATGTTTTTCATTGTTCTTTGTTTTTGAGGTTAATATTTAAACGGAGCTTAAAATTGCCTGCAGTGCTACTGAAGCACTATGTTCCCGAACCGGTTGTCAAGTTTGATCGGCTGGCTCATACAATAGTTATCACAATCTGCCTGGAACATGCCTGCATTCAGGTAGCCGGTCTTGGTACCGGCCAGATGATCGAAGAACTCCTGCGCGGTAACCTGGCTGTTTTCATTCAGGGTAATGGACTCTCCGGTACTCACCCTGGTGATCCTTACTTCAGAGATATACCCGGTGCAGTTTCTCCCCGGGAAAGTGCCGCCATAGTGCAGCCTGCCGTCTTCATCAGGTTCCAGCACGCTGCAGAAGGCCTGTGACTGTGCTTTATCGCCACAGCTTAATGATTGTATGATGCAGATCTCCAGCGGACAGCTTGTATTGTTGCAGATAGCGCCCGACGACATTTTTGTCATCAGCATATCTTCACTGCCGGGCGCTGGCCCGCCCGTGCTGTTCTTCCCCACGTTCCTTTTCTTCGGTTCCTGAGGCACAACAGGCTGCTGGCGGTCCGTCGTGATGCCTTTCTCCCTGACAGGTGCGACAGCCGTCACCCGTATGGTTTGTTGCCGACCTGGTATCGGTCCTGTCTGCTGCTCACCTTTTTCAAAAAAGTTCGGTCCAAACAGAAAAAAACCAATCAGCAGTACAGCTGCGCCTGACAGGTAAACCAGGGGCATCGGAAACGAGCGCTGCAGCGGCTTTTGCTCTGTTAGTGCGTCTTCCAGTCTCTGCCAGGCCTCGTTGCTGTCTGCGGGCCCGTATCCCGGATCCGGCGCCGTAACATGGAACAGTGCCTTTACTACAGCGAGCTGGTGCGCATGTTCTTTCCGTTCGCCGACCCAGCGTTCTACCAGCGCACATTCCTGCGCATCGAGGACACCCGCTACGTAGCGGTAGAGCAATTCGTCGGTCACGGTAATGTTCTGCTTCATTGCTACTGTTTTAGGTTCACGATACAAAAAAGAAAGAGTGACATAAGCCCGGACAACCTGCTTCTGAGGATACGCAGTGCCTTGCTCATATGTGCTTCCACCGTCTTTACAGAGATGCCCAGTCTGTCGGCTATCTCCTGGTATTTTAGTCCTTCTGCCCTGCTTAACTGAAATACGGTCCGGCATTGTTCGGGCAGGGTATTCAGCACTTCGGCTGCTTTTGCTTCCAGCCGGCGCGTATCCGGGCGCTCCTCCCCGGCAACCGGATGCTCTCCTATGTCTTCGTAGGGCCGGATCCTGCCTGCGCGCGCCTTCGCCTGTTTCAGCTGGTTAATGCTCTGATGATACACTGCCTTATACAGGTAAGCCTGTGTAACATGCCCGAACCCCTTTCCCTGCTGTCTTTCCCATATCCTGCAAAACACCTGCTGCACTGCTTCATCCGCCCCATCGCTATCCTTGAGTATGGAATACGCGTAGCCCAGTAACGGACGGTGGTAGGCAAGAAACAGCTCCCGGAAGCTTTCCCTGATCTCCGACGCGGTATTGCCGGCGTCCTGTTCCTTGTGTAGCGTCCGCGTGAAATCCAATGGTATCTGAAGTGAAGCCGACAATGTATTGCTTTCCAATATAACAAGACAGCGGAAATTCACCCTTAGTTATTAAATAAAGGAATATACATACAGACCCAACATCAGGGACCCAGTCTGGCCCGGACCGTGAAAATGAAACGGGTGCTTTGCTAGAACAGCTTTTCGATGGCCAGGTTGAGGACCTCTACGAGGATGAGGATGATGACGATCCACTCCAGGATGCTGCTGTACCGGTGCTGAAGCAGTCCATTGAAAAGATCCAGATTGTCACGGATGATGCTAAGCCCTTCATGGATTGATCTGACCCTTACATGCAGGTCAAAGGTGCGTTTCAGCTCTGTGTCGATCCTGTTCAGTCTTTCGTTTTCCCAGGTCTCGGGGGGAGAATCAAAAACATAGATGTTCTCGGCGATGCGATTGCGCAGGAGCAGGGTGCGCCCGATATATTGCTTCAGCTTCCGCCCGCTGATCCCCAGCCTTCCTTTGTTCTCGAGCATCTGCGTGTAGTGGTTGGTTTCTTCGAGCAGCTTGGAGGTCTGGTCTTCGTAGAAATCAAGTGCCACAGACTGGGCCACATTCAGCATCACCAGCCGGAGCACGTCTATATCTGCAGAAGGTATTTCTATCTTATTGAACCCCACCCTGAGCTCCCTCGCATCTGTATCTACCAGGAATTCATCTGTAAACGTCTGCTCAAATGGGTTCTTGCAGAAGGGCCGGATCAGGCGGAGGAATTCGGACATGCGGATCACATCATAGTTCAGGAAACAGACGGCACCGTACTTGAAAACGTAGGCATACTGATCCGTGTCTGTCTTATAAAACAGTTCGGAGGGATCGCTGTAACTGAGATCGCCTTTGAATGCGCTGCAAAAACCTTTTACATCGATCATTTCGGCAATCTGGTGTGATACAACTTTCTGGGTCATTGGCGGGATGTTTCCAATGCAGACCGTGCAAAACTAATGCCGCCACCAGCCCCTGCGGTTAAAAAGCCCCCTTGCCATACCGGCTGCCGGTATGCCCTTTGCAGCTCCTGAAAGTCTTAAACAGTTGCCATGAGCGAAAAAATGCACCAAAGTGATGATAATAAGTACATTCCGATGACCTCCATCCGCAGTGGAAGAGGGGAAGAGGTGGGGCCTGATGTATTTTATTACACAAACCAGATCGTGAACCTGGTAATGCTGGGTACACCCGGCGAGCCGAACTGGGTACTCGTAGATGCGGGTATGCCCAAAAGCGGTGAGGAAATAAAGGAGCTGGCAAGGACCAGGTTCGGCGATCATAAACCTTACGCCATCGTTCTGACACATGGCCATTTTGATCATGTAGGCGGCATCGTCAGCCTGATTGAAGAATGGGATGTCCCGGTGTATGCCCACCCGCTGGAATTTCCTTTCCTGACGGGCAAACAGGCGTATCCCGAGCCGGATACAACGGTAGAAGGCGGCATGCTGGCGAAAATCGCATCAATCTACCCTCATGAACCGATAAACATAGAGCCCGTGCTGCAGCCATTGCCCGGCGACGGCAGTGTGCCCGGGCTTATCGGATGGCGCTGGATCCATGTACCCGGTCATTCACCGGGGCAGGTCGCCCTGTTCCGCGACAGCGACGGAGTGCTGATCTCTGCCGATGCCTTCGTTACCGTAAGGCAGGACTCTATGTATAAAGTGCTGCTGCAGGAAGAAGAAGTGAATGGTCCGCCAAGGTACCTGACCACGGACTGGCAGGAAGCCTGGGAATCTGTAAAGAAACTGGAAGCTTTACAGCCGCAGCTCGTGATACCAGGGCATGGAAGAGCCATGTCCGGAGAGCCGCTTACCGGGGGGTTGCGCAAACTTGTTGTCGAATTCCCGATCCTGGCCATGCCGGACCACGGAAAATACCTGGAACCCGACGAGCCCGATTACCGGTAGGGAGCAGGTTATTTTCCGGCTAACGAAACAGGGGAGGTAAGGCGACTACCAAACCTCGCCCTGTTTTTCTACTTTTATGCGTGCTGCTCAAACGTTTCGTATTCTGGCAATCGGTATTGCTGGCGCTACTGGTAAGCTCCTGTTCGATCAATAGCGAAGACAGGGAATACAGAAGGGCTTTCGACAAAGCAAAGTCGCTGTTTGGCACGGGCAGGAAAGCCGAGTCCATCCGTTTTATTGATTCCTTTTTTGCCAGCAGGAAAAACGTGGATGAGGACTGGCTGTTCGACAAATATCACCTGAAGAAAAACTACCACTACTACAACTCACAGTACGACTCGAGCAACCTGTACGTAGACAGCATGGTCTATATCCTGGAAAAGAACCCCGACCAGGACGATTACCTGACGAAATACACCCTGGGCATGAATGATATGGGCGACATTTTCTATGCCCGCAATGACTTCGGAAAAGCATTTGAGTACTACTATAAAAGCCGGCTGGCAGCCGTAGCGAATGCCGATACCTGCAACATGGGAAACCATAGCTACCACCTGGGTATGGTCTCTTACCGGCAGGAAAAATATGAGGATGCCATTGGTTATTTCAGGCAATCGTTCGTAGAGAACGAACGTTGCGGCAGGGACTCCATTAACTTCTTTCGCTCCCAGGAACTGCTGAACAACATAGGACTCAGCTACACCAGGCTGCTCCGGCATGACAGCGCCCTGCACTACTACGAGGCCGCCATCCGGTATATGGATGCGAACGGGCATCGTTATGGCGATTACAGCCGGCAGTTCATAGAACGGGCGAAAGGTGTGATCTATGGCAATCTTGCAAAAGTCTATACTTACCGCGGGGCCTATGACACGGCAGAGCAGCTGCTGCAGCGAAGCATTACCATTAACCGGAGGGCAGGCTACGACAGCATTGATGTACAGTATGCCCATATGCAGCTTGCAGAGCTCTATTTCCAGCAGGGCAAATCGCCGGAAGCATTGCTTTCGGAGATCCGGGTGCTGCTGGATAAGATTCCCAACAATGATGTGCTGCTTCGCTGGTACCTGCTGATGTCGCAATATGAGGACAAAAAAGGATCGCCGGGCAAGGCTCTGAGCTTTCTGCACCGCTATATAAGGCTTAAAGATTCGCTCGAGTCGGCAAGCACGATCCGGCAGACAAACATCGGGCAGTTACTGGAGTACCAGGAAGCAAGATCCAGGATGCAGCTGCTGACCCGCGACAATGAGCTTAGAAAGCTCTACCTGCTGGTCGGTGCCGTTTTCTTCATCATGCTGCTGGCCATTGCCGGGCTGATCTATCACAACTACTGTAAATCGAAAGCCAATGTAGCGAAGCTGACCGCACTGAACCAGAAGATCCGGGAGAGGAACGAGGACCTGTCGCTGGCCATGTCGGCACTGGAGCAGAGCATCCGGGAAAAGAACCGGATCGTAAAAGTGGTAGCGCATGATCTCAGGGGCCCGGTAAGTGGTGTAGCCTTCCTTGCCGACCGTATGCTGAAACTTTCCGAGCTGGAAGATGAAGACCGAAAGTCCCTCACCATCATCCGTGATACCTGCCAGAGCAATATGAAGCTGATCAGCGAACTGCTTGAGAAACGGCATGGTGAGGAGCAGAAGGACGCGGAGCAGATAGATCCAGCGCCTGTGCTGAACAGAACCATCAGCCTGCTGCAGCATAAGGCGTTGGCGAAAAATGTAACAATCAGGACCGAACCTTTGCACAGCGGTGTCCGGGTGCTGATCAATCCGGATAAGCTGGCGCGTGTGCTTACCAATGTGCTCACCAATGCCATTAAGTTCAGCAGAGAAGGAGGTTTGATCACTGTCGGTCTTTTTCTCGAAGAGAACAATATGATCATCAGAATCAGTGACAACGGCATTGGTATTCCCGTAACGGAACAGCCCTATATTTTTGATGTAAGCCGGGGCTTCAACCGTGCAGGCACCGGTGGGGAGCAGTCATTCGGACTCGGGCTTTCCATCTCTAGGCAGATCATGGAGACGAACCGCGGCAGGATATGGTTTGAGTCCGAAGAAGGAAAAGGCACCCGCTTCTTTCTCAGTCTCCCGGTGGTATAGCTTAGGAAAGAATATTCAGCTTTCTTTTAACTTCCCTGCTGAACCCTTCCGAAAGGTTGAATGACTTATACTGTGTTCTGATCTCATCTCCGTTGATCTCCGTGACAAAAGGAAGCTGCACGACCTCGGCGCGGTTCACCTGCATGAAAAGATGCTGCATCCTGACGGGGATGATATAATGGAGGGCATTCTGCAGGGAGCTCCGGATATGGTATTCAGCCTTGTCTTTCGCATTGAATACACTTATATAGTTCTTGCCTGCACTCAGGTAAACCACATCGTTCCAGTCTATCTTCTTATACTTATTGCCATTCTTCACGAAGAACGAAGTGAGTATGTTCTCGTTCATCTCGGTGATGGTGGCAGTATGGTGGATCGTGAAATTGTGAAGCGCGTTCTGAATGGCGATGAAGAGCGAAGAGGTGTTGACCGGCTTGGTCAGATAAGCCGAGGGTTTTGCAGCCGCTGCATCCTGCATTGTATGGCTGTCGAAAGACGCCGTAATGAAGATGAAAGGCTTTTTATAGATACTGGTCAATATCTTGCCCAGCTCTATCCCGCTGTTCTTTCCGTCCAGGTGAATATCCAGAAGTACGATGTCGTAATGATACTCTTTGAACGCTGTCAGTGCTGAGGCAACCGTATTGGCAGTACCCACGATATCGAATCCGAAATCCTCCAGGCTAAGCTGCAGGTTCCTGACCCAGATATCCTCATCCTCAACGATCAATACAGAAATATTCTCATGCATAATGGGGTGATTCGTTGCGCTTGCAATAATAGCCATTAAACCTCATATTTTCCCGTCCTACACTCAAAAAAAGCCTGTTCGCCATCAGTTTATGTCTTTTAAAAATGATGTTTCCCCCCTTCCGGCGCTATAAATCCGTTCGCAAGCCAGAAAACGCGGTCATTTCCGGTCTGGCCGGATAAACATAACCCGATCGAAGATTCGACCTCAAAAACCTCCTGTTGACCCTCACGATCGCGGAACCCGGCATCATAAGCGTAAGCGCCTGGATCAGTCCGGCTAGATTTACGTGATAAATCAGAACACCTGAAAAATCTGAACATGAACTACCAGATTCGTACTACAGCATCATGGCGCCTTCAGGCTTCAGGTGCACTACCGAAGCTGAAGCTGGTACTGAAGGCAGCGTTCAGTATTTGTCTGCTGGCTGCAGCAGCTCCTTCCATGGCACAGACGACTGAGTCCGTGGCGCTGTCGCCAGACCGGGGTACCGGCGTTCCGGACATTCCGGCGCTCAGCATTTCCGCTACCAACGTAACGATCTGCTCCGGTGATGCGGTGAGCTTCGTAGCTACTACGCGCGGGGCAGCAGGGGGTAACAGCTTTCAATGGATGATCAACGGTGTGTATGTGGGAACTGACAGGAATAACTTTACGACGAGCAGTCTCCAGAATGGCGACCGGGTAAGCTGCCGGGCGTATTTTCTGCAACCCGATGGAAAAGTATTGTCCGTGCTTTCAAACAGTATCACGGTACGCGTGCACCCGAAGCCGGCAGTAAGCGCCGGCGGAGACCAGCTGGTCACAGCCGGTGATTCGGTTACCCTGCTGGCTACCGGCGGGGTGTCGTATAGCTGGTCCGGCGGCGTCCGGAATGGCGATCGGTTCGTACCGGAACGATCCGGGTGGTATACCGTAACCGGCATTGACGCCAACGGGTGTGAAAGCAGCGACGATGTGCTCGTAACTGTCCTGGAGCAGAAGGAACTGAAAACCGGTCTCAATACAAACAATAACAACAGAGCCGCAGGACGTGAAGAGCCGGCCGCAATCCCGGGAAGCGAAGGGATGATAAAAGCGGATGCTTGCAATAACACTGCCGGTGCGCCGAAAAAAGCGGAAAAGAGTAAGTATCCGGCCAGCTACACTGGAGACCACGCGGTATACCCGAATCCTTCCCGGGATGTTTTCTATGTAAGAACAACGGAAAGAGTGAAAGCGGTTGTCCGCGATCTCCAGGGCAAGGTCGTTACCGAAGTAAATGATATCAGGGAGTCCCACCTTATTTTACCCGTTCCTGGAGTTTACCTGCTCCAGCTTTTTAATGCCGAAGGCAGGCTTGTGCTGCATGAAAAGCTGTGCAAGTACTGAAGAAGCGATGAATCAGTTTCATAAAAAGACCGGCGTTACCGCCGGTCTTTATTTTTTGATACTATTTAAAAAATGGATGCCGTGTTTAACCCTGCTCCCTGCGGGCAAAATTCCCCGCCACTTTTATTGTTTTCTCTATGTCGGCCTCGCTTAGTGCTTCGGAGATAAACCAGGTCTCGAATGCCGACGGCGGGAGATAAATCCCTTCGGCAAGCATGTAATGGAAGAATTTATTGAAATACTGGTTATCTGCAGCCGCCGCCGTAGCGAAGTCTGTCACCGGCTGCTCACTGAAATGCACACTGATCATCGAGCCCAGCCTGTTGATGACAAATGGGTGGTTCCCTTTGCTCAGTGCTTCCTGCAAACCCTGATGCAGCGTTTCGGTCTTCCTGTCAATTGATGAATATATTTCCGGCTGTTCCTTCAGTATACGCAGCAGGGTGAGCCCTGCGATCATTGCGACCGGATTTCCGCTCAGGGTTCCTGCCTGGTAGACATTACCCAGCGGCGCGATATGCTCCATGATCCGGCGTTTTCCGCCAAAGGCACCGACCGGCATTCCGGCCCCGATGACTTTTCCATACGTTACGAGGTCGGCTTTTATCTCCAGTCTTTCCTGGGCACCGCCAGGCGCCAGCCGGAATCCTGTCATCACCTCGTCCAGGATCAGTACGATGCCATCATAGTCACATAACATCCGCAGCCCGTCGAGGAAAGGAATATCCGGAACGATACAGCCCATATTCCCCGGAACCGGTTCCACAATAATAGCTGCAATCTCTCCTTTATGCTTGTCTACAAGGTCAACCACGGCCTGCAGATCATTGAACGGAGCTGTCAGTGTGTCGCCCGAGACACCTGCGGGCACTCCGGGTACGGACTGGATATTGAAGGTAGCCACACCGCTGCCGGCTTTTACCAGGAATGAGTCTGCGTGTCCATGGTAGCAGCCTTCAAACTTAATGATTTTGTTCCTGCCTGTATAACCGCGGGCCAGCCTGATCGCGCTCATACAGGCCTCGGTCCCGCTGCTTACCATGCGCACCATATCCACATTTGGCGCCATGCTGCAGATCAGCTCCGCCATCTCTATTTCCAGTTCCGTCGGCGCACCGAAGGAAGTGGAGCCGGCAACCTTTTCCCGGATTGCCTCGAGCACCGGCTCGTAGGCATGTCCCATGATCATCGGTCCCCAGCTATTGATATAGTCTATATATTGTCGGCCGTCGGCGTCAAAAAGATAAGCGCCGGCAGCCCGTTTCATAAACACAGGAGTGCCGCCCACGCTTTTAAATGCGCGAACCGGCGAGTTAACCCCGCCCGGTATGCTTTTCTGCGCCCGCTCAAATAACGCTTTGCTCTTCTCGTACATAGAATGCTTCGGATGTTCCCTTCCGGAAACAATTGTTTTGGTTATGAAATCAGCCTTACGGCATCTTTTGCAAAATAGGTAGCGATCAGGTCTGCTCCGGCACGCTTAATGCCGGTAAGGGACTCGAGAATGGCTTTTTCTTCATTGAGCCAACCCATTGCGGCTGCCGCCTTGATCATCGCGTACTCACCGCTGACATGGTAAGCACTCACGGGTACATCCACTGCGTCTTTCACTTCCCGGATGATATCCAGGTACGCCATGGCAGGCTTTACCATCACGATATCCGCACCTTCCTCTATATCCATCAGTGTTTCGCGGATCGCTTCCCGGCGGTTGGCGAAATCCATCTGGTAGGTCTTCTTATCACCGAAGCCCGGTGCGCTGTCCAGGGCGTCACGGAAAGGTCCGTAGAAGCAGGACGCATACTTTGCGCTGTAGCTCATGATACCTGTCTTGCTGAAGCCTTCCTGTTCCAGCGCCTGGCGGATCGCAAGGATACGTCCGTCCATCATATCGCTGGGTGCCACGAAATCAGCACCGGCGGCGGCATGGCTCACACTCATTTTCGCCAGCACTTCAACCGTTGCATCATTGACGATCTCCCCGTTTTCCACAATCCCGTCATGACCGTACGATGAGAACGGATCAAGGGCAACGTCGGTCATCACCAGCATATCCGGACAAGCGTCCTTAATGGCTTTTATGCTGCGCTGCATCAGTCCGTCCGGGTTCAGTGCTTCGGTGCCCTTATTATCTTTCAGATCATCCCTGCATTTGATGAACAGGAGCACTGAGCGGATACCCAGTGACCAGAGTTCCTTTACCTCCTTCACGGTCCCGTCCAGGCTGCGCCTGTAGTATCCCTTCATTGAAGAGATCTCCTCGGCCGTGTTTTCTCCCTCTATGATAAACAAGGGAGCAATAAAATCTTCCGGGCGGATAATCGTCTCTGCAACCATCGCACGGATGGCAGGCGACTGCCGCAATATTCTGTTTCTTCTTATCAGGTGCATATTGTTAAATGTTAACCCAGTCCTGGGGTTTTAATAATTCTATCAGCTCCGCCTCGCGGCTTCCCGGCTCGGGATGATAGTCGTAATACCAGCGGGCTCTTGGCGGAAGGCTCATCAGGATGCTCTCAGTCCTTCCGTTAGTTTTCAGTCCGAACAAGGTGCCTCTGTCGTGGATGAGGTTAAACTCCACATACCGTCCCCGCCTGATCTCCTGCCATTCTTTTTCCCGCTCACCGTAAATCGTATTCTTTCTTGCCTGAACAATGGGAAGATAGGCATCAAGAAAAGCATTCCCGTTTGCCTGCTGGAAGGAGAACAGGCGCTCGGCTTCCGTCTCATCGTTTGGGCGCAGGTAGTCATAGAATACTCCGCCTATCCCCCGGGCTTCACCGTTACGATGCCTGTTGACGAAATACTCATCACAGTGCTTTTTGTACTGAGGATATAGTGCTTCGTCGAAGCTGTCCATTGCAGTCTTGAAGGTCTTATGGAAATGTTTCCCGTCTTCCCGGAAGACATAATATGGGGTCAGATCGGCTCCACCGCCAAACCAGCTGTCTATTCCGGTACCTTCCTGATCATAGAGCTCGAAATACCGCCAGTTGGCATGCACGGTAGGTACATAAGGATTAAGCGGGTGAAGGACAAGGGACAGTCCGCACGCAAAGAACCGGCTCTCGCCCACCCCGAACGCCTGCTGCATCGCCGCGGGCAGGGCACCGTGTACGGCAGAAGTATTGACACCGCCCTTCTCGAATACTGCGCCGTCAGCGATCACCCGGGATATCCCGCCCCCGCCCCCGGCGCGTTCCCAGGGGTCTTCGCGAAATCGCGACTTACCGTCTTCGTTTTCCAGGGCGCCGCAGATCTTGTCCTGCAGTTTTCTGATATAGTCCAGGAACCGGTCCTTTAACGCATCCATATCTATGGTCTGTATTCTTTTACCGCTTCGATAAAAGCTTTTGCATGATCTACGGGAACATTGGGCAGGATACCATGTCCGAGGTTGGCAATGTAACGCTGCATACCGAAACCATCTATCATCTGCTTCACTGCTTTTTTTATTTCCGGTATGGGTGCCAGCAGCTTTGAAGGATCAAAATTGCCCTGCAGGGTAATCTTGTCGCCGGTCAGCCTGCGGGCCAGCTGCGGCTCCACGGTCCAGTCCAGCCCGAGTCCCGCCGCTCCGGAAATACTCAGCTCGGCAAGCGCATACCAGCTTCCTTTCGGAAAAAGGATCACAGGAGCTATACCGTCCATCCCCTGAACGATCTGCTCCAGGTAAGGCTGGGCAAAGATCCGGAAATCACCCGGGCTCAGCATCCCGCTCCAGCTGTCGAATACCTGGACCAGGTCTGCGCCGGCCCGTACCTGAGCGCGCAGGTAAGTGATGGTCACGTCTGTGATCTTCTGCAATAGCTCGTGCGCCAGCTCCGGCCGGGAGAAACAGAACTGCTTTGCTTTATCAAATGACTTGCTTCCTTTGCCCTCCACCATATAGCAGAGGATGGTCCAGGGTGCACCGGCAAAACCGATCAGGGGCACTCTTCCGTTCAGCTCATGCTTTGTCATCTCCAATGCCTTCATAACATAGGATAGCCGCTCTTCCGTGTCTGTCGTGATGAGCGCGTCAATGTCTTGTTTTGTCTCCACCGTTTTCGGCAGCACCGGACCCCGGCCCTCTTCCAGCAGCACCTCGACACCCAAAGCCTGGGGAATCACCAGGATATCCGAAAAAATTATAGCCGCGTCAGGACCTACCTGGTCAATCGGCTGCAGGGTAATCTCGCAGGCCAGCTCCGGGGTCTGGACCCTGGTAAAGAAATCATACTTCTGACGAAGCTTTATATAATCCGGAAGGTATCTTCCTGCCTGGCGCATCATCCACACCGGAGGGCGCTCCACTGTTGCTCCTCTAAGGGCGCGGAGCATCAGGTGCTCACTGCTTTGACTCATATATTGCCGTTTTAGCCATTACCGTTGCCGGTAATGTTCGATTAATTGTTTAATTAATATCCGGGTATCAGGTGATTCGCTGATGAGCAGCTTGTTAGGGAGCGCCGACAACGCAGCACCGGTAGTATTGCCGATGGCAAACAAAACCGCACCGGCAGGAGGTATGTTTTCTGTCAGATAGCTTTCCACTGCGCTCGGACTAAAAAACAGGATGCCGTCGAAATGTCTCTCTATTCGCTGCGGAACCAGCTTCGTCCGGTACACTTCCAGCTCTTCAACTGCTATACCTGCGCCTTTCAGCTTATCCGGAATCACATCTCGCCGGCGATCCCCGCAGCAAAATAAAGCTGTTTTTACGTCACCGGCGATGATTGCCGCTGCCAGTTGTTCACCATCCGGAGCGGCACCGGCAATAAAAGATTGAGGGAGATTAAGTTCCGCCGCTGTTCGTGTCGCATGACCAATACACCAGACTCTCCATGGTGTCTGTCGCACAGCGTCTATCCGGGCAATGGACAAGACCGCATTAACACTGGTAAGCACCAGGTCGCGGGCAGTACTGGATTTTAGCTGCTCATCGAACAAGGTTACCGGATGAAGTTCAGTTTCGATAAAAGGTATCTCGGTAATAAAAATGGAATAAGCGGCAGCTGTACGGACAAGCTCCTCATCGATCTGCCTGGTTGCCAGTATTTGTATCTCAGGTATTTCCATTGCGAATGCTGTCCACGATTGCCCGCCCCCCAAGCTGCAGGATGTCCGTTGCCGCCGTGATGCCCAGGTTTTCCGCCTGGCTTACCGGCGCCACCCTGGTCACTTCCGCCCGGGCCGAACCATCAGGCATAACGATATCCCCTTTGAGGATCACCTCATTCCCCGAGATTTCAGCCAGTGCGCTGATAGGCGTAGAGCAGCCGCCCAGCAGGGTGCGCAGAAAATCCCGTTCCGTCTTCGTACACAGCGCTGTATCGGCATCGTTAAACACCTGGCAGGCTTTAAGGCAGTGCTGGTCGTCTGCTCTGGCTACAACCATAATCGCACCCTGCGCCGGTGCCGGCAGCATCCAGTCAATCTCTACAGCATTGGCTGGACGCAGGTTAATGCGCTCCAGTCCGGCAGCTGCAAAGATGGCTCCCTGCCAGTTGCTTTCCGACAGCTTGCGCAGCCGGGTATTGACATTACCCCTCAGGTTCTCGATCCGGTGCAGGGGAAAGCGGTGCAGCCACTGCGCTCTGCGGCGAATACTGCTGGTAGCGATGACAGCTGCAGCGTCAGGATCCGATGCAAGTGAAAAATCCCCTTTCGGCACCAGAAGGTCTTTATAAGAAGCCCGTGGCAGCACGGCAACCTGGGCAATACCCTTTGCCAGGACGGTAGGCACATCTTTCATCGAGTGGACCGCGATATCTATCCTGCCCGCCAGCAGTGCGGCATCGAGCGCTTTGGTAAATACACCCTGTACGCCCAGCTCATAAAGCGGGGTGACGAGGTCAATATCTCCTTCGCTCCTGATCAGGACCAGTTCCGCACTGTAGCCCTGCATTTCCAGCAGGCCCTTTACCTGGTTTGCCTGCCACAACGCAAGCTCGCTTTCGCGGGTGCCTATCCTGATCGCCTTATTCATGGCATTATAGAGCTATGAATTCATTGATAGCCTCAATGACATAGCAGCCTCTCGTATTTTTTGATTTCAGCTTCAGCGCTGTGGTATTGATCACTTTCTGAATTCTGTCTGCTGCGATATAGCTGGTGTCGCTGATGACAGGCACCCTATTCATGATCGGACAGTTCTCGATCCGGGCAAGCTGCTGCTTAAGCGCGATCAGCACCGGTACATGCTGGCGCATCTGGCACCAGTCAGAAAACTCCTTTAGCTGCTCTGCGATGATCGCCTTTGCCTTTGGCACTTCCGCAATCCGCATCTTCAGCGTCTCATCCTTCATTTTCGACAGGTCGTCCACATTCAGCAGCCTCACCTGATCCAGCTCGGCAACCCGGGGGTCAATATTATATGGTATAGAAAGATCAATAAGTATTTTGTTATCGGAATCCTGCAGCAGACCGGGTGTGACGAACGGGGTCGTAGCGCTGGTTGCGGTAATAATGATGTCCGCCTTGCGGATCTCTTCTTCAAGATCGGCAATCGGTGCATGCTGCAATCCGTAGCTTTCCGCGAGGGCGATCGCTTTTTCATAGGTCCTGTTAACCAGCACCACGTTATGGGTACCCAGGTAATCCACAATGTTCTTGCAGGTATTGCTTCCGATTTTGCCGAGTCCCAGCAGGAGCATTCTTTTGGAGCGGACATTGGTTACCTGCTCCCGGATAAACTGAATAGCAGCAAACGAAACAGAGACGGTGCCATCGCTCAGCCTTGTATGTGTCTTGATCGCCTTCGACGCCTGCAGGCAACTGTTGATCAGCCTTTCGGTAAAGGCTTTGATAAAACCCTTTGATTTGGCAAACTTTGCCGCGACTTTCATCTGACCCAGGATCTCATAATCGCCCAGGACCTGGGAATCAAGGCCGGCACTTACTGAAAACAGGTGTTCGGCGGCCGCCGCGCCTTTTTTGATATAGCAAAGCGCGTCGAACTGATCAAAATCACCCAGGGTTTCCGTGCAGAGCAGTCTGCCGAGCTGGCCGGGATCCTGAGCAAAGCCATATACCTCTGTCCGGTTGCAGGTAGACAGGATAAACAGCTCGTCAATGCCAAAGGAAGGCGCAATATCCAAGATCCTGGAATACTGATCATTATTGATTGCGAACTGCCCCCTGACCGTTGCGTCAGTCTTTCGGTAGTTGATGCCAATCACGTAAAAGTCTGACAAATTCTTTCTCTCCTCTGAATACATCACTTGCTTGAATATCAACGAGCACAAAGGTAAATTGTCACGTTCTGACAATGGAATCTTTCGGTCATACAATTGTCATATAAAGCGATGACATTGGCCGAAGGAACAGGAACCTGCTATCAACGAAGCAATCTGCTTTTCTTTGTAAAATCTTTAATGAAATATTGATGAGCGATAAGAATCAGGCGATTGTATTGATGAATCTCGGGTCACCCGACTCTACGGAAGTAAAAGATGTTAAGAAATATCTGAATGAGTTCCTGATGGACGAACGGGTGATAGATTATCCCTATTTGTTCAGGCTGCTTTTGATCAGGGGAATCATCGTTCCGTCGCGGGCCCCTAAATCGGCAGAAGCCTACCGGAAGATCTGGACCGGCCAGGGCTCGCCGCTCATTGTGCTCACCGAACAGCTCCGGAGTGCATTGGAGGAAGAAACCGGCATTCCGGTGACCACCGCCATGAGATACGGTAAACCACACCCCAAAGAAGCTTTCGACAAAATTGCCCGCGAACACCCGGAGGTAAAAGAGGTAATCCTCTTCCCCCTCTATCCGCATTATGCAATGTCCAGCTACGAGACCGCAGTGGTTTATGCGGAAGAAGCGTATAAAAAAGGAAGTTACCCCTTCCGGCTGACCAGAATCGCGCCTTATTATAATGAGGCGCACTACCTGGACGCGCTGGCAGAAAGCATCCGCCCCTATCTTACCCGGGACTACGATCATATCCTCTTTAGCTATCATGGGGTGCCGGAACGGCATATAATTAAAGGAGACGTCACCGGAAAACACTGCCTGGTTACAGGCGACTGCTGCCATAGGGCTTCTCCGGCACATCAGCAATGCTACCGGCACCAGTGTATCGCTACTACCGAGCTCCTGGCGGCAAAGCTCGGGCTCCCTGCCGGCAAATACAGTTTTTCCTTCCAGTCGAGGCTGGGACGGGCAGAATGGCTGAAACCTTACACTGCCGTCCGGTTTGCAGAGATGCCGAAAGAAGGCATCAGGAAACTGCTGGTTGCCTGCCCTGCTTTTGTCAGCGACTGCCTGGAGACTCTCGAGGAGATAGCACAGGAAGGGAGCCATCTGTTCAAGGCTGCCGGCGGCGTCGAGTTTACCATGATCCCCTGCCTCAATGTGCACCCCGCCTGGGTCAAGGCTATGAAAACCATGATACACCAGCCGCAAATGCGACAATAACCAAAGCCTCCAATGTATTTCTACGTCAAAGCGCTTCATATCATCTTTATCGTGACCTGGTTTGCCGGAATGTTCTATATCGTGCGCCTGTTCATTTATAATACGGAAGCTGCGGAAAAGCCGGATCCGGAACGTACGATCCTGCAAGACCAGTTCCGGATCATGATCAAACGGCTCTGGCTGGGCATCACCACCCCATCGGCAGTCCTGACCCTCATATTCGGTCCCTGGATGTGGTACCTGTACGGAGCGCTGCCCCCCTGGCTGACCGTGAAGCTTGTATTTGTGCTGGGATTATATTTCTATCATATCAGCCTGCATGTGTTATACCGGCAGCAGATGCAGGGCATTTTCCGCTACAGTTCCCAGAAGCTAAGAGTGTGGAACGAAGTTGCCACCATTTTCCTTGTTGCTATTGTAATGCTGGCGGTGGTAAAGCAGAGCATGAGCTGGGCCTGGGGACTTGGGGGACTTGTCGCATTTGTCATCCTGCTGATGAGTGCTATCCGGATCTATAAAACTGTCCGGAACAAATAAGATAACTGCGATAGCGGCAGGCGAACTCATCGAACGGTGGTGGCTTGATACCTGAAGAGTACAGGGTGCGTCGTCTACGCTCATCACCGGTACCTGTCCGAACCAAAAAGCTTTAAGGACCTCCGGAAAAGCACTCATATGGGATCTGGCAGACCGACAGCACTTACTTTCAGATGTCTGTTGACCGCCATCAGACATCTGTTGACTGCCATCAGCCATCTGTTGCGCGCAATCAGGAATCGGATCGGGGCAATAAGACATCTGATGGCATCGATCTTAACCCTGATAGGAGCAATCAGAATTACCATTGGAGCAATTTTAAAACTGATCACATCAGTATGGATTCAATCACAGCCAATATTAATTCTGTTTGCTGCGAACCTGTTTCTGTTATGGCCAAAATGAATCCTGATCGCCCCGGTGTGAATCCTGTTTGCTTCGATCTTAATCCTGATCCCTCTGATATGAATCCGGATCGGAGCGATCAGATATCAGATTTCCGCCAACCCGGTCTCAGCCTTGTTTATCGCACCAGGGAAATATCTCCTTTCATGAACACATGATAATCATTGAGGCAGGTTGCTTCAAGGTACCATACATACACGTCCGGCTTCAGCTGACTGCCTTTGTAGGTGCCGTCCCAGCCCCAGTTCACTTCGTTGGGCGCAATGTTTCGCGCTTCGAACAAAAGCTCGCCCCACCGGTCATAGACCCGGAACAGACTTATGGATTTTAGTCCGCCGCTCATCGGGTAAAACCGGTCATTGCTGCCATCACCGTTCGGCGTGAACGTATTGGGCACGAATACCACGGAATTATCACACCTGACATCGATTTTGATCTCGTCGGTTGCGGTGCACCCGATCTCGTTGTGCACGGTTGCTGTGTAAGTAATGGGCACTTCCAGCACGATCTGCTGCCGGTAACAGGTATCGCAGGAAAGTCCGGACACCGGCTGCCACCTGATGCCAACGCTATTGGTTACTACCGGATCGATGGTAAAGCTCGTGCCCGCCAGGCCGGTATGGTCCGGACCTAAATTAATGGTCGGCATCGGGTATACTTTGACGGTCTGTTTCAGGGTATCCGTGAAGCAGGGCTCCTGGTAGATAATCACTGTATACTCGGTTGTTGTATCCGGGCTGGCCACCGGGTTGGCACTGGTGGGGTCATCGAGTCCGGTTGCCGGTATCCAGAGATAGGATGTGCCGCCCATAGCAGACAAAGCAGCCGCAGCACCCTCACAGATCACCTGTTCGGGACCAACACCCACCGGTCCCCTTTTCCTTACGGTGACCGCTACCTTGTCGCTATCCACACAGCCATTCATATCTGTGCCGGTAACGGTATAGACAGTACTGTCGGCGGGGCTGGCCCAGGTATCCGGACATACAGGACAGGAAAGACCGCCCGCCGGGGTCCAGCTATAGCTTACCGCACCGGTAGCTTCCAGCATCACGGATTCACCCGGACAAACCACCTTATCCGCACCGGCATCCACATCAGGGGCCGGGAACGCGGAGACGGTCACAGCGCCGGTTGCCGTACAACCGAGCGAATCTCTGACCAGCACCTGCCAGCTGCCGGCGCCAAGTCCGGAAGCAGTATCTCCCGTTTGCATCGGGCTGGTATTCCAGATATATGTATAGGAAGGCGTGCCGCCGCCGGCTATTGCGACTGCGCTGCCGTCTGTTGCTCCGGGACAGGTACCATTGAGCTCAGTGACGATAAGTGTCAACGCGGGCGGTGTGTTGATGATTACCGACGCCGTATCGGCACATCCCAGGGAATCCGTTGCGATGACGGTGTAGCTGCCTGCGGTAAGTCCGGAAGCAAAGTTGCCGGTCTGCGGGGGCACCGTATTCCAGAGATAGCTGAAGGGAGCGGTTCCACCGGTGGCCAGCGCAGTGGCAGTACCATTGCTGCTTCCAAAGCAGCTCACATCATTCAATACAGTCGCGGTGACCACTACAGGTGGCGGAGCGCTGTCGATGGTTGCAGGGGCGGCAGCCTGGCACCCAAACTGGTCGGTAACAGTGACCGTATACGTGCCCGGCTGTAGCCCGGCCGCAAAAGAGGTGGCCTGCACCGGAACGGTATTCCAGGAATAAGTATAAATCAGGTTGCCGCCGGCTGCCACAGCCTGGGCTGAGCCTGCGCCGCCGGAGCAGACCGGGTTGAGGACAGTTGTCACTACCGTGATGGGCATGGGCTGCATCACCGTACCGGAAGTGGTAGCAGTACAGCCATTGCTATCTGTAACGGTAACGGTATAAGTTCCTGCCGGAAGTCCGGTTGCCACCGGGCCAGTCAGCTGGGGCATTGTGTTCCAGGAATAGGTATAAGAAGGTGTACCACCGGAAACGATAACCGCCACTGCACCGTTGCTGTCGCCATAACAAACAGCTTGCGTAACCGACTGGATCAACGGATTCAGCGGATCAGGCTGGGTAAGGAACAGGGAGGCGCTGGTGGTGCAGCCATTGCTGTCGGTCACTACCACGGTATGCGCGCCGGAGGTAAGACCAATGGCAGTTGCAGCGGTCTGCGGAGGCGTCGTCAGCCAGTAGTAAGTATACGGCGCCGTACCACCGGTCGCCAGCACTGTTGCGGTGCCGTTGCTACCGCTGTGACAGGTAGGCGGCGTCTGAGATATAATGGTCGCGGTGACCGGGGTTGCAGGCTGTCCGACCGTCACCATTGCGGTGTCGGTGCAACCATTCGCATCCATGACGGTGACCGTGTAAACACCGGCAGGGAGTCCGGTTGCGGTCATGCCTGTCTGTACCGGAGACGTATTCCAGCTGTAAGTATAAGGAGCTACCCCGCCGCCTACAAGGACCGAGGCACTGCCGTTGGTGCCGCCGAAGCAGCTGGCGGGTGTAGCGGCGCCGGGTAGGGCATCGAGGGGTGGATAAGGGTAGCTGATGGTGGCCGAAGCTGTATCCAGACAGCCATGCGCATCGGTCATAGTGACGGTGTACGTTCCTGCACCTAAGGAAGTAGCGGTGGCGCCGGATTGCGCCGGCACCGTACTCCATACATAGGTATAAGGCTGCGTTCCACCCGACCCCGCAGCAGTGACGGATCCGTTCATACTGGATACGCAAAGCAGGGGATCTGCCTGAGCGGAGACGGTGACAGGTGCTGGCTGCTGGAGCGACACCTGCGCACTATCCTGGCAGCCCAGACTATCTGTTACCCGGACCGTATAGCTGCCGGAGGACAGTCCTGTGGCGGTGGCTGTTGTCTGTTGCGGCACGGTACTCCAGGAATAAGCATACGGTGCGGTGCCGCCTGTGGCTATTGCAGTAGCGCTGCCGTTTGCATCACCATGGCAGGCAGGCTGCACAGCAGATGCAACAACAGCATCAAGCGCCAAAGGCTGGCTAATGGTCACGGTTGACACGCTTTGACATGCTGCCGCATCAGTTACGGTTACGGTATAGACACCCGCAGCTAACTGGTTTGCGGTGCTGGTTGTTTGCACCGGTGTTGTGTTCCAGGAATAAGTATAAGGTGCCGTACCGCCCGAAGCCGTTACTGATGCCGTACCGGTAGCGGTGCCGAAGCAGGTGGCGCCGGAAGCTGAAGTGGTAAGCATCAATGGTGCTGCCGGTTCCGTGATGGTGACCATGGCAGTGTCTATACAGCCGTTGGCATCGGAAACAGAAACTATCCAGGTGCCGGCAGTGAGTCCGGTCGCGGTGGCTGTGTTTTGCACAGGCATTGTATTCCAGCTGTAGGTATAAGGTGCTGCGCCACCGGTAACGACGACGCTGCCTGAACCATTGTTTCCCCCGTGGCAGCTTACCGGAGCGGTGTTGCCCGGCACTGCATCAAGCGGCGGATAGGGATAGCTGATCGTGGCAGATGCCGTATCCGTACAGCCGCTGGCGTCAGTCAGCGTCACCGTATAGGTTCCGGCCGGCAGACTGGAAGCCGTGGCGGTATTCTGTACCGGCATTGTATTCCAGCTATAAGAATAAGGGTGCGTTCCCCCACTGCCAAGCGCAGTAACGGATCCATTGGCACTGGAAACGCAGGCGAGCGGATTGGCTGTAGCAATGACCGAAAGCGGAAGCGGTTCCACCAGCATCACCGTTCCGGTATCGAAGCAGCCATTGGCATCGGTAACGGTAACGGTATAGGTCCCCGCTCCCAGTCCTGTGGCAATGCTTCCGGTCTGTGCCGGCGATGTGTTCCAATGATAGCTGTAAGGAGAATTGCCGCCGGTGACGGCAGCCCCGGCAGTACCATTCTGAAAGCCTGCACAGGAAGGATTGCCCGTTACAGTTGCGGAAGCCAGTAGTGCTGCAGGTTCCGTGACGGTCGCTGTCACAGTCGCCGGACAACCCTGTGCATCCGTCACAGTCAATGTGTAGGTGCCCGCAGGCACCGCGCTGATGGACGCTCCGGTTTGTACCGGAACAGTATTCCAGGAGTAGCTATAAGGAGGCGTACCACCGGTTGCCTGCGATGCCACTGAACCGGTTGATGTGCCATGGCAGCTGATATTGTTCACCGTCAGCTGCACCGACACAGGGGCAGCAGGCTGGTTGATCAGTAAAACGGCCGTGTCCGTACATCCATTGGCATCGGTCACGGTGACCGTGTACGTACCGGCTGGCAATCCTGTCGCGGTGCTGCCTGTTTGCGCTGGTGATGTATTCCAGCTATAGGTGTATGGCGGCAGTCCGCCGCTGGCCAGTACGCTTCCTGTTCCATCGGTTCCGCCGAAGCAGCTGACATGGGTCAGAATGCCCGGCTCTGCCTGCAGGCTGTCATATGGGTACGACACAGAGACGGTGGCTGAAGCCGTACATCCCTGCGCATCTGTTACGGTTGCAGTATAGCTGCCCTGGGGAAGGTTGGTCAGGGAACCCGTGGTCGCAGCAGGGATGGTGTTCCAACTGATCGAATAAGGTGCAGTGCCGCCGGTTGCTGCGACGGAGGCTGTCCCGTCATTGGCGCCGGGACAACTGAGGTTGGTCGCGGTAGTCGCCAGCACAAGGGGCTGTGGCTGGCCCAGGGTAACGGTAGCAGCCGCGATACAGCCGTTACCATCCGTGATCGTCGCGGTGTAGCTGCCTGCAGGAAGACCGGTTGCAGTAGCGGCTGCCTGCGGTGGCGCCGTGTTCCAGGCATAGCTATAAGGAAGCGTGCCACCGGTTGCCGTTGCTGTTGCAGAGCCGTTCGAAAACCCGAAGCAGGAAGGATTATCAGCAGCGGTGATCTGGGCAGACAGTGGCCCCGGTTCCGTGATGACAATGGATTGTGCGGCGGTGCAACCATTATTGTCGCTCACCGTTACCGTATATGTTCCTGCGCCGAGCGAGCCTGCAGCAGTTCCTGTCTGTACGGGCGCCGAACTCCATTGATACACATAAGGCGCAGTGCCGCCAGCAGCCAGAGCCGTTGCACTGCCATTGACACCACCAAAACAGGAAACGTTGCTGCTGCCTGTAATTGCCAGCGACAAGGCCGCAGCAGGCTGACTGATCTGCACGGTCGCCGTATCAACACAACCATTCGCATCTGCTACTACAACCGTATAGCTTCCGGCGATAAGACCGGTTGCTGCAGAACCTGTTTGTGCCGGAGTAGTATTCCAGGTATAAGTATAAGGCGGAAGCCCGCCGGAAACGGTCGCAGCTGCGGCACCGTTGCTGCCTCCGAAACAGGAGACCGGGGTGCCGTAGGCAGCAGCGGTCAGGGGTTGGTAAGGATAGCTTACCGTCGCCGTCGCCGTCGCCGTGCACCCGTTTGCATCGGTAACGGTAACCGTAAAGGCGCCCGCAGGGAGCCCTGAGACTGATGATCCCGTCTGCGCCGGTGTCATATTCCATGAATAGCTAT
>Ga0196964_10000143_pt1 | contig 49160 bp, 46 predicted proteins | sample S1_10metaG_FD_148615 | JGI IMG/M metagenome (GOLD analysis project Ga0196964, IMG submission 148615) | Soil microbial communities from Anza Borrego desert, Southern California, United States - S1_10 | ecosystem: Environmental > Terrestrial > Soil > Desert | place: USA: California | collected...
TTCGCCATGTGCTCCTCGACAGCGAGGCAGGCAGCGATGTCGCCCGACTCGATGAGCCGCGTGAGGAGCCAGTACCAGGCCTCGGCGTCCTGCTGGTGGTCGCGGGTGAACGCGTGGAGAGCCGCGAGGCTCATGCCCTCGTAGTTCACGACCTCGGGGCTGCCCCGCAGGCTGGCGAAGAGCGACCGCAGGTCGCCCAGACCCAACGGACGATCGCGCAGGAGCACCTGCACGCTGCCCGCGGTGACCTTCTCGATGATCGGGCGCTCGTAGCCGGCGAGCTGCGCGGCGGTGAGCGGACCGTAGCTGCGTCCCGGACGGACGAGGTACGGGCCCACCCGGGGCGCCACCTCGCGCGGGAACACGCGTCGACGCTGGCTGCGGGTCGCCGCGTCACGGCCAGAGCCGTAGAGGAAGTACTTGTTCTCGTCCATCGACCTGTCTCCTGTTTCGTGCCCTTGAAGAACGACGGGCCGGAAGGCCGTTGCCAGCCAACCGGCCCGTCGCCGATCCCACTGTCCCGCGACGGGACAGGACCTGATCAGAAGGTGACGACGTTCGGGTAGAACTCGCGCTCCGCGGCGCGGTTGTTCACCGCACCGAGATCGTCCTCGCTCTTCGGCGTGACGTCGGCCTGGATCGAGTCGGCGTCGAGGCTCGTCGCGTCGCCGGAGTAGAGCTCCAGCTTGCGGACCGACGCGATGTTCACGAGCGACATCCCGACGTCCTTCCACGCGACGAACTTGATCAGGTTGATCACCTTGTCGATGTAGAACTTGACGTTGTTCAGGATGTAGAAGCGCCCGAGGAACTCCGGCGACGTGTACGCGTACACGTTGCCGGGACGGAGGATGTCCGTCTTGATCGTGCGCACGACCTTCTTGCCGAGCAGCGTGTTGTGCTGCCAGCCCGAGACGGTCGTCTCGCTCTGGACCTTCGAGCCGTTGTCCTCGATCGTCCACTGGAGGACGTTGTTGAGGTCGGTCGCCGTCATCAGCAGGAGCTCGCACTCCAGCCGGTTGCCGTCGAGCAGGCTCATGAGGTTGACGATGTCGGGACGCTGGACCGGCCAGACCTTCCCGTCGTTGTTCGTGTCGACGCGCGCGAGCTCGCCCTTGATGACCGAGAACTCGACGCAGGTGCCCGCGCTGAGGGTGGTCTCGTGGAGCGACGTGGTCGACCCGCCGTTCGCCTCCTTCTGGAGGGCCTGCACCGCGGCCTCGGAGTGGATCAGGAACTGGCGGTCCTGGATCTCGCCGATGTCGCGCACCGAGTTCTGCTCGATCACCTTCCCGATGGGGTACGGGTAGGCGAGGAACTCCTGCTCGGGCTTCTGGTACATCTCGCTCATGATCGTGATGAACGGGACTTCGACCCGCTCACCACGGATGAGCTTCGCGGTCGGCTCGCCGCGGAAGGTGACGACCATCGCGCGCGAGCGGGGCTCCAGGTGCTCGATCTTCACGAGCGAGTCGTGGTTGACCGAGATCTGGCAGTCCGCACGCGTGACGGTCTGGGGCGGAAGGACCTTCTCGACGAAGCTGGCTTCGCGAAGGCGGTCCTTGATGTAGCCCCCGAACTCCGCGGCGATCTTGGTCTTCGCCGAGGGGTCCGAGAGCTGCTGGACGAAGAGCTCCTTGGGATCGGACATCATGTCTGGTGTCTCCTGGTTCTGAGGGTGTTCCGTCTGTCCCGAGGAGGATCAGACCGCCGTCTGGATGAAGCGCAGGCGACCACCGTTGATCGCCGGGAGCTTCGTCACGTAGCCGATGACGAGGTTCGAGCCCGTCTGGAGGATGAGGCCGCGACGGGTCGAGCCGCCGACGGTGCAGTTGCCGTGCATCAGCTTGCTGTGCAGCGCGAGCGACGTGGAGTCGTACACGATCGTGTCCGCCTCGTAGCTGCCGCCCTTGATGATCGCCGCCTTGCCCGAACCCTGGACCTCCAGGGCGCCGCGCCACTCCAGGTAGGCGTAGGCGGGCGTCGCCGAGTCCGAACCGCGGACCAGCTTGTAGGCCGAGTCCTCGGTCACGAACTCGCCGTCGATGAGCGGCACCTTGCCGCTCACGTTCGGGTTGAGCAGGTCCTTGTCCGCGACCTCCATCGCTGCCCGGAGGAGGTGGTCCCACGAGGTGGGGCGGACGACCTCGAAACGCTTGTCGTACGTGGCCATGAGAGATTTCTCCTGTCTGGTTCCTCGGTGAGGGTCTGATCAGCCGTGCGCCTGACCACTCACGATGAAGTGGTCGAGGTGCGCGTAGTGCGCCGAGGAACCGAGCTCCCCAGGCGGCATCTTGTTGGTGGTGACGTTGGACGCGAGCTCTTCGTTGGTCTCGCGGAGCGAGGCGAGCTTGAACCCGCCCGGCGCCATCTCGACCGCGGCCTCGATCGCCGCGAGCTTGGTCTCGGGAACGCCCGAGAGGCTCGCGACCTTCTCGGCCAGCGTGAGGCCCTGTTCGAGCCCACGCTCGTCCATGCGCATCGCGAGCTTGTGGATGCGCAGCTCCCGCGTCAGGTCGTCGACCTGCTGCGAGAGCTCGACGTTGTCCTCTGCGAGCTTGCGCATCGAGCGCGCCGCCTCGGTGAGGATGGCAGGTGCGTCTGCCGCGATCTTCTGGATGTCCGCCATGCGATCCTCCGGTTCAGACCTTCGCCGACGCCTTGGCCGAGGCCTTGGCCGCGATCTTCTCGCGCACCGACGCGATCTTCGCGCCGGCGGTGTTGTCGAGGTTGTCCTGGATGCCGCGGTCGCTCTTGGCGCTGAACGCGGGCTCCGAGACGTGCTTGGCGATCTCGCCCTTCTCGCGGACCTTCGCGTCACGCTTGGTGAGCGAGGCCATGCCCGCGTTGTCGCGAGCCACGCCACCAGGCGTACCGCCCGCCGGCGTCGAGGCGAGCGCCTCCACGTTCTTCGGGCTGGCGCTCGGCGTGCGGGTGGAGCCGTCCTCCTCCTCGTACGCCTTCTTCTCGCGACGTGCCGCCGCCACGCCAGCGCCGGCTGCGCCAGCGGCGGCAGCCGCACCACCACCCATGGCCATCAGACCACGGCCGGTGTCGCTGTTGATGTCGGTGCCGCCGAGACGCTTGCCCACCGACTGCGCCGCGCCGACGACCTTGCGCGCCCCACGCGTCACCGCGCCGGGCTCGGTGAGCGCCTTGGCGCCCTTGCCGCTGTTGAACGCGACATCGCGAGCCGTCTCTCCGATGGCCTTCGCTGCACGATCGAAGCGGCTCGCTTCCTTCTGGAACTCCGCCTGCGCCTGCTCGGCGAGGGCCTGAGCCTCCTCTTCGTGACCAGCCGCGTGAAGCGCCTCGGCCTGAGCGATCTTCGCGTGGAAGATCTGCTCCGCCGCGCTCTTCAGGGCTGCGACCTCCATGCCCGAGCTCGGAGCGCCGCCGCTCGACGCCTGCTGGTGCGAGAGCGTCGTCGCCTTGGTCGGCGTGTCCTTCGTCGAGCCCTTCTGCTCGCTCTCCAGCTTCGCCGGCTGACCGCTCGACGCGATCTTCGGCATCAGCACCGCGAGGTTGTCGAGGGCCGTGGCGATCTCCATCGCCTGGGCCGCGGTCTTGGTCACGCTCGCGCGCTTCTCCGCCACGGGGGCGGGAGCGGGCGCGGCGGACGCCGTCTTGGTCGACGTCTCCGGAACCTCCGGGCGGACGTCACGCGCCGAGGCGATCTTCGTCTCGGCATCGGCGATTGCGCTCTTCACCAGCTCGCTGAGCTTGCTCATGTGTTCCTCACTGCACCGGAGGGGGAGGTGCGGTCCTGATCGGGTTGGGGGAAGGGGATGCCTGGGTCGGGTTCGGAGTCGCGACGGAGGGCGGCTTCGGCGCCGACATGAGCTTCTGCCGGACCTCGCCCGGAGCATCTGCCCGCCGAGCAGCAACCGGCGACGCCATGGCGGCGGCAGCCAGCTTGTTGAACTCGGCGAACATGATGTTCCGGGTGGTCATGGCGTCAGCTCAGGGCGTTCAGGCGATCCAGCCCTTCTCCTTGAGGATCTTGAGCGCCTCGGCGTCGATCTCCTCGGCCGACGCGAGCTTCTGACCCGTGGTCGGGTCGATGCCCTGCGCGAGCAGGTGGGCCTGGACGCGAGCGGCGACGAAGGACGCCTTCTTCTCGGCCTCCTCCTTCTCCTTGTCCTTGTCCTCGTCCTTCTTCTCGTCCTTGTCCTTCGCGAACTGCGGGGGCACTTCGCCCGCCTGCTTCGCGCGGAGCGACGCCGCCGCAGCGACGAGCGACGCCTTCTTCTCGTTCTTGTCCTTGTCCTCGTCCTTCGCCTCGGACGGGGGCGCGTCGCCGGCGGTCTTGGCCGCGATCTTCGCGAGCTCGTCGACGTAGCTGTGCGCCATGACGCGACCGAGCATGTCGGCCTCGGCGACCTTCTCCTGGAGCGCGGCGACCTTCGCCTGGTAGGTGGGGTCGCTCATCAGCGCCGCCTGCTTCAGCACGGCGTCGTGGAGCTCCTCCGGATCGACGGTCGTCACGTCGATGTTCTGGGCCGCGGCCATCTTGGTGACCTCCTGGTACGCCTGGGCGTACAGGAGCTGCGCGACCTTCTGCTCCTCGGCGGAGAAGGCCGGCGCCGACGCGGGCGCGACCGGGGCCGCCACGGGCTCCTCTTCCGCGAGCTTCGGCTCCTCGGCCGAGCTCGTGTCGCCCTCCATGATCTGCTGGAGGATGTCGGCGGCCTCGTCGTCGCTGAAGTCGTTGATCGTCAGGCCACGCTCGCTCGCGAGCTTCTCGAAGATCTCTCCGGCGGCGGCCAGCTTGGTCTCGAAGTCGGTGCTCATGTTCTTCCTCGTCCTGTGAATCGGTTGGTCCCGATCGTCGGTGGCCGCGCGGAGCAGCCTCAGAAAGGGTGGATCAGAGAGCGGTACGTACCGCGGACTTGACGGCGGAGATGAAGTTGCCGCCCTTGTTCAACTCAGCGCAGACCCCGACCCCGAGAGCAGCGAGCTTCGTGTGGTCGCGATCTGAGATGACGTAGTTCACGGCAGTCACAACTTCGTCTTCGACGTCAGCCACCTTTTCGAGGTGAGCCGAGACCCAATGTACCACGCTCGGCGAAGACAGGAGAAGTGCACCACCAGAGGCGCTCTTCACCAAGTCGGCCGTGCTGGGCCGCACCACGTCGAAGTAGTGCGGGAAGAGGGTGTCGGACTCCCTCAGAAGCGATGCCCGGTATCCGTTGTAGAGCGCGGCGATCTTGGCCATGACACGGCCGTCCATGCTCTGTCGCGGAGCCACTCGGGACTCGGACGCCGTCTTCGACATCTGACCCAGTCGCACTGCGAGGTGCGGGGCAAAAGAAGAGCGCTGGTCGAGGTACGGCAGGAGTTCAGCGGCGAGCTTCGTGTTGAAGTTCGCCGAAGAGACCATGAGGTCGGTACGCATGCCGACAGGCATCGACGTCTTGAACGTGACGCCTGCCTCGTGGGCCATCTTCGCGATGGCCCCGTGGGCGGGCATCTCCATGCCGACGAGCATGTGGAACTCGTTCGGGCGCAGTGCGATGCCCAGACCAGCCAGGGTCGAGAGCAGCGTCTTCAGGCCGAACTGCTTCGAGAAGGGGGCCATCACGCCGAACGGGAGCTCCATCTCACCGTTGGCGCAGAGGTCGACCTTCCGCATGAGCCCGCCGCGGATCTCCTTCTCCATCTCGGCGGTCTTGGGCTGTTCGACGGCGGCGATCTTCATGCTCTCGTCCTGCGCCGTCTTGTAGTTCAACAGATCGTCGAACGTTGCAATCCGAGTCTTCGCCTCGAACTTGCTGGGCTCGTGCTTGGCCTTGCCTGCCGACAAGAACCACATCACGCGAGCGGTCTTGTCGGCCCCGACCCAGACGACGCTGATATCGAAGAAGCGCGGGAAGTCGTTGTAGACGAAGACCTTCCGGCCATCGTTCATCACCTTGGCCCGTGCGTTCACCATGTGGTCGCAGTAGTCGGCCTTGGTGATCGCGAGGCCCTGAATGGGCTTCACGGTCTTGTGGTAGACGAGGATCGCCGTACCCGGGTGCGGGTGGCGCTTGCGGTCGTAGCCTTTCCAGGCCTTCTTGACCGCGTCCCAGTCGGTGCAGATCGAGCAGAAGTCGAAGGGCACCTTGCAGCCCATCGACACGTCGACGCGGTCACCGCGCTGAATCCTATCAAGGATCGCAGAGTGGCCACGCTTTGCGGCCAGCTCGACGTCGATGCGCATCACGAGCTCGATGCGCTTCATCGGCTCGTTCTCGGTCGCGAACACCACGTCACCGAAGCCCAGCGTCGCCGGGTCGGTGTTCTTGTGGTGGGCGTAGACCGTCGCGCCGTAGAAGCTCGGGAACCCGAACGGCCAGCTCTTGGCGACTCGGGCCTGGACCCGCGGGTCGGTACGCCAGTTCTCGTACTCGCCGTGGTGGTCGCAGTTGTCCGGCGTGTGGAGCAGCCCGTTGAAGTCCAGGTGCTCGTTGTGGCCGTACCAGTCGGTGTTCGAGTTGGGCCCGAAGTACTCCGAGTACCCCATCGCGTTCACCAGGGTGAACATGTACTTGGGGTCTGGCCGAAGACGCGACACGAAGTCGTCGACCGCGGGGAGCATCCCCGCGGTCTTCGTCATCGAACCGGCCTGAACGAGACGTACGGTGAGCTCGTCGTCTCGTTCGCCGGCGTAGAAGGCCCGCTTCAGCATCGGTCAGCGACGGGCGTACTCGCCGCCTCCGGGACCCGCGTAGTGGAAGTAGGCGTCAGCGTTCTGCGCCTGGCCCTTCATCCGCTTGGCGTAGCCGAGCACCGACTGACGCTTGCGCTCGCTGTCCTGGAGCTTCTTCTGGGTCTCGCCGAGCTGGCCCTGGAGCTTGCCGATCGTCTCCTTGCTGGCCTGCCCCTGCACCTCGGTGATCCCGCGAGCGACCAGGTCGCCGAACGAGGGGCCGCTCCTGCCGCTCCCACGTCCCCCGAGCCCGAACAGCGCCTTCGCCTCACCGTACATGCCCGAGTGCGGGCGCGACGGGGTGTTCAGCGCCCGCTGATGATCGACGAAGCTCGCAGCCACGAGCGGATCCGACGCCATCTCCGGGTTCATCCGATAGAAGGAGTCGAAGTAGCGCTGGGTCAGGAGCGCATCGCCCTGCTGGAGGTGCGGTGCGACCTGGAGCATCTGCTTGTAGGCGTTCGCCTTGTTCGCGCTGTCGCGCATCTTCGCGATCGCATCGCCGACGGCGTCGATGGCCTTGCCGATCATGATCGGAGCGATGGGCGCGGCGATGGTGAGCGCGATCTGCTGCGCGGGCGTGAGGCCCGGCGCGTGCGGGGACTGAAGCCCCATCGTGGCACTCGCCGTCTTGGTCGCGACCTTGGTGAAGGCTGCCGCGACCGGATGCTTCGTGACCTGCATCAGTACCCTCCGTAGTCTCCGGGCCGCGCCCCGAAGTCGGACGGGACGAGGGCGTTGCCGAGCATGTTGCCGGCGGAACCGACCTGCTGACCCAGCCAGGCCTTCGCCTTGCGGGTCGGGGCGTACTGGTTCGCCGCGTAGTTGGCGAGCAGGACCGGAGCCACGTAGCCGGCTGCCCGGCCCAGCGTCTCCGATCCCAGCTCACGCCCGATCGCCCCGCCCACGCTCGCGGAGGCAGAGAAGGTCTTGCCGACCCCGCGTCCCACGGCCTTGGCCGCGTCCGCGAGGCCGGCGATCTTCAGCGCAGTGATCGGGCTCTTCTTCATCGGACCGCCTTTCGGACGAACTCCTCGATGCGGGCGAGCTCGGCCTCGACCCCACGGACCGCCTCGCAGGTGGTCTCGTAGTCCGAAGCGTACTTCACGAACTTCGAGAAGCCCGTGATGAGGGGGTGCCCCGAGGCGATCTTCCGACTCGCCACCTTCACGTGCGGGGGTGCGTGCGGGAGGCTCAGGGCCCCCAGCAGCTCCCGTGCGTGCTTCTGGCTGATCGGCGACCAGACCTGGTCGAAGTCCTCGTGGAAGGCGCCGTCGTGCGTCGCCTGCTTCACGAGACCGACGAGCTCGCCGACCGCGTCCAGGACCCGGTGCTTGAGGGCACCCTGGTCCGCGATCAGCTCCTCGTGGGCGTACTTGAGCTGCGCCTGGAGGGCGTGGATGTCCACCAGGGCCGCCACCTTCGACATCGGCTGCTCCGTGTGGAGCCCGAGACCCGAGTAGGCCGCGACCTTCGCGGTCGGCTCGGTCGAGTAGTCCGAGACCACCGACGCCTGCTTCGTGGGCATCGCCGCGAGGTTGAGCCGCTCGATGACAGCCGCCGGATCGGCGGGACCACCTTCGAGCTCGACGACGCGCATCGACGCATCCATCGAAGCGTACTTCTGATGGAACGCGGCATGGTTGGCGTGCTCGACGACGCGACGCACCTGCTCGGCACTCAGCTTCTGCATGCCGATGGTGCGGATCACGGCGTCGGTCAGCGACATCCCCGACGTCATCGACGTCTGGGCAGCCGTCTTCCCGAGACTCATCAGAGTCTCCGGCTGGACCGGCTGCCACGTTGTGAGGTTTTCCATCTTAGTGCTCCCGTAGTCAGGGGCCGACGCTGTGAGACAAGGATAGCTCACGTGAGAGCATACGTGGAAGGAAACACGAAGTGAATCATCGACGCCTGATGGATCTGGAAGTCGACATGGCGAGTCTTCGGCTGCGTCTTGAGACGGTCGAGCGACGTGTCTTCGGGGACGCCGAAGCAGTACCGGGAGCACAGCCGCTCTTCCGCCTCTACACGCTGCTGCTGCTCGATGGTCTCGAAAGCCGCGAGGAATCTGCGGTTCTGATGCGCACGTGCGCGATGATGATGACGCCGCGTCTCATCTTCGACTTGTGCGTGCTGACCCAGGACATGTTCGCCTGGCGGCCGTTCCTGCTCACGCTCGACAAGCTCTCCCTGAAGTTCGACGTCCAGGAAGCGATCGAGCGGCTGGAGTACTGCATTCGTGCAGTCATGAACGCTCAAGGCCTGAACCGTCTGAAGATCAGCGACGTCATCCGGTCGCCCGTGGGGCCGTTGGCCAACTTGAAGTCCTTCGCCCTATCAGAACTACAGAGGAGCCAAGGATGACCACGATACAAGAAGTCGCGGAGAAGTTCGCCAACGAGGAGGCGCTCCGCGACCTCCTCACCAAGCACTACGAGAAGCACGGCCTCGAATCGCTGCTGACGCAGGTCGTGGTGGTGCTGCGCAAGGTGCCTGCGCAGCAGGTCGCGGGACAAATCCCGGCGATGGCGGAACACCCCGTCATCCACGCAACGAGCGAACTCGACAAGGCGATTCGCATGGAGCGGCAACGTCGCATCGTCGACGATCGTCCGTACCCGTTCTGATGGCCCGTCCCAAGAAGCCCGCTGCGCACACCGTGAAGGTGAAGGACCCGCAGCCGCCCGAGTTCTCGATGGCTCTCTGGGAGAGCTTGTGGAGAGTGGTGGACGCATCTCGTCTCGCCATCTGTCCCATCGGCGAGCTGGACCGAGATAGCGCGCTGGAGTTCCTCGCCGATCAGGAGAAGATGCTTCGTCGATGCATCGGGCATCCGGAGAACGAGGACCAGTTGCGCGTCGATGTGGTGCCTCACCCGTACGTGCTGAAGGTGCATGAGCAAGAGAGCCAGCGCATCCGAGCGCTGCGCGAAGAGACCGAAGGGAGCAACGACACGTGACGAAGACCTACAACGCCTCCGCAATCCGTCAGCTCAAGGGACTCGAAGCTGTCCGGGAAAGACCGGGCATGTACCTTGGGGACCCGAGCAGCGGAGACGCACTGCACCACTGCGTCTGGGAGGCAGTCGACAACGCCGTCGATGAGCACCTGGGTGGTCATGCCTCGGCCATCTGGGTGCGCCTCGACCCCGACGGCATCGTGTCCGTACAGGACAACGGTCGCGGTATCCCCGTCGACATGCATCCGACGGAAGGCGTTCCTGCACTCCAGCTCGTGATGACGTCGCTTCACGCCGGCGGCAAGTTCGACAAGGACAGCTACGAGCAGTCCGCTGGTCTCCACGGCGTCGGCATCTCCGCGGTGAACGCGGTGAGCGAGTGGATGGAGGTTGAGGTCTGTCGCGAGGGGGCTGTCTGGCAGCAGCGCTACGAGCGTGGTGTCCCCGTCACCGACGTCACTCGTTCCGGTGAGACCTCCGCGACAGGCACCACGGTTCGCTGGGCACGCGACCTCACCATCTTCTCGGGGGTCATCGAGTACGACGCGGACATCATCGTCACGCGTCTTCAAGAGCTCGCGTTCCTGAACCCCGGCCTGACGATCACCTTCTGCGACGCCCGAGGCAAGAAGGAGAAGGTTCTCGTCTTCAAGTACGAAGGCGGCATCAAGGAGTACGTCGAGGACCTGGTCGAGAAGAAGAAGCCGCTGGTCCCGGTCATCTACGTGAAGGCGTTCACCAAGCGCTCCGGGGCCGAGATCGCGCTCACGTGGACCGATGCCAGCGGCGAGGACGTGCGCTGCTTCGCCAACAACACGTTCAACCGTGATGGCGGCACGCACATGACGGGCTTCCGGTTCGGCATCACCAAGGCGATCACCGACTACTGCAAGGAGCACGACCTCCTCAAGAACCTGGAGAGTGGGCTCGAAGGCTCTGACATCCGCACGGGTCTCGTCGCGGTGGTGAACATCCGCATTCCCGACATCAGCTTCAGCTCGCAGACGAAGGACAAGCTCGTCACGCCCGGCGCGAAGAAGCTCGTCGAGGACATCCTCACCGACCAGTTCGTCCACTGGATGACGGCGAACCCGGGCCACGCGAAGCGCATCGCTGACCGCGCAGTGCTGAACGCCAAGGCCCGCGAGGCGGCCAAGCGCGCACGTGAAGGAGTGCTGCGCAAGAGCGAGATGGACATGCTCTCGCTGCCGGGCAAGCTGGCGGACTGCCAGAGCAAGAACCCCGCGGAGTGCGAGATCTACATCGTCGAGGGCGACTCCGCCGGTGGCTCGGCCAAGAGCGGACGCGACCGGAAGTTCCAGGCCATCCTGCCTCTACGCGGCAAGGTACTGAACGTCGAGCGTGCGGACCTGGAGAAGGTCCTCGACAACGCTGAGCTCGGCACGCTGGTGACGGCGCTGGGCTGCGGGATGGAAGCAACGAAGAACTTCAACCTGAAGAACCTCCGCTACCACAAGGTCATCATCATGACCGACGCGGATGTCGACGGTTCGCACATCCGCACGCTGCTGCTGACGTTCTTCTACCGCTACATGCCGCGGCTCATTTGGGAGGGCTTCCTCTACATCGCCGTCCCGCCGCTCTACCGAGTGAAGAAGGGGAACTTCGAGCGCTTCTTCACGAACGACGAAGCGATGGCCAGCTACTTCGCCGAACAGGGCATCGCACGCGACGAGCTCGACGACAGGGGCTACCGAATCACCCGCTACAAGGGCCTGGGTGAGATGAACCCGGAGACGCTCTGGGAGACGACGATGGACCCCTCCGTACGCACCCTGATGCAGGTGAGCGTTCAGGACGCGGTGAAGGCCGAGCAACTCTTCGAGCTCTTCATGGGTGATGAGGTCGATGCGCGTCGTACGTACCTCGAAGTCAACGCGTTGGCGATCGGAATGAACGACCTCGACATCTAGTAGGTGTTGGTAAGAAAAATACCGAAAAACCACCTATTAGATAGATGAACGGAACCTGATGCCACCGTTCGACGACTGGGCCCAGGCATCGAACAAGAACACGAGAGGACCGGACATCATGGAGAACGAGCAGAAGATGGCGAGCGTGGAGACGAACGAGACGCCCCGCAACATCAACCGCGGCGGCAACGACGCCTGGGAGGCCCGCATGCGCGAGCTGCGCGACCAGGCGGAGAGGAACGCGAAGGAGCGGCACGAGGCGCTGCTCGCGCAGGTGGACGAGGTCGCGAGCGGGATGGGCGACATCCGCCTCGCGGTCGGCCGCGTCGAGGCGAAGATGATCGGCACGCCCCCGGTCACGCCCCTCCAGAAGTTCCACAAGGGCGCGAAGGAGGTCGCCGAGGTGCTCGCGCCGTACGTCACCATCACGCTGTTCGTGACGGCGACGGGCGGGGCGGCGAAGAAGGGCTACGACGCGGCGAAGGGCTGGTGGCAGCGCCGCCAGACCGCCAAGTACGGCAACAACGTCACGGTGATGCCGGTCGAGGAGAGCTGAGTTCCACTCGGGAGCTCGGCGGGGAGGAGGTCCGGGCATAGGCCCGGACTTCTTCCTTTCGCTACCGAGTCGTTTCTTTGCCCCTCACTCGAAGTTGGAGGGGTCGATGCCGTACGAGGCCGGGATGTCGCCGAGATACGAGTCGTCGCTGACGAACCCGGTGAGCATCGCTTCTTCAGCTTCCTTGAACGGCGCGATGATGTCGGGGCGCTTGTGCTCCAGGAACGAAGCGAGCAGGCAGTACAGCATCGAGTGGAAGGTGTCGTCCGTCTTCCCCTTCGGCTTGTCGTACTTGATCATGCGGAGGTTGTCCGAATCCTCCGCGTGGATGTTCAGGATGTCTTCGCCGAACGGACGCTCGATGGTCTTCCAGCTCGGCAGACGCACCTTGCCGCGACGCAGCGCGTTGAAGAGGTCGGACATGAGCGGCGTGCGGAACGCGAGCGTCCGATGCAGCGCAGGGATGTACTTCAGCTTCACGTTCAGACGCGGTGCGTACTCGATCGGGAAGACGCGGTGGTTGCCGAACTTCGCGAGCAGACGCTTGTTCTGGTAGAAGCCGAAGCCGAAGTCGGTGCCGATGTACTTCGGTCGGAACATCATGATGAGGCGTTCGAGCTCATCCATCTGCGCGATCGGATCTGACAGAGGACCCGAGAAGCGTGTGTGGAAGATGTACTGGAACGATGCATCCGAGCGGCAGTAGGCGCCGATCGAGAGGACGGTGAACGCTCGCTCGCCGCTGCCCCAGTCGATGCCGAAGAAGCAGGTGTTGGCCTGCGCGATCTCGCGAGCCTTCTCCAGGTCGTTCTCGTACTTGGGGTCGCACGCGGCGATGAGCTCCAAGCGCGAGATCGGCTTCGAAGCCGAGTCGTACGAGATTGCGAGAACCTCGTTCATGAACTGAGCGGTGGGGTACCGCTCACGGGCGGCGAGGATCTCCTTCCACTTCTTCGGGTCCTTCCAGAACCACGGCACCATCAGACGACAGACGCGGTAACCCTCGAAGGTGATCTTCTCCCCGTCGAGCTCCTGCATCTGTACCCAGCGGGCGTAGGGGTGCTCGGGGTTGATCGGGTTACCACAGCGATCGCAGATGGGGCCGGTCTTGCCGAGGTTGTTCGGGCCCAGGATGTTCCAGTGCCACGTGGCCGGGTGGTTCGGCAGACCGTGGTGCTCGCAGGGGATGCACCATTCCGACATCGTCGAGCTGTCCGCCCAGTAGTTCTGGATGGTGTTGTCCATGCTCTTCGGCGTACCGGAGTAGACGAAGAGCGTCTCCTTGTGGTGCGACGTCGTCTCTTCGATGACGGGCATGATCGAGGACAGAAGGTCCTGGATCTCGTCGGCGAAGATGTCGTTGACCGACAGGCCGCGGATACGGTCGGCGGTGAGGAACGCGTAGCGGAGGTAGACCTTCGAGCGCGTCGCGTAGTGCTTCTCGAAGACGTTGTTCGTCAGCGACTCGTGGCACTGCGCCTTGATGTAGGGGCTGATGTCCGAGATCTCCGCCATGCGGGACTTCGAGAAGACGGTCGTCTGCATGGCAGAGGGCGAAACGAACAGGATCGAATGGCCCTCCCGCATGAGTGCGCGGGCGAAGATTCGGTTGCCGATCGTCGTCGACTTCTCGGTCTGACGAGACGTGAAGAGCAGGACCTTGTTCGCCGGCGTGTTGTAGATGCGCTCCAGGTACTTACGCTCGTCGAACACCAGCGGGATTGCCTGGCCCGTGTCGCCGTCCTTGATGCGGACGAACTCGGTGACCCATTGCGAAGTCAGGAGCTTGATCTTGTTGCCGGCCACCTGGCGGCGGGCGTAGAGCGCCTTGTACTCAAGGTCCTCTACGCGTACACCCGTCTGGATGCCGGACGGATCTTCGAAGCCGTTGAGCGTGAACCTCGCTGCCATCTCATCCACCGTCTCTAAGGTGCTGGGTGATCTCGTACATCAGTCTGCCACGAACACCGAAGGTACGTGGTTCCAGCTCAAGCACAGCCCCTCTGACGACCTGAAGGAGGCGATGCGCGGCTACATCAAGGCGATGAACGCCGAGCACCGCACTCACTTCACGGTCGCCTTCCCGAAGCCGTTCTTGTTCCGGATCAGCGAAGCGGCGCCTGGATCGCGTCGAGGAAGCGCTGCACGAGCAGACGGACGTCCAGCACCTGACCCCCGCCGCCGACGATGACGAAGAAGGAGTTGAACTCCCTCTCGAAGCCGGCGGTGATGCGCGAGACGTCGAACACCTGCGGCATCGCGCGGTCGAGCCGCTTGTCCATCTCGTAGCTGGCGTCCCAGTCGTCCGAGATCTTCCCCTCGCTGTTGAGCGGCGGGTAGAAGTGCATGACGAGCGCTCGGTCGGTGAGGCGCACGCCCCAGTCGACCACGAACTTCTCGTATGCGCCCGCCTCGCGATTCGGCACATCCTCACGGATCGGCGTCTCGGTCAGGCTGAAGTCGCGAGCTCCCGGGTCGTCCGGGCGGTGCGGCACTCCGATGGTCACGTTGCGGGTCATGAGGCGTCCTCCTGTTCGCGTTTGTTGTTCTCGGCCAGCGTGTGCAGCGGCAGGTCCGAGGCGGTGGTGAGCTTGCGCTCGTCGTAGCGCGTTTCCATCCGACGCAGGTGGTCCATGAGCTCGGCGGTGCCGCCGCGGCGCATGTCGACCTGCTCCTGCGAGGAAGTGATGATCGCGACGAGGCTCTGCATCGCGCTCGCCTTGCCCATGCCGGGATAACGGGTCGCGACCGTCTTGATGTACTCCATGAAGGAGCAGTCGCGGATGTACTTGAACATCTCGGCTTCCTGAGGAACGCCAGAGCCGCCGCGCGTCGCGATGTAGACGCTCATCGATGCGCCTACCTGGCTGCGTGGAGCGTTGTAGACGGCGAAGTAGTCCTCGGACTCCTTGCCCTGCATGCTCCGCAGCACCTCCGGCATCTTCGTGGACGGAACACACTCCGTGTTCCAGTAGTAGTGCGCGAAGTAGCGAACGGTGGAGACGTTCATCACGACCGGATCGAGGCCGTGGACGTCGCACATGCGCTTGGCGATGTCTCCGATCGCCAGCGGACCGAGGAGAAGGATCTCCAGCGTCCTCCGTACCGACGGCATGTCGAGGATGTCCGTGGCGTAGACGACGCCCGGCTCCTGCGCCCACATATCGTAGATGCGGTGCTTGTTCAGCCACTCGGCGGTGGGCCGGTGCTTCTTGAAGTTCGTCGGGTCGTATCCTGGCGGGAAAACCAGACTCGCCTGAGCACGGATGAGGGACTCCTCGAAGAGCCCAGCCAGTGCCGCCTCTTGCGGCACCGGCATGTTCTGCTTGGCGAGGAGCCCTACGATCTCGTGGGCCCGGTACCTGCGTTGCGAGAAGAGGTACTTGATGTAGAAGCGGGCGGGATGTTCGATTTCGTACGTGTTGGTGCTCATGACGCGACGCTAGAACCCTCCCGCTCGTCCGTGCTGCGCATCGCCAGCGCCTTGAGGCCCTGGATCACCTCGTCGAGGCTCCGGCACGCACGCGATGCCGCGAACTCCGAGACCTCGTTCAGGCCGAGGCGCGAGAGCAGCGTGAGCTCGCAGAGCGTGTTCAGCGCCCGATCGAGGTACGGCAGCTTCCCCACGAACGTGCGGATGTTCTCCGGGTTGATGAAGCCCAGCGACAGGACGCTGTCGACCGTCTGGATGTCGGGAAGGATCGAAGCCTCCTTCACGAGATCCCGACGGAAGCTGCGCGCCTGCGCAACCTTCTCCTCCGCGATCTTCTGCACCTCGTCCATCACGGCGCTGAGCGGACGGATGTCGCGGACTCCGATGACGTGCTCGGGGCGGTGGTAGAGGCCCGCCTTCTTCACGAGCGCGTGCGCCTTGGCCGGCTCCATGCCCGCTGCCGCCAGCGTGAAGACCGCTTCGTCGTACGACGCCGTCTTCGGGGTGGTGGACTCGAAGCCCGGCAGGTCGTGGAACGAGAGCTCGATGTCCGAGCCGTTGTTCCGGACCGTGATGTAGGGCCGCATCATCGAAGCGACCTTGGCCGCCTCCTGGCCGTCCAGGAGCGCGATCGCATGCTCGTCCTCCATCGGGAGGAACTGCGCGGTGTCGGGCAGCATGATCTCGCCGCCCTGCGGGATCATCTGCTTGAGGCCCGGCACGAGACGCAGGATGTGCTCCTCGCCCGTGAGGCTGAGGACGTGGACGATGTTGCTTCCGTCCATGCCCGCCTCGGTGCCCAGCACCTTCACCGGCACGGTCGCCTGGATGCCGTCCTCCGCCGCCGTGAAGAAGAGCCCGGAGCCCTGCGGCTCGGCCGTGGGCAGGTCCATGCTGCCGTCATCGCCCACGGGCGTGCCGACGATCTGGCTCTGGACCGCCGCGACCTCGCCGTTGGTGAACGCCGACATGGGCAGGCGCGTGCCGTCGAAGTCGATGAGCTGCGGGATGACCCAGCCCACGTACTCCTTGCCCGAGGTGTCCCGGACCTTGTAGACGCCCGCCTGCGTGATGATGGCGGCGTTCTCGCCGTCGGTGTTGAGCGGCGTGAGGTCCTTCGGGGGCTCGGCGAGCGTGGTCGTGCCGTCGGTGTCGACCTTCTTCGCGATCTCCTCGCCGGCGAGCTTCACGAGCTCACGACGCGAGATGTAGTCGATCGCCGGGTTGTAGAGGGTGCGCGCCGCGGTCTTCATCCAGTAGCGATCACGCGCGGCGTCGTAGCCGAACTGCGCGACCTCGATCTCCGCCAGGCTCGCGGCCTTGTCGGTGAGGATGTCCGCATCGCCGTCGGTCAGGAGCTGACCGTCGAACGTGCTGAGGTGCGCGACGAGGGCGCTGAACGCCGCGTTGACGCTGAGCTGGTCCTGGAGGCCCTCGCTCGCGATCTTGTCGCTGAGGGCGTCGAGGTCGTACTGCGAGAGCGTCGGCGCGATCTCGGCGAGGAGCGAGGTCTTCGCGAAGTCCTGCGCCATCTTCATGCCGGGGCCGTACACGTGTGACACGTCCGAGCCGGTGTTCGACGTGCCCGCGCCCGGCGTGTTCGAGGAACGGCCCGGCGGGTAGAACATCGAGTAGAGACTGCCGTCCGACTCGTCGGGCGTCATGACGTCGAAGGTGTTCGGCCGGAACAGCACCTCGCGCAGGCGCTGGCCGTTCAGCGGGAACATCTTCTTGTCCTCGCTCATCAGAAGGTCGAGCGGGCAGAGCTCGTTGTTCTTCACGATGACCGGGATGAGGGCCTTCTTCGACGTCGGCTGCTTCGACGTCGACGGCGTCAGCGCCGAGTCGGTCTGGCTCGACACGAGGATGACGCCGACCGCGAACCCCTGCTCGGGGTCCTGGCGCATCATGACGACCTTCGGGTTGTACTCCGAGGCGTCCGGCACCTGACGGAACAGCTCCTGGAGGATCTGCGAGCTCCACTTGGTCGCGTCCTCGTCGAGGGGAGTCGCCGCCACCTTCGAGTTGGCGAAGGGCTTCTGCACCGGCGTGAAGAGTTCCATGGGGTTCATCCTACCATCAGAGGTTGCGTTACGACGACACCAGTACCTTCGTGGACAGGATCGCCGGCGTCGGCGGAGCAGAGCCCGCAGCGGTGGCGAGAGTCGTCAGGTACGTGAGGAGCTGGGCACCCAGAACGGCCGGTTCGCTGGCACTCGGGCCACCCACCATGACCTGCGGCGCGTCGATGACGGCCTTGCTGCCACTCTTGACGGTCGCGTCGCCCGTGGCCTCCAGCGTCGCCTTCCCTTGGGCCTTGTGCAGTAGATCCCCGTCGACCTCGTAGGTCTGGTTCCCCTTGACCCGCAGCGAGTGGTCGGCGCCGATGAGCTCCGTCTTGGCCCCGCTCATCTCGATCATCATCGAGTAGACCTCGGAGCTGACTTCTCCGGTGTCCCTGTTGATGCCGTCCTGAGCGACCTTGATATCCCAGACGATCTTCGATTCACCCGTGGGGCCTCGAAGAGGGAAGTGTCGGACACGGAGAGTGGCCTTCTCGTCCTGCGCATACTCGTTCATGTGGAACACGTACGTGCAGGGGGCATCACCGCTCGGATCGTTCTCCTGGCGCTCGACCGTCATGCGGATGTCGCCGGCGAACGTGTCGAGCGAGTAGTTCTCGCAGAAGTCCTTGATGTAGTTGCCGATGGGCAGGCAGATGCGCTGCGCGATCTCGGTGGCACCGATCTGGAGGATGCCTCCGCGACGCATGATGAAGAAGTTCTCGTCGCGCCCGATCCAGGCCATGTCGCCCGGCTGTAGATCGATGCGGTTGCCCTTGTACGAGATGTCTGTCGTGCTGCCGCCGTCGGACGTGCTCCGCAGCGGTGTTCCATCCGCCGAGTGCACCACCGTAGGCAGGAGCAGGAAGCCCATGATGAACGGGGGCGAGGTGTCGTTCGCGCGCCCCACCATGCACGTTGCGCCGACCTCCGGAAGGATCGTGCACCCCTCCCCGCTGTGGTTGTGCACATACGGGGAGAGGATCTGAAGGTCCTCGAACTTCTTCGACGTCGACTCGGTGACGACAGTCACCGTGTAGTTGTTCTTGTTGACGTCGACGACCGTCGCCTTCTCACAGACGAACGGGAAGAAGGCCGAAGTGGACGGGCCATTTCCGGAGTAGGACATCAGTACCCTGCGACTCCTCGACCGTGCCCGAACTCAGCGCCGTACGCCAGACCCGGGATCGGGTGGAGTCCGTGGATGTCGGACTTCTCGCCGATCGAAGCGGCGTTCGTGATGTGCTGCTGGAGCTGGTTGCTCATCAGCCGGCCCATCCAGTCCTTCTGCTTCATCGCGGTGGTGGTCTGCATCGGCTCCAGCCGTGCGTGAGCGATGATCGGGCGCTTGCCCTTGAGGACCGTGCGGTTGATCTCGTCGATGACCGACTTCTGAAGGTGGTCACCGCGAAGGATGGACGGGTGATCACCCGGATCGACGACCGTCATCGTGCTTGTCGCGTTCCGGACCGTGAGCTCGACGTGACGACGAAGGACGCCCTCCTTCTCGTAGATCTTGCCGACGCGATCGACCATGAAGTCCTGCGCCGCCTCGATGCCCTTGATCTTCGTGAGCTCGCGAAGGTTCGGGTCACCTTCGGTCAGCATCTCGCCTCGGTGGAACGAGTAGCCCACCGTGACGTGCGGCTTCGGCTTGTGACGCGAGTAGAGCGGCACCTTGCTCGTGTCGTAGTAGATGCGGTAGCCGCCCTGAGGAGGCGTCTCGATGCGCGTCACCTTGCCGCTCTTCGGTGCGAGCACTGCATCGACCGGCGACTTCTTCGCGACACCGAAGATGTTCTGCACGGTGCTGAACTCGTCTACTGCACCACGCTCGATCGGCACGATGCCCTGGTTGTGCGTCTGCTTCAGCATGAGCTGCGAAGCACGCTCACCGATGGCCTGCGCCGAGATGATGCCGACGTTGTCACCGATGGCGTAGTTGCTCCCGCTCGGGTGCTTGCCCATGCAGGTAGAGCACACACCGTGCGGCATGCGGCACTTCAGAGGCGAGCGCACGAACACGTGCGTGACCCCGTTCTTGGCGAACGAGCTCTGCATTTCCGGCGTGATGATCGACCCAGCCGGATGCCCCATGACGGGCGAGGCGAGGTAGCGATCCACCAGGTCGCGATCGTTCGCGCTGAGGCTCACGCCCTGCGTCGTGCCACAGTCGTGCGACGTGATCGGCGAGTCGATGTTCGACTGGATGAGCTCCTTCGTGAGCACGCCGGGATCCCGCACCGCATCCGTCTTCTGGATGACGCCGCGGCGCGCACCCGAGGACTGAAGGAAGTAGCCACCGATGTCGATGCCCTCGGAGAACGAGCGCGTGATCGGAATCTTCGACGGTCGGCCGAGGTGATCCTCGACCAGCATCGGGGCGATCACCAGGCCCTGGAACTGCTCGCGCTTGGCCTTGATGCCCGAGTGGGCCATGTCCGAGACGTTCGTCGGGTTCTTGTGGTGGTTCTGGCTGTAGACCTGGTGGAGCGTCTTGGTCGCGTCCTGCCAGATCTTCGTACGCTCGTCGTCGGTCTTCGCCTTCTCGGCGAGCCGCTTCGCTTCGCTGATGATGCGCTGTCGATCGGCGCGCAGCGGTTCGAGGTCGCTCAGCCGGACAGTGTGTCCGCTCTCGTAGGCCATCTTGAAGCCGAGCTGCGTGATGTTCTGCGTGAGGGCACCAAAGTGCGCAGGCTCGTTGCGAGCGACATCCTTGAGCAGGTCGTTGACGAACTTCTTCGTCACCGGAGCCTGAAGGTCGGTGAGGATCCGCTCCCGGTACTTCTGCGGAACCATCGAGGCGATGCGAGCACGGCCGAGCGTCGTGCGCTTGCCCTCGATGGTCACCACGTCGTCCAGGTTGATCTTGTTCTCGACGAATGCCTTCTCGGCATCCGCCTTGGACGTGAACGAATGCGTGGTCTGTCGCTTGGGCAGCGACATGCGGTAGAGCGCGAGCAGCGCTTCGTTGGTCGGGGTGAAGAGCACCTCACCCGTGCTGGCCGAGATCGAGCGGTTCGAGGGCAGGAGCTTGTGTACCTCCTGCACCGCCTCGTGGCTGATGGGCAGCATCAGCGCGACGGCGTCGCCGTCGATGTCACCGCCGATCGGAGGCAGCACCAGCGGGCTGACCTTGATCGCGCGTGAATCGGTGAGGCGAACCTTCTGGCCGATGATGCCGTACTGGTGGAGCACCGGGTCGCGCTTCATCAGCACCGGACGGTGCTCGATCTCCTGTCGAAGAACTTCCTCGGCCGTCTGCGTGCGGGCCGAGATGTCCTTCTGGGCCTGGAACGGGTCGATGCCCATCTGCGTGAGACGGCGGGCCACGATCGGGCGGTAGAGCTCGAACGCGATCTTCTTGGGCACTCCGATCTCGTCAGGACCCAGCGTCGGGTCCGCGACGATGGTCGCACGGGCCGAGTAGTCCTGCTTCTTGCCGATGACCTTGTCCTGGAAGAAGCCGTCCTTCGGACTCTCGCCTGCGATCGAGTGAAGGATGCCGGGCAGGTGACGACCACGGATCTCCTTGCCGTGGTAGTCGATGTCGAGCGCCTTCTTGTTCTTCGGCGTCGTCCCGATGAGGTTCTGCATCTCCTGGAACAGGTCGCCCTCGTGCTTGAGTAGGCGCTTGTGCGGGATGCCTTCCTTGCGGGAGTCGAGCAGCGAGTTGTTGACCATGCCGAGCCGGCGATAGAGCTGGTTCAGCGGGTCGATGCGATCGAGCGAGTCCGTGCCTTCCTGGAAGGGACGGTAGATCGGAGGCAGCACCGGCAGGTACTGCATCGTGTACGCCTCCGCCGGCGTCTTGCCCTGCTCCTTGAGCGACTGGAGCGCCTTGTACGTGAAGGTCGCACGGCTGAGATCAGCGCCCTTCACCTTCGGGTCGTCGATCTTCGCCTTGAGCTTCTTCATCTCCTTGTCGATGTCGATCTTGGCGAGCGCTTCGCGAACCGCTGCACCGCCGGACTTGCCGCCGACCGTGAGCTCGCCCGAGACGACCTTGTGCAGGAGCTGCGTCTCGTTGAGGCGCTGCTTGCCCTCCTGCTTCCCGCGAAGGTCGAGCAGATTGACGATCGCCTTCGCGAACACAGGGTTCGGCATCGGCGAGGCGAGCTCGACGTATCCCCACTTGTTCTTGTCGGGGCCGAAGATGCGGGTGTCGAAGATGCCGCCGGATTCCGGCTTCATGTTCTTCGCCATCACGGTCGCTGCGGGGTTGGTCACCTTCGCGTGCTTGCCGGCACGCTCCAGGATCTCCTTATCCGTCAGCGGCATGATGCGGAGCTGGCTGCCCTTCTTCTCCGTGTTGAGACCTGCCGCGTGCAGCATCGCCTCGAACTTGCTGTAGACGAAGGGCACCTGCGGAGGCGGTAGCGGCTCACCGTTGACGAGCGACTGCCAGAGCGCCTCGGCCTGCGGCTTGTCCGACTTGAGCGTCTGCATCTCGCCGAGGTTCTTCTTGAGCCCCGCGGCGAGCGCACCGTACACGCCGAGGGAGCCCAGGCTCTGTGCGCCCGACTCACCGCCCCCGCGCGGCACCATGTTGGTGTCGTACTGGATCATCGGGGCGAGGTCCTTCACGTAGAACCCGCCGTGCCGAACGTGCGTCTTCTTGTCGATCTGGTGTTCGAGTTGGAAGACGTAGTGCGGGCCGACCGTGACATCGCCGATCTTGCGCCCAGTCTTCGGGTCGATGAGCGTCTCGGTCTCCTTCAGACCGTGCTTCTTCAGCTCGTCCTGAACCTTCTTCAGGTAGTCGGTCTGTCCATCGAAGTTCTTGACGATGTACGGCTTGCCCGTCTTCTCGGCGATCTTGCCAGCCGCCGTCTCCAGGATCTGGCCCGGGTTCATGCGGCCCGGCACCGAGACCGGGTTGATGAGCATCTCGACGTGCTCCTTCTTCCCGTTCTTGTGGAAGAAAGGCATCTCGTGATCGGGCACCACCTGCGTGACGATGCCCTTGGCGCTGTGACGCGTGGAGACCTTCGAGCCCACGACGAGCGGCTCCTCGGTCTTCACGTGGACCACGATGTTCTTGTTCGCTCGCGTCACGCGAACGACCGTGCCCGGGTACGGGTGGTCCCACGTGAGCGCCGCGTTGCTGAAGCCAAGACGTCCGCTCTTCTTCGAGAGCTGCGCCAGCATCTTCGAGTCGAGCGACTCCGGATCGCGCTGAGCACGCAGCGCCAGCACGAGCGGGTCTCCAGGCTCGACGCGAGTACCAGGCTTGATGAGCCCGTTCGCATCGATCTTGGCGAGCTGCTGCGGGGTGTACGACATCCCCTTGTGCTTCTCGAACTCGGTCTTGCTGACCGTGTGGTCCGAGGTGACGTAGAACGACGGCTTGAGCAGGTGCTCGGTACCGAGCTTCTTGGCTGCGCTCTCCGAGAGAACGATGCCGTCTTCGTGGTTGGCCCCGTTCGCGACGTACGCCACACGCACGTTCGCACCCAGTGCGAGCACGCCGTTCTTCGTGAACGAGTGGTCGGCCAGGACCTGGCCCGCCTTCACCGAGTCGCCGACCTTCACCAGCGGCTTCGAGTGAAGCATCGCCTTCTTGTCGTTCAGCGGGTAGTGGTCGTAGAGGTGGACCGCGTGCTCTCGTCCGTCCTTCCCCTTCACGATCACTTCGTCCGACTTCACGGCGATCACCGTTCCGTCGACGGGCGACTTGTGGGAGAGGAAAGTCTCGCCGATGCGCTTCTCGAAGGAGTGACCCGGCGCCGCCTCCACCTGTACCGCCGGCGGCTCACGACCGACGACCGAGAGCGCCTGTGCCATGTGGCGTGCGGACATCGTCGTACGACCTGCCGCGTCGTTCTGCATGAACGGCACGAGGTTCGTCTCGGTCGAGAACACCTGTCCCGGGGTGATGAGGGCGTACTCCGCCTTGCTGAACGGAACCTCTTCGATCTCGCCGTTCTTGTTCGAGACGCGCACCTGCTGGTTGATCGGCTTGGGCTTGCCCGCCTGCCACTGGATCTGGTCCGGCAGGACCACGACAGCACGAGCTGCCTCCGCCGGCGTGAGCTCCTCGACCTTGCCGGTCTTGAGGTTGTAGAGCTTCGTGTACGGCTTGCGGTCCTTGATGGACACGCCACTCGTCAGGTGGAGCGAGGTGCCAGCTCCCGAGCCCTCGGGCGTGAAGACCGGATCGAGGAAGCCGAGGTGCGACGGGTCGACCGAGGTGTTCGACAGCGTCACCTGATGCTCGGACTTCAGGCCACCCGGACCCATGATGGTCGTGTGACTGTGGTCGGCGAGCATCGTCACCGGGTTCGTCTGCTTCGAGTTGCTCGCGAGCGCCGTGGCGAAGACGTGGTTGATCGGCTTCTGGATGAGGTCCGGCATCACGATGTCGCGAAGGACCGTGCTGTTGCCGGCACGCAGCCCTTCCATCGTGCTCTTCTTGCCGAGCGACTTCAGCACGCGGCTGTGGATGTCGGTCTTCGACGCCTTCAGGCGTTCGACGAAATGGTCGGTCGGCGTCCAGAGCTCCTTGAACTCCAGCGAGTCGATCGGGTCCGGCTGGACCTTGTTGGCGCTGACGTTGATCAGCTTCGCGCTCGCGCGCAATAGCGCCGGGCCCGAGACCGACTCGAAGGGACCGCCGAGCGTGGTCTTGGTGACCGCCGCGTCCATCTTCGTCTCGGACAGGTACTTGTTGATCGCCTGCGGCAGATCCTCCGGCACCTGCTGCGAGTCCTTCATCGCCGTGTAGAAGGACTTCAGATCGTGCTCGTAGCGAGCCTTCTTCTGGTTGGCCGCGAAGCTCTTGTCGCCCCACGCCTTCTTCATCTCGTCGTCGCTGACGCCGGTGGCCTTCAGCACCGAGTAGAGCGGGATCTTCCTCGACCCGCTCTTGATGAACATGTAGCCCGTACCGGGCTCCATCTGCACATCGAAGCTCTTGCCCTTGGCGAGCTGGAACTGCGCCTCGTACTCGCCCTTCTTCTCGGTGGCCTTGACGTATGCACCGGGCCGAAGACGCCACTGGTTCGAGACCGTCTTCTCCTGGCCGCCGATGATGAAGCTGTGGTGGCGTGTCAGACGCGGGATCTCCGCAAGCCGCATGCGGCGGCTGGCCAGCACCTTGCCGTCGCGATCGACGATCTCGACGTGGCCGTAGACGGGCGCCGTGTACGAACGGCCCGAGAGCCGCGCCTCCATCTGTCCCTTGATGTCGTCGGTGCCGAGCTCGGCTCCGCCCACCTCCAGCTTCTTCACACGCACCTCGATCCCACTCTTGGAATCGACGATGGGGAAGGTGCTGGAGATCTCGGCCAGCAGCCGGGCCTTCAGCTCCTCAAACTGCTTGTTCGGGTCGATGGTCAGCACCGTCGCAGTCTACTGCTCCGTGCTCTGGAGGGTCAACGAACGTGGCCGAATCAGGCCGGTTCCTGCCCTATCAGAGATGTGGAGGCGACCATGCCGGACAACGAGCACCAGGACGACCCCGCTTACTTCGAGCGGACCGACACGCTCACGCAGTTCGAGGACTTCGTACAGAACGCGGTCCTCCTGAACATGTACCCGGAGAAACACGATGAAGCCGACGACGCAGAACCTGCTGCTGCTTAGTGTCGTCGCAGGCTTTCTTCTCGGCGTCTCTCACCACCTCTACTACGTCCTCTGGAGACTGAATGACCCGCCCCGCGACGTACGCTCATGACCACGATCACGAGACGCCGGACTGCGCCGAGTGCAACGAGCCGGTCGGCGTCATGGAAGACGCCACGGTCCTGCTGAAGGGCCAGTTCTTCTACAACAAGGAGGAACAGTGCGCGATGTTCCTCCTCGATCCCGACACCGAGATCGCCATCGTCGAGATCAACAACGGGTTGGGTGATGGGCGCCCGCAGCTCGCTCTCGTCCTGAACAAGGACGACATCGCTCCGGTGCGCGCAATCCACGACAACTGCCTGGGCGACTACGACCCCGACGCAGCCTCCGACGAAGAGGAGGACGACGACGAGGACGAGGAGGACGAGGACGACGAGTACGTGTTCGGCGGCGAGCACTACTCCGAGGACTATGAGGACGTGAAGCGCGCCATCGAGCGCGATCACACGATCTGGGACGAGCAGGACATGTTGCACAAGAGAGGGAGAAGCTGATGCCGAAGTACTCGGAAGCTCAGAAGCAGGCGCTTCAGGAGCTCACCGTTCAGTGGGAGAGCCGCTACCTGTCCATCCCCGCCCTCATGGGCGGGGTGGGCCTCGGCAAGACCGAGATGGCCGGAAGCCTGGCGGCGGAGATGAGCGAGGTGATGGGCGACGCGCTCATTTTTGAGCCCATCGCTACGGGTGAAGCTTCGGACCCGACCGACACCTCGGGCATCCCGTGGGTCATCGACGTCGAAGACCCGAACGGTGTACTCACCAAGAAGGACCAGCGCGTCCTCTGGGTGCTCAATCGTGCCGCCTACCAGGCGTGCCACGTGCCCACGCTTCTTCTTTTCGATGACATCGACAAGGCGACGAACATCGTCGTCAACTCGCTCCTGAACCTCTTCGTGCATCGGCGGTTCAAGGACTACGCGCTGCATCCGAACTCGCTGATGATGTGCGCGGGCAACCGGACCCAGGACGACATCCACGCGAACCGTCTGTCGGAGTCGCTCCGTACGCGCGTGACGATCATCGAAGTCGAGGCCGACTTCGACGACTTCGCCGAGTACGCGAAGAGGACCGGCAACATCCACCCGCACCTCATCGGCTTCCTGTCGGCTCGACGCGAGCTCCTCCACAAGTACGAGGAGAACGTCTACCGCTTCCCGACTCCGCGTGGGTACCGCGAGGCGTCGCTCCACATGTGGAAGTTCCACGACGAGAAGGAGTGGCCGGCGATCCTGGAGCGCAAGCTCGGGGCCGCCGTGAAGGCCGACTTCCTCGCCTGGTACAACATCCTCTCGAAGATCGACGTCGACTACATCCTCATGAACGGCGAGATCAAGAACATGCCGTCGGGTGCCGTCGAACGGAAGATGGCGGAGTTCGCCTCGGTCTTCGCCCTCACGATGCGAATGAACCAGAAGGGCGGCGTGCAGCCCGGATGGACGGGCATCGAGAAGTTCATCGACAACCTGAAGGACTCTCCGGAGCTGAAGGTGGCGTTCCTCCTTCAGATCCGCGACGAGATGCGACGCGAGTTCCGCAAGCACTACAAGTCGGCCGCCGGCAAGCTCATGGGCTCAGTCATCGCCGACGCCGACGAGACCGAGGAACCGTGATTCTCAAGAACAGCGTCGATCCCATCTGTCACCGGAGGCTCATCAAGGCAGGCACCGCACTCGTCATCAGGAACCCGTTCTTCGGGTACATCCTCTTCGGCTCGGCGGTGAAGGTGCACGTCGAAGAAGGGCTTCGGACGATGGCCACCGACGGGATCTCCGTCTACTGCGGGGCGAAGTTCCTGCTCAAAGAGCCGATCGAAGTCATCGAGTTCGGGCTTCTGCACGAGCTGCTGCACATCTACTTCAACCACCACTCGCGGCGAGGGTCCCGAGAGCCGGAGCTCTGGAACATCGCGGTGGACATCTACGTGAACCAGCAGTGCTCTGAGCTGCTGGGTGATGGCAAGAACGACTGGAAGATCCCTGATCGTTTCGTGCAGCCGCAGGAGTGGGCGAAGGGCCTCACGGCCGAGGAGATCTACGACATTCTCCTCAAGGCCCAGCAGGAGAACCCGGACTCCATCGCGAAGTACCAGCCGGGTGACGACGAGCTCGGCAAGGGCGACGACCTTCGACCCATGCCGGCCCCTCCCGCAGGCGTCGATCCGAACGACCCGCAGGCGAACAAGGAGTGGCAGTCCACGTTCCAGCAGGACGTGGCCCATTCTCGATCGCTCTCCGAGGCGACCTCGGACCACGCACGTCCCCTCTCGAAGGCCGTGCGCGATCGCATGCAGAAGATCATGAAGGGCACGCTCCCCTGGGGAACGATCCTTCGTGGCGAGGTTTCGCACGACCTCGGGTGGGACGAAGCCACCTACTGCCCGCCGAAGGTGAAGTACTACCCGATCAAGGTCATCCTCCCGCAGACCCGCAGCACGAAGGAGCGTGTGCTGCTGCTCGGCATCGACATCAGCGCGAGCGTCGGTGATGAGCTCATTCGCACGTTCATCTCGAACGTGATGTCGGCGGCGATGCGGGCGACCAAGACGGTGATCGTCACCTTCGACCAGGTGCAGCGCGATTATCACGAGACGACGAACCCGAAGAACATCTACCAGTACGTGAAGTTCGTCTCGGGCGACCACTACAAGACGTCCGCCATGTGCGTCTTCGAAGCAGCCGATCGGGTGAAGCCGAACGCCATCTGCATCCTGACGGATGGCTACATCGACATCCCCGAGAAGCCCTACATGAATACGACCTTCGTCATCCCCGAAGGAGGCAACCGCCTTCCCTGGGGACGCAACATCGTCATGGAGCATCCTTGGTAACCAGCCTCTCTGTGTACGCTTCGATGGCGCACACCGTCATCAGCGAACACCTGCGACCTATCTTCACCTCGGTGATCAGCCAGGGCCCCGACCCGCTCGGCTTTCGTTCGCGCTGCTGGGATGTGGCTCTCCTCGCCTACGGCAAGGGCCTCTACGAGCTCCCGCAGAAGGTGAACATCCCGCCGGGGACCGAGGTGAAGTACGACTACACGAGCGGCAGGCAAACGGTGATCACGGTCGCGAAGCCGTACGCGTTCGCTAGCTACCCGCCCCCGCGCATGTTGTCGCTCGGCATCTCTCCCTTGGAGATGTACGGGTACCAAACGATCGGCGATGCACGGACGAGCTATACGCCCATCCACATCGCCACGGCGCTGCTTCACTACTACCGAAGCAGCTACGAGAAGATGGCGCTCGCACTGCTCGATCCCAGCTTTCTCCGCAAGTACGCCAAGCGGCAGAAGCAAGACCTCACCTCGATGAGGCTGAACCCGTACGCACCCGAGGACTTCGGTCTGCGTACGCTGCCGTTCGAGCCTGGAGATATCGTGGACGAGATCGGTAACCTCGCTTGGTTCAGCCGCGAGTACGCCGAGCATCTCTACGAGGGTGGTCGTGCACGTGAGGGGCTTTCGCGCCTCATCCAACTCTGCGTCTGCCACAACTCGTGGTGGAGCATCTGTGAGCGGGGAGCGAGGTCTGCCCTCTATGCGGGGGAGCGGAACGACGTCAAGAACCACTCGAACTCGGCGTTGTACATCCGGCTCATGAGCGGCGAAGATGCTCGTCGTTACCTTCGAGAGGTCGAAGGTGTGCGCGAGGTTCTCTGGGCGGTGCGCGGGGATGCCACCGTCGAGGAGATGCGACGGGGTCTATCGCGTCTCGCCGTGACCGACTCGAAGCCGGCGCGAGAGGTGTACAAGCTGATCGGGCGCGAGCTCACGCTGGACGACATCAAGGCGCTGCCTCCGAGGCAAGCTCTGACCATCCTCTTCAACGCGCCGCTCGATGCTGTGAAGGGGCTGCGCGGCCACAGCGAGGAGCTCGGGGCCATCTTCTTCGCGATCAAGGACGCGCCGATCACGCAGATCCAGCGCTGTGTGTCCGAACACTCCGGGCGCCCGAACAAATGGCTCCCCGACACCAACGAAGGGATCGGGGGGCAGGCGAACGCACAGACGCGCGAGAAAGCGCGGGAAGAGTGGGCCAAGACGTACGGCCCGCTCATGCAGCAGTTCGTCGCGGCCTACGAGTGGCGCAACGATCTGCTCGAAGCGTGCGACCCCGACACGGCGTTCCTGAGCGTCTTGTCGGAGGTCGCGACCCCCGAGAACTCGTTCCCGAAGCTCGCGGTCGAGTCGGTGCTGAATACGCACCCCAACATCGCGCGAGTGAGGGACCTCATGGCTCGGATGCCGCCGCACCTTCGTGCGATGCGCGACCGGCTGGGACAGTGAAAAGGGGCGGGTAACCGCCCCTTTTTTGCTCACCCTCCAGCGCCGCCCAGCGAGACACGACGAGGCGGTCGCTGTTCGGGAAGCGGTCGCATGTCGACCCCACCGCCTGAGGGCCTGAGCATGTTCTGTCGAACGAGCTCCGCCATCTCGGGTGCAGTGTTCGCCAGGTGCGTCAGGTTCTGCGTCTGCATGTCACCCGGCATCTTGCCGATCTCGGCAGCGAGCGCGGCAGCGGCCTGGTTCAGCGGCAACCCCGCCGGCGCCGAGGCGAGCTGCGAGGCGTTCTCCTGTCCGAACGCAGGAGCCGCGGCGCCCTCCATGGCGGCCTGCTGCGCCTTCATCTGCGCCTCGTTCATGATCTCAGTCGCCTGCGCCTGGTAGCGCGCCTGCACGACCATCGCCTCGCCCTGGATCTCGGCCTGAGCGAGCTGCTGCTTCTTCAGCGCCTCCATGCGGATGGCCGTCTCCTTCATCTGGAGCTCGGCCTCGTCCTCGACGTTGAAGTCCATCATCGAGATGAGCGAGGTGTCGCTGATCTTCGACATCTGGTTCAGACCCTGCGCGAAGGCCATGCGCTGAAGGTCGTCCGCCATCTTGAACGGCTTGAAGCGGGCGGTGGGCACCGGCCAGTTCAGGTAGTCACCGATGCGGCGCATCGTCCAGTGCAGCATTCGGAACTGGTTCTGCACGTTCGAGAGGAAGAAGTTCTCGACCATGCGCATCGAGACGCTCGTGCCAGCGTAGGTGCCCTGACCGAATACGAGGTCGATCGGGAAGCCCATGCCGATGGCGACCATCTCGCCCATCTGCCGGATCTCCTGCATCAGCAGGAGGGCACGTCCGTTCTCGCCGATGATCTGGTGGCCGATCGGGAACGGCAGGATGCCGTAGTAGCTCGGGTCCATCCGCTGACGGGCGAGCTCACGCTGGATGTGACCACGCCAGTCGGCGAGGTTCACCGTCGAGAAGGGATCCGCGCCCGAGGTGGCAGGCTGCGGGTAGAGGAAGATCTGCGGCATCAGGTGCGTGAGGAGCACCGTCTCCTGTGCCTTCTTCATGATCTGCATGTAGAAGGCGTCCTTGAGCACCGGCATGAGAAGGGGCACGCCCCAGCCCATGTCCATGCTCGACAGCGCCGGCCTCCGCATGTGGAAGACCTCGCGCTTGTCGAACACGAGGAGCCGGCGCTCCTTCACGGCTTCGAGGAAGAGCTGCGGCGTCGTCGCGACGATGTCCTTGCGCCCCATCGTGACGAGGGACTTGAACTTCGGCGACAGGTCGAGCGCATAGTCCATGCGCCCGGTCGACTCGTTGAAGAAGATCGAGACGTTCTCCGGGTTCCACCGGATGAGCCCGATCTCGGAGGCCTTGGGCAGGTACTTGTCGTGCCCCTTGGCAAAGTTCGACTGACCGCACTTGGGGCACGTCAGGTAGAACTTGTGATCGGTGTACCGCCAGCTCTTCAGGTGTTCGAGCGCGTCGATCTCCGCAAGACAGCCGTCCTGCGGGCACTTCAGGTACTTCCTGAAGGGGAAGCTCGGGGACACGAACGCGTTGCCGTAGACGTAGTAGTCGAGGTTCACCTCGAACTGGTGCGTCCGGTACTGCATCGCGCCGAGCATCTGATCCCGCCATCGATCCGCGACTCCTCGCTCCTTGTGCGAGAAGTTGATGTCGGTGATGGGGTACTCGGCGGCCTTCGTGCAGATCGCGTTGATGATGCCGTGCGTCAGGTAGTAGTAGCGGCAGAACCCGAACAGGCTCTTCACCGACTGCGGCGTGTAGGTCGACGCCTGGTCGAAGAAGGGGTTCGCGAACGGCGCATACTGCCGCCCGAGGATGTTCGTACGGTTGAACGAGCCGCTGAGCGATGCTCCGCGGTTCTCAACCATCCCCTGGGCGCCGAAGAACGTCATGTGTGGATACTACCCGATCTGTGCGGGCGCGGGATTCATCTTGCCGTGGAGCAGCTTGCCGGCACGACCCGCGAGGTACTCGGTGCCCTGTCCGACGACGTTCTGCGAGAGCAGAGGCATGCCACCGAACACCAGGCCTCCACCGATGTTGGCCGCCGCACGGAAGCCCTTCTCGGTCATCGATCGTCCGCCGGTGGCGCTCTCGTCACCACGCGCGAGGTCCATGCCGCTGACAGCGAGGGGCGCTCCGATGCCCGCTGCGACACCGAGCCCACCACCGAGGCGGAGCTGGTCGTAGATGACCTTGGACGCCGCACGCGGGTTCGTCGCGAACGCCTTCACCGCACCGGGAGCATGCGTCATCCCGAGCTCGCGCATGCGGTCGCCGACCGCACCCTCTTCAGCGAAAGCGCCGAGCTGCTTCGACGCGCCGTGGATCGCGCGCTGCGCCTTCGCAGGGTTGTGCTTCGCATAGTCCATCGCACGAAGGGCCTCCAGTCGACCCGCTCGTGCCGAGGTTGCGCTGCCTGCGATCCCGATGCGGTCGAGGTACGCGGTGTCCTTCGCGCCGTAGCCGGTGACGCCATGGACCTGGCGCTGGACGAGATTCGAGACGCCTTCGCCCATCCGCTTGAGGTGCGCCTTTGCGACGCCTCCGACGCCTGCCGCCTGAGGGTTCAAGAGCATCGTGTCGCGAACGCTGCGAGCGCCTGCCCCCACGCCGGCGCCGATGAGACCACCCTTGAGCGCACCCCCGAGCCCGGCCGCGACGTAGTTCTTCTCGCCGTCCTGCATCGACTCGCGGGCAAGACCCGCAGCAGCGCCGAGACCCGCACCCGCGGCGGTGGCGGCATGCGGGTTGTGCGCGATGAAGCGACCAGCCGTGCTGAGCAGATTCGGCATCAGATCAGTCCTTCGTCAGCGGCGCCATGGAGAGCAGAGATCAAAAGCGAGGTGCCCATGCCCATCGCACCGGGCTGAAGATACGTGCTCCCCAGCCGCAGCGCTTCACTGCGAAGATGCTTGAGCTGTTGCGGGGTCGCCCCGTGTTCCTTCATCAGACGGTGCCCCTTCATCCAGGCGACACCCTCGTCGGCGAGAAGAGGAACTTGCATTGCCGCGACGGCGCTGGCGCTGAGCAGTGCGCGACGAACGGCGTTGCCTTCGGCGACATGCGCGATCACGACGCCGATCAGCGGCGCAGCGCCTGCCAGAGAACGCAGGGTACCCGACCGCACCACACGCCCGATGGGCGACTTTTCGAACTCCGCGTGACCGAGCTCATGCGCGAGTGTCGACAGACCCTCGTCGGTACCTTCGAGGTGCTTGGCCACCGCGACCAAGGGTTTGCCCTGATCGCCCTTGGGGTCGAAGTAGCCGCCCACGGTGTTGTACGTGTACTCGACCTTCGTGCCCTGCTGCTTCGCATGTGAAAGCAGCGCCTCGGTCACGCGCTTCCGCGCGTCACCGTCCTGAAGGACTTCACCGAGGCTGGGCTTGTGGTTGGGCATCACGCACCCTTCAGCATCCGGATCTGGCTGATGAGCTGAGCACGCACCTGGTTGCGGTACTCGTTGTGGACGAGGAGGCGATACGTCGCGTTCCCGACGGCGTCTTCCCCGAGACCATCCACCGCCTGCTCCAGCGGCTTCGTCTTGCGCTCGTTGAAGAGCTTCTTGGTCTGGTCGCGCATGTCCGCGAACATGACCGGGAGTCGCTCCAGCTCCTTCGAGCCGCAGGAGACGCACTTCACGTCGTGATCGTCCCGTTCGACGGTACCGCACTGCTTGCACTTGAGTCGACGATCGTCGAGCTCCTCCTGCGCGAACTGAAGCGGTGCCGGTGCGTACGCGATGCCTTCGTCGCGGAAGGCGACCGCCACGAACTTCACGATGTCTTCGGCGAAGGGCCGCGGGCGATCGACGTGCAGCATCGTGTCGACGGCGCTCATGAGGAAGCCGATCTGAGGCTTCTCCATGAACTTGAAGTTGGGCGCACGTCCGGCAAGCCCGAGTGCGATCCAGTGGAACTGCTCCCACTGACGCCAGGGCGAGGGGCTCTGGAGAAGGACGCGCACCGCGAGAATCTTCGTCCAGACGCTGTCGGACAGCAGGATCTCGTCCTTCTTGAGCGTCATGCGGAGCGCGTCCGTCTCCCACTCCATGCACTCCTGCCCGTAGCGGTCGAGCAAGATGAGCGAGAGGACGATCGGGTGTGCGTTCGGGTGACGCCAGATGTTCTTCAGCGTGACCGACGGCAGATCGTCGTTGGTCCCGAGGCGCTTGGCCGCGACCTTCTCCGTGCCCTCCGGAAGCTCACGCATCCAGGTCGGTAGATCCACGGCCACCGAGGTCACGATCGCGGCGGGCGAGACCTCGACGTACTCCATCGATGCGGTCTTCTCGGTCGCATCGATGACCACCTGCGGGTCTGCGACGGCCATCGGGTGGGGCCACCGCATCCAGTTCGGGTTCGGGGTCATGCTCACCGCTGCTGGCTGTCGGAGGCGAGACGGGCGAGCACGACCTTCTGCGGGTCGGGCATCGACGAGAAGACCGCGATCGGGTCCTTCTGGAAGCTCTTGCGGACGTCGTCTCCGAACGCCTGTTCGACGAGCTGCCACTGGTTCGCGGCGAGGTTCTTCAGCATCTCGTCGCTGACGTACTCGTTGCCCTGCGACCAGGACCACGACTCGTCCTTGGCGTACTTCCCGAAGGTCGCCTGGATCGGGTCGCGGAAGCCGAGCGGGCGGTTGTAGTAGTGGTCGGCGCCCACCTGCCGATCGATGTCGGCGAGCATGTCGACCATCAGCGCGGGCTCGACCGCCGCGCGCTTCATGAGCAGCGCCTCGTAGGCCGCCGCATGCTCGGTGCCTTCGTAGTTGCGCATGCGCGAGACGAGCTCCGCCTCGATGAACGGGCCGTACTCCATGCCCGCGTACTTCTGGACCATGCCGGTGACCGGCATGTGCAGCTCTTCGAGGCGGGCCGCGACGTTCAGCGCGTACTCGCGCCGCTCTTCGAGCCCGAGCTTCGAGTAGTGCTCATCGAAGTAGGCCGAGGCCTGCTTCACGTGCTCGTAGGAGTCGAGCGGGTACTTGCCCTCCGAGGGGAGGGCGAAGCGCGTGAAGGCCGAAGCGACCTTCTCCACCGGGCGGTGCGCGGTGAGGTCGCCGGCACGCTCCCAGCGGATCTCCTCGGCGATCTTCTTCGATCCCGCCGAGCTCGACGTGGGCTTCGCCGTGTTGCGCGGATGCGGCCACTGCGCGAGGTGGCCCGACATCGGCATCATCTCCGTTCCGTTCAGCTCCGCACGCTTCATCATGTCGGAGGTGATCCCGGCCTGGCCGGCACGGAAGCCGTCCATCGCGGTACGCGCGGCGCTCTGTCCGCTCGTCATCCGCCCAGCGGCGTTGGAGAGGTGGCCGAGGGCGTCGAGGCCCCTGCCCACGAGGCTCGTGATGCCGGCGAGCTTGAGCAGCTCTTCGGGTGCCTCCATGTCGTACCACTCGCAGGCCCCGACGAGGTTCCTCGCCGCGGTCTTGCGCGCCGACTCCGGCAAGAGGTGAGCCCGGTCGAGGAAGTACACGACCGACGTCGTCAGGTGCGACGAATCGTGCATCGCGTACTTCCGGATGGTCTCGCCGGCGTTCTCTGCCACGAGCGCGAACATGCGGTCGGGCAGTTGCGCCAGCTCCTCCTGCTTCACGAGCTCCATGTCCTGGAGATGCGCAGGAAGCTCGGCGCCAGCCAGCTTCGTGACGAGGAGCGACGCGTTCGCGTCGTCGTAGATGTCGAGGATCACGCCCGCGAGATGCATGGCCCAAGGGTACGGCAGTCACGACAGAACGGTCAAACGACCTATCAGAAGAATGAGCTCGTACGGAGGTTTATGTCCCAGGTAGCCGAGGTCGGAACGAACATCGGGCCGACCAACAGAAACATGAACTGTGACTCGTGGGGGACGTACGAGTCTCCGAACTCGTCCCCCACCGCGGTTCTGTGCAACGGCGGTACGCTGGAGGGCCATCTCTGGGCCCAGTGTCCGTCCAAGGAGGACTGCCGCAAGGCACGCAACGATCGCATCCTCGCCGATGCCCGCGCCAGGAGCGGGCGTACTTCTCTTCCCGTGATCGGTCAGGCCGGTGGCCCGACGTCCACGGTACGCGTAGTAGGTCAGCAGACGGCGCGTACCTATGGTACGACGTCTCCCGCAGCAACGACTCTGCCCCAGCGACCGGTCGGGGCACCCGCACAGATTCATAGGGCTGAGACCGGCAACCCGTACATCGACACCCCGCGTGTGTTCTCGCCTACGAGGCCGGGCATGCACGCGCCGACGTTCCTTCCGCACAAGAAGGAGCACTGGGCCCGCCGCCTCATGAAGAACATGATGCAGGGCGCCTTCAACGCGTTCGGTTGGCACATCCACGACTTCACGCAGCACGTCGACCTCTTTCCCTATGAGGAAGACGAACAGCCCGTGACGCCCACCAACGCATCCGCCTCGGAGAACAGCGAGTAGAGATGAAGTTCGTACTTCGTGATCCCCAGACCGCGTATCTCGACACGTGGCTCTGGCTCCCGAAGATGTACTGGAGCGCGAACCAGCTCAGGAACGCGCTCCGGTACGAGAACCCCCGGACGAACGAGCTCCTCGACGTGTTCCACGAAACGGCGGAGCACTTCCAGGTCCCTCGGAACTTCTTGTCCTGGGAGACACTCGGGAAGCTGCCCTACCCCGTCATCGACAGCCGGTTCACCGACTTCCCTCGCGTCGAGTTCCACAGCAAGGTGGTGCTCGACGCGAAGGAGCCGTCGAAGACGTATCAGCGAGATGGTGCCGCCGCTCTTCTTTCCGTATGGGATGGCATCCTCACGCTGCGATGTGGTGCCGGCAAGACTGTCGTCGGTCTGCACGCCGCCTCGCTCAACAAGAACCCGATCCTCATCGTCGTGCAGGACAAGGGCTTGGCACGACAGTGGATGGAGGAGATCGAGGAGTTCCTCGGGATCCCGCAGAAGGAGATCGGGCGCATCGGTGGCGATGGCTCCCCGTTCAACTGGGAGCAGAAGATCTGCGTTGCCATCGTCAACTCGCTCGCACTGCGTGTGCAAGACCGAACGCTGCCGTTGGAGATGACGCGGCACTTCGGAACGCTTCTTCTCGATGAAGCGCACACGATGGCGGCTCCGTTCTTCAACATGGCCGTGCCTCCGTTCCATGGACGCCGATGGGGACTGAGTGCCACCCCGTCGCGTGACGACGGCTTCGACTCGCTGCTCAAGTACACGATGGGCGATGTCGTGTACGAGTACCTTTTGCCCGACCTCAAGCCGACGGTGTTCTTCCGATCGTTGCCGACGATCTTGAACACGACCGACCCCGATGTCGTGGAGGCCACCCACGACTCGACCGGCATGCTGCACTTCGGAAAGCTCTACGACTACTTCGCCTCGCTCGACGCTCGCGTCAGCAAGATCGCGAAGGACGTACAGCTCTCCCTGAAGGACGGTCGGCAGGTACTCATCCTCACGCACAGCCGTGCCATGTGCGACGCGCTCGCTGCGAAGCTCCCTGGAGCGGGCGTAGTGCACGGAGGAGTGAACGAGAGCGAGCGGCTCAAGCGCATCAAGAGCTGCAACCCCGTCATCGCCATCATGCGCCTCGGCAAGCAGGCGCTGAACAAGCCGAGCCTCGACACGCTCTACGTCTGCGAGCCCTTCCGCAAGGAGGGCATGCTCCAGCAGTGCATCGGTCGGATCCTTCGCGCCTACGAAGGTAAGAAGGCACCGAGCGCTGTCTTCTATGAAGACTCGCAGATCGAGGCGATGTTCAAGCTCTGTAACAAGATCCGAAAGAGCCTCTACTACTGGCCGGCCAAAAAGGGTGGCCGCATCCCGTACTTCAACAAGTGAGACTGCCGTGAACGACATCTTCCCCACGATCGAGCTGACCCACCCGCTGGACTTCAAGCCCGTCCCCAGCTCGCTGCTCATGCCGGACGACCCGGCGCAGCCGAAGCCCTTCAAGGTCGTGATCAACCCGGCCGACCGCAAGCACGAGTGGCTCGACCACGTGGTGCTCATCCCGTGGGCGGCGCCTCAGCGCCTGATCGGGTTCGTGCATCCGGATGCGAAGGTCGGTCGCGAGCCGTTCATGCTGCACCGCGCCTGCATGTACAACGCGCAGCACGCGTTGCAGCAGGCGGGCGAGAACCAGCTCCGGGTGGTCGAGGGGCCGAAGATCGTGCTGCCCTACGACGTCATCGCGCCGATGGACGTGCGCATCTACAACTGCCCGTCCGCGATCTGGATGCGAGACCAGGTTCCCGCTGCGCGCGATCTCTTCGCGAGCATGCTGCTCCAGATCCACGCCCCGTCGAAGATCGTGCCGGCGACCGGCCCCCTTCCTCCGGCAATCGCGCGATGAGCGACCTCGATCGCGCTCGACGGAACCTCTCGGTCCTGAACGAGCAGTGGCACGGGTGCACGCGCTGCGAGCTCTCCAAGACCCGTGAGAGCGAGGGCATCTTCTTCGGGTTCGGCGCGGCTCAGCCGCGAGTCCTCATCATCGGCTCGGCACCGACGGCCTCCGACGAGCAGATGGGCGCGATGTTCGCCGGCGACGAGGGAGATCTCCTCCACCACCTCATCACGGCGGAGGCCGGGATCCCGGAAGAGGAGCTGTACTTCACGTACTCGGTCTCCTGTCGTCCGAAGGTCTTCATCCCCGCGACCGAGGATGAAGAGGAGCGCATCGAGAACCGCCCGCCTGCGAAGGAAGAGACGGTCGCCTGTCGCCCGCGTCTCTACGAGATCCTCTACCAGACTGATCCGCGAGCGATCGTGACGGTCGGAGAGATCGCAACGAAGTCGGTCGTCCGCGGACGCCTGCCCCGCTTCGTCGAAGCCATCGACAAGCAGTACCAGTGCGTGCTGTATCCCGCGACGCAGGAGGACCACGAGGACAATAAGGTCACCGGCAAGAGCCGGTACCAGGCACTCGTCTATCCCGTGTTCCCCATCCCCGACATGATGACGATCATCAACAACCCCAGCACCGCCGATCATGGTCCTTACCGCCTCGCGGTGAAGATCCTGAAGAAGGTGCAGGACTACACGAAGTTCGTGATCCAGAACGAACAGCAGACGATGAGGAGCTGATGTCCAAGCAGTCCGCTTTCGCCGCCAAGACCGCGTACGAGTCCGCCGTCGCCAACTACGAAGCCTTCCGCGCACAGAACAAGGACCTCCTCGACGAGTACGAGCACCTCGCCGTCGCGCTGAGCGAGGCATACGAGGAGCTCAAGCGCGAGTTCAAGGAGAACCGCCATATCCTGGGCAAGCACTTCGCGGGCATGAGCGTCTCGGTCCCGCGCGAGCTCGACCCCACGCCGCTCATCGAGGAGCTGGGTGAGGAGGAGTTCGAGCGCCTGCCCTTCGTCAAGAAGAAGTACTCGATCGACTCCCGCGCCTTCCAGAAGGCTGTCGAGGATGGGCTCATCGCCCGCGACCTCGCTGAGAAGGTCGAAGTTGAGGGCTCGCCTCGCATCACCGGCGGCCCGAAGAAGCTGCCGAACATCTACCAGCCGTGATCGGCCACATCATCCAGATCGTCGAGGTGTGGGACGCCGATGGCGTCCCCATCCTCGACCTCTGCTTCAAGAAGTACTTCACGGAGGACGAGCTCTACATGGCAGACGCGTTCAAGCCCCTCGTGGGCGACGGCAAGGCGAGGGTCCGGCGCGAGATCACCGAGACGCTGGGCGGTCCCCGCTACAGCTCGGTGAAGGTCAGCACCAGCATCGAGATCACCTGCGACCAGTCGAAGGACAAGATCGAGAAGGCTGCGCGCGAGGCCTACGCCGAGGCCCAGATCCTCAACGACGAGGCGCTGGAGCTCGCCTGGGATCGTCTGGGGCAGCACATCGAGAAGACGGACTGGACCTGATGCATAGCGGCTTCAAGGGCACGCGCATCGGACTCAACAGCGTCGCGGTCGCGGGCAACGTCATCAACTACGAGATCGCGTTCATCGACTCCGAGGGATTCACCCACGGGACGATCCGCCACACCGAGCCGCTGAGCGACACCGAGTCGCCCATCGGCAAGAAGGTCGACGAGCTCGCAACCCTACTCATCAACAAGGCTGCGGCGATGCACTTCGAGAGGCCTGCGGGCACCGAGGTCATCCCCAGCACAGGAGGCGTTCGTGGAATCGCAGAAGCCCTGGGCGATACCGGAGTGGCGGCTGATGAGCCTGAAGGAACTCCAGGATAGCGTCGCGTTCGACGCAGCCCTTCATCACCCCGACATCATCTACGACCCCGTGGGGTCGAACCACAACATGTACTTCAGCGTCGTTCCGATGCGGGAGCTCATCGACGAGCGTGAACAAGACATCGTCGGCCTCACCATCGAAACGGACCTCGCTGACCCGTCCAGCTACAACAGTCGCTCGCACATGCTCACGAAGTGGAGCCGCCATCAGCTCCTCGCGTTCTTCGGGGTACGCGAGAAGTGGTTCAGCTTCGTCGAGCTCGACCGCCAGGCAGAAGAGCTCAACGCCCGCGTGAGCGCTCTGTCTGGGTACTGCGTGCGAACGATGCGCCCGTACGACGATGACTTCCCGGTGCACGTCGTACGCGGGCTCGTGAGTGCTGAGTACGTGGACATCCCGAACACCGCTATCATGGAAGCAGTGGTCGCGAGGATGCCCCCGGATTCGGTGGCGCTTCGCTACGCGAGCGGCATCACGGATCGCTCGTTCTACGCATACGTCATGTCGCCGAACCTGATCGGCATCCCGGGCACGAAGTTCCACGCGCACCCGACGGTGCTCATCAGGAACAGCGAGGTCGGGCACACCTCGCTGAGCGTCACGCCGGCGCTCGTCAACGCGAACGGCCAGCCCATCGTAGCGAAAGAGCACATGATGCTGCGCAAGGTGCACCGCGGCCGAGACCTCGATCTGCGCAAGCTGTTCGAGGCCGCGTTCGCAAAGTGCGCCACGCTCTGGGAAGGCATGGCGGAGAAGATCCCGCTGCTCGTCTCGAAGACGTACACGTTCGCTGACGGCGTCGTGGTGTTGCAGCGGATGCTTCACCGAGCCGAAGCCAAGAAGGAGTTCATCTTCGCGTGCGAGCAGCACATGAAGAAGACCTTCCACGCCAACACAACGATCACCGCACTCGACCTCGTCGAGACCATCACGGAGGTTGCGTCCGGTTATACAGACCGCGACGAGAACTACGAGATCAGCGCCATCGCAGGCGCTGTGCTGTTCCGGCTCGTTCTCACCTGAGCGCTGCCCGTACGTACCGTCACAGCCTGAGCCCCACAAGGGCTTGTGGTCTGTATTCGGCGCTTGCGGGCGGGCGCTTCCATCTTCAGTATCGCCCTCCCCCAGGAGGTTCGAGTTGTCGACGATCGCCCTCGAACTGTTTGCCGCGATGCTCAAGCTCGGCGACCTCTCGCCGATTCATCGCGGAGACCTACGCAGAGAGCACTGCACCGACGCAGCATCCGAGACCCTCTACGACTTCTGCGCCAACTACCGACAGATGACCGACGGCAAGGGGCGCGTCCCCTCGCTGGCAGTCATCCGAGACCGCTTCCCGCACATCAGCCTGCCCGAGCCGGCAGAGACCATCGACATCGACGGCCTGCTCTACGAAGCGAAGGTCTACAAGACCAAGCTCCGTGTGCAGGAACTCGTAGACAAGATGGTCGACGCCATCGAGTCGACGGACCCCATCAACGACCTCCGCAAGGTGCGGATGCAGTTCGATGAGATCCTCACGACGATGTCTTCCGCGCGCGACCTCTCCTTCAAGGACGCAGCGCTGGAGGTCCTGGAGAAGTACCAGGAAGGCAACATCCTTCCGGAAGGTATCCCGTGGCCCTGGCCCTCGCTGCACAGAGCCACGAGCGGCATGCACAAGGGGCAGTTCTACGTCATCGCAGGACGACCGAAGTCCCGCAAGACGTTCGTCGCGCTCTTCATCGCGGCGTTCCTCGTGAAGTACCACGGCCTGCGCGTGCTCTTCGTTTCCCCCGAGATGCCGCCGATGCAGGTCATGCTGCGCTTCGTCGCCTTCATGGCGGAAGTGCGGTACGGCGAGTTCAAGAAGAGCGAGCTCAGCCCCGAGGAAGAGGAGCGCCTCTTCGTCGAGGTCGCCGGCTTCCTCGACTACCTCGAAGGGATGCTCGACGACCCGACGGGGGACACCAACGACGCTGTCGGCTACATGGGGCCCACCTCTTCGGAGGTTCCGCGTGGAACCGAACCCGCCTTCATCGTGACGAAGGGCACCGGTCAGTCGGTGAGCTTCATCGAGATGAAGATCAAGGAGCACAACCCCGATGTCGTCATCGTGGACTCCTTCTACCGAATCGGCGCGGTCGGAACGAGAGCAAGCGACCCCGACTGGAAGCAGATGACGTCGGTCAGCCGGCATCTGAAGGACATGTCGATGGAGCAGAACGTGGTGGTCATCGGCACCCACCAGCTCAATCGCGAGGCGGACCAGAAGGTCGGCAGCATCGCGAACCTCGCTCTCTCCGATGCCGTCGGTCAGGACTGCGACCTCGCGATCCGCGTCATCACCGCAAAGCGCAAGACCGGCGACAAGTCCGCACTCTACGTCCTGGGCGGTCGTGAGACCGACTGCGACGGAGTGTTCATCCACAACGAGCCGTGCTCGAACTTCACCGAGATCGGTCCCATCGGACCCGGCATGCGCAACAAGCTGCTGGAGATGATGGTCGAAGAAGATGAAGTCGACGAGCAGGAGCAGAAGGCACAGGAGAAGACCGGCAAGGCGCCGAGCAACATGCGCGACAAGCAGAAGTTCCTCGAACGCAACGCCGCGAAGCAGACGCCTGTCCAGAAGCTGACGAACGGCGCAGGCATGTCCGCTGCGGCGGCAAAGCGTCCTGCACAGGCCACGGCTCCTGCTGACGTGGAACCCATCAACCCCGAGGACGTGGCGTAGCCGATGAGACTCATCGAGGAGGTCGTTCGGGAGGTCGCACCCTCGGCCCTCGATGGGGCCCAGATCTCGACCGCCTACGTGATGGTGAAGTGCCCCTTCCACGGAGGGGGCGGAGAGCGGACGCCCTCGTGCTCGCTCTCGCGTTTCAAGCCGGTGTTCTTCTGCCACGGATGCAGCACCGGCGGGCACATCTCGCGCTACCTGCGTCAGATCGGTGCGTCGAAGGAGTTCGCCAAGAGCTCGATCGAGAAGGTCGACTACGACTACAGCGAGTTCGGTGATGGAACCGGACGCAAGTCGCTGTACAGCGGGAAGGTGAACCGCTTCCGCGGCGAGTTCATCTTGGACGACGACATCCTCGACGGATGGCGCCTCCGCCCGCAGGCACTCTTCCACGCAGGCTTCAAGGAGCGTACGCTTCGGCACTTCGAGGTGGGCGTGGACCACTCTCGTGCGCGCATCACTTTCCCCCTTCGGAACCTGTACGGAGAGCTCGTCGGCGTCTCCGGCAGGACGATGGTGGAGAACACCGAAGGACCCAGGTACAAGATCTACTCGGCGAAGGACTTGGAGTCCTTCGGGGTACCCGCTGAGTACACGACCCAGTCGATCAAGAGCGCGCTGCTCTGGCATGCGCATTTGGTCTATCCCATCTGCTTCCGAAGCCGTGAGCCGATCATCATCTGCGAAGGCTTCAAGGCAACGATGTGGGTATGGCAGGCTGGCCTCCATAACGTCGTCGCTCTCGTAGGCGCGCACCTCTCGAAGCTCCAGGCCGAGCTTCTCGCGCGCACGGCGAGCGAGGTGATCCTCTTCCTCGACAACAACACGGCCGGCCACGCAGGCACTCACAAGGCTGCTGAGCTCCTGCTTTCGAAGAACATCACGAAGGTCGCGCAGTACCCGGACCTCCGTCAGCAGCCGGATGCACTCACCGACGCCGAGGTGCATCACGCCGTGAAGGCGTCAGTTCCGTACTCTCGCTGGCGACTGAAGAACCGAAAAGAAACGCGGTCGACTGACCGCACCAAGAACTGAGAAAGAGAAGACTGATGTCCAAGCCCATGTTCACCCCCAAGACCCGTGGCCACGTCCCGCAGCGTCGGTTCGCCGACGATGCCAAGAAGGCCAAGGGCCGGAGTGGCGGCAACTTCAAGAAGGTCGAGGGCAAGTTCGACCGCCTGAAGCTCGGCGAGCACCCGATCTGGGTCCGCCTCTCGCCCGACCAGCTCTACACCCAGCTCGTGTGGGACGGCGAGGAGAAGGCCGTCGTCGAGGTGACGCGTCCCTGGTTCGAGCTCGTCGGCCACTTCGTGCCGAGCCGCAATCGCGGCTTCAACTGCTCGTCCGGTCCGCACCGTGATCAGCCCTGCCGCGGATGCGCGGTGCGTGGCTGGTGGTTCGACCAGCAGCGCGCGAAGGCCAAGCAGATCAAGGAGTCGACCGGCATCGACACGCGCCGCAACCGCAGCGACGAGGACAAGAAGGATCCGAGCAAGTCGCCGCCGATCCAGGCCTCGAAGAACTTCGCCATGGGCGTGACCGTCCTGGAGAAGATCTTCGAGATGCAGACGACCGACAAGAAGGGCAAGCCGAAGACGAACCGCGACGGCAAGCCGATCATGATGTCCGTCCCGGCGCCGCTCTCGGGCCTGCCGCTGATGAAGCGTCGCGACATGCCGGGGGAGTTCGGGAAGAACTTCCACTGGAGCTTCGGCACCCGCGCCCTCGCCTCGCTCGCCGACATCGACCAGAACCTCTGGAACTCGTGCGCCAACTGCGCGAGCGATCTCGTGGCCACGGAGTTCGTCTGCGCGAGCTGCGAGACCGTCGTGTTCGACGAGCCGTCGGGTATCAGCGGAGCAGACCTGCGTGACATGCGCTCGCAGGAGATGAAGTGCAGCGCGTGTGGGCACGAAGGTGCCCTCCTCCCGATGCTCTCGTGCACCGGGTGCGAGAACGCGGCCGAGGGTTCGATCCTCGCGTTCGACCTGCGCCTCAAGGTTGTCAAGGTCGACGAGAACAGCAACCAGCTCACGCTCGACGAGTTCCGGCTCCCGGACTACGCGTCGCTCTTCCCGGAGGAGGCGGACCGAGTCGCCGAGCTCGTGATGACGCCGCTCGACATCCCCAGCATCTTCGCCCCCGACAGCATCGACGCCCAGGCGTGGTGCCTGCCCGAGGACCTCAAGGCGATCGATCCGCTCTACCACGTCAAGAACAAGAAGACGTCCGCGGCCTACGGCTCGGGCGACGAAGGAGCCGAGGGTGCGGGCGGCGACCCGAACCAGATGAGCTTCGACGACGACACCACGGACAGCGAGTCCGAGGAAGGCTGAACTAGTGCCCCGTCTTCGCCTCCTCCCTCCGGTTGAGGAAGTGAAGAGCTGGGAGGCGTGTGCCCCCGTGCTGGAGTACCTACACCAGCGCGGGGGCACCATCGCCATCGACACCGAGACCACCGGTCTTCGGATGCTGGAGGACAAGGTCCTCTTCTGGTCGATGGCGACGGAAGATCGTCGGTGGTGTTTCCCCGTCTCGACGATCTACGCCTTCGAGTCTCTCTTCCAGCGTCCTGACGTCACCTGGTGCATGGCGAACGCGAAGTTCGACATGCATATGATTCGCAACGCGGGCATCCAGTTCGCGGGACAGATGCACGACATCATCGTCATGGACGCGATGATGGACGACACCCGCCCGCACGGTCTGAAGGACCAGGGCTGGCTCGCCTACGAAGCGAAGTGGGGCGAGTTCAAGGAGCTCTTCCTCGACCCGACGATCGTCTCGCAGACGCTCAACCTCGACAAGAACGGGTTCCGAGAGTTCAAGAAGCTCACGGGTGGCGACAAGCTCCTCTACGTCTACAACCAGGCGCCGGAGATGCTCGTCGACTACGCGAGCTGCGACGCGTACTTCACGTACATGCTCTGGAACGACCTGACGAACCAGCTCGCGAGCGAGCTGCTTCCGGTCGAGGTGGCTCCCGGCTTCGATACCCTTCTCGACTACTTCCGCACCATCGAGGTGCCGATGACACGCACGCTCTGGAACATGGAGCGGCGCGGCATCCTCATCGACCTCGACTACGTGAAGAAGATCGACGAGCCCATGCGTAACGGCATCGCTGCCGCCACGCGAGAGCTCCACGACATGGTCGGACGTGCCTTCAACCCGAAGAGCACCGATGACCTTCGCCAGATCCTGTACACGGACAAGGGCTTCGGCATGAAGCCCATCAAGTACACGAAGGGCGGCAAGAAGGGTGCAACCGAGGGTACGGATGAAAAGACGCTGAAGCGTCTGATGGAGCGTGCGGGCAGCAGCCTTGCAGCCAAGTTCATCTTCAAGCTCCTGGAGCTGAAGAAGCTGGTCAAGCTGCATGGCACGTACGTCAAGGGCATCCACAAACATCTCGGTCCCGATGGTCGGATCCACACGAGGTACAACCAGGCCGGCGCTCGTACGTCGCGTCTGTCCTCGTCGGGTCCGAACATGCAGAACCTCCCGCGCCCTGACCCCGACAGCGATCCGTACATGATCCGTGGAGCGTTCATCGCGAGCGAGGGCATGGACCTCCTCGACGCTGACTATCCGCAGATCGAGTTCCGTGTCGCCGCTGTGCAGGCCGGTGAGGAGAAGATGATGGACGCTGTTCGCCGTGGATGGGACATCCACAACGCGAACACGGCCAACATGTTCAACATCGCGTACGACGACCTCGTCGCAGCGCAGGACAAGAAGAAAAAGAAGATCAAGCTGTCCGACCAAGAGGTGAGGCTGCTCCAGCTTCGCCAAGAGTCGAAGACCGTCGGTCTCGGCACTCTCTACGGAGAGGGCCCGACCAAGATGGCCATGCAGCTCAACATCACGAAGGAACGCGCGCTGGACTTGAAGGACACGTTCTTCAAGACCTACCCGGACATCTACGAGAACATCCTGTTCACGCACGGGTACGCACGGGCCAAGGGCCACACCTTCACGATGTTCGGCCGTATGCGACGGCTGCACCGAATCGGTAGTCCCCTGAGCAACAACAAGATCATCGCTCAGGAGGAACGCCAGGCGTACAACACGCACATCCAGGGCAGCGCTGCTGAGCTGATGAAGCTCGCGATGCTGCTCGTCGACAACAACGAAGACTTCAAGTCGCTCGGCGGCCGTCTCATTCTGACGGTGCACGACGAGCTCGTCGCGGAAGCCCCGAAGGACACGGCCAAGGAGTGCGCCGAGATCATGGCGGAACTCATGAGCCACCCGATCCACTGGGGTCCGCTTCAGATGGAGTACCCGGTCCCGATCGCTCCGGACGCTGCCACCGGCCACCGGTGGAGCGACGCGAAGTAGGAGAAGCATGGCAGCGAAGAAGACTCAGAAGAAGGCCGCGCCGTCGAAGAAGCCGGCGAAGACCACCAGGCCCGTGACCAAGGGGGCACCGAAGGCCGTCCCTTCGGTCTCGAAGCCGACGGGGAGCAAGCTCGTCTCCGACCTCATCACCAAGATCAACACCGAGATGGGTGGCGAGGTGGTGCGTCGAGCGAACGATGCCGTGACGTCTCACCTACTGCGCCGCCCCACCGGCATCGTCAGTCTCGACATCGAGATCGGCGGTGGCTTCCCGGCGGGTGCGCTGAGCGTCGTGACCGGAGAGGATGGCGTCGGCAAGGACTACATCCTCAACTGCTGCATCCGCGAGCTCCAGAGGAACTACGGCGAGGAGACGCGTGTCGCCATCTTCTCGACGGAGTTCCCGTACGCGAAGGACTACGCGCGCAACGTCTGCGGCGTGAAGGTCGCGGACACCGACGAGGAGATCGAGGAGAAGAACCTCGGCCGCGCCAAGCGCAACATGCCGCCCCTGACGGAGGAGGAGGTCGCGCGACTCAAGGAGCAGGTCGGCGAGATCCTGCTCATCCAGGGTGTGAACGCCGACCAAGGCCTCGACGTCGTGCTCGACGTGCTCGCGACCGGACAGTTCCAGTTCATCGCGATCAACTCGCTCGGCGTCTTCGAGACGTCGGCGAAGGAGTCGAAGGAGAGCGTCGAAGAGCACGCCACGCAGTCGAGCGAGGCGCAGCTCTTGGCTCGCTGGATCCCGAAGCTCTTCATGCTGCTCAACCGGGTGACACCGGACGGGCACCGCAACGAGACGACCATCCTCGCGACGAACCAGGTGCGCGCCAACCGCGACCCGGTCCGTACCAAGCCGGGCATGGCCGTGCCCAACTACATGAAGATTCAGCCCGGCAGCGGGTCCTGGGCCCTCAAGCACGGTAAGGCAATCGACCTCTGGATGTACAAGCACGACACGAAGGACAACCTCATCCAGGACGAGACGGTGAAGCCGCCGGCGCTCCTCGGGAGGAAGATCTTCTGGCGCTTGCTCAAGGGCAAGCTCGGCACGCACGACGGCAAGCACGGTTCGTACGACTACTACTTCGCCGAAGGTGCAGATCTCGTCGGCGACCTCCTCGCCACCGCGGTCAAGCTGGAGGTCGTCGAGAAGGCGGGTGCGTACTACCGCTTCTACACGAACGACGGCGAATGCCTGCTCGACAAGCAGGGTGTCGATCGCGCGGTCTCGGCTCTTCGTGAAAGCGAGGAGCTCCAGGCCGCGGTGCGCGAAGCGATTCTCGCGAAGGCCGGGCTCATCTGCCGGTTCACGTGATGAAGAAGCCCTCGCAGAAGAAGCTCAAGCGGGCCTCGGCTCGCGCAGAGCACGACTTCGCAACTGCCCTTGGTGGACGTCGGACCTGGAACTCGGGTGCCGGCACCACCAAGGGCGATGGGCGTGTCCCGGGCAAGTACCGCATCGAGACGAAGTGCCCGCCGACCGCGCAGTATCGGTTGTCGATCACTGAGTGGGCGACCTTCAAGCGCATCGCTGACGAAGCACTGGAGGTACCCATCTACCACCTCAAGCTCGATGACTTGGAGGTCGTGATCCTTCGTGAGAAGGACTATGACGCCATCGCTGGGCGCGCTGTCATCGAAGCAGTGAACGGGGGTGAGTCGAAGACCATCCACTTCACCAAGGGCATGTGGCTTCGCGTGCTCACGGGTGTTCAGCGGATGCGCTTCACCCTCGTCGATCCCAACGGGAGGTTGCGGCCTGCACATCTGCTGGCGCTGCCCCGTACCCACTTCCTCGCCATCGCGGAGAACCTGTGATCATCAACGCCGTCACCCGAGACGACGCGCGGCTCATCACGGACGTCGAGTCTCAGGTCTTCGACCTCGAAGATGCGTACGTCTCGTGGGTCCGCACCGAACCGAGAGACAACCGCCAGGGACACTTCCATCCCTCGGCAGTCGGCGGCTGCGCTCGCCGCAACGTCTACGAGTACATCCGCGCGCCCCGGCAGTTCGCGGACAAGGTCGAGGACATGGAGATCTTCCGCATCGGACATGCGGTGCATCACATCGTCCAGACCATCCTCGCCGACCTCGATCGAGTACTTCGCCCGCAGGGCATCGAGTACTCGTTCTTCCCGGAGATCCCGTACAACCCGGAGACCGACCTCCTCTACAACGACCTGGGAATCGGTGGCACCTGTGACGGGCTTCTGGAGCTCCGCCACACGCGTGCGGGCTGGGTTCAGCGCGGGGTCGTCGAGATCAAGACGATCAAGGGCGAGAAGTTCAACTCGCTGAAAGAGCCCAAGGACGACCACCAGATGCAGGCGAACCT